>Ga0315326_10000503_pt1 | contig 18975 bp, 15 predicted proteins | sample M180m32315metaG_FD_203457 | JGI IMG/M metagenome (GOLD analysis project Ga0315326, IMG submission 203457) | Ammonia-oxidizing marine archaeal communities from Monterey Bay, California, United States - M1 80m 32315 | ecosystem: Environmental > Aquatic > Marine > Coastal | place: USA: California... | reverse complement strand
GAACTCGCCTCTGGTTTGCTGACCTTGACCAAAACCTTGTCCTGTCAACCCACCACTACCGATAGCAATTTGTGCTTGCGTTTGTTGATAAGCTGCTTCTGTCTGGCTGGACTCTGGGTCAATAAATGACGTTAACCGGTCTTGTTGGTAATCCTGTAGCAAGCCGCTGCTCCACACAAGCGCAGCCAAGAAAATGCCAACTACCGTTAAGACGAAAATATGTTTTGCTTGTGCTCCTGCGACTAGAAGCATTCCCATAGTTATCGCTATGAAAACAAGAGCCGTCCCAACGTCGGTTTCCAGAAGTATGAGTCCTATGGGAATGACACCCAACAGCAAAGCATTACCTAATTGACGAATATCTAAACGCCCATTAAATCTTTCAAGATAATTAGCCATCATGAAGATATAAGCTATTTTGCATAGTTCAGAAGGCTGAAGTTGGAAGCTTCCGAATTCAAACCAGGCGCGCGTTCCGTTACGTTCGACTCCAAGTGGAGTAAGAACTAGGAACAAGAGAATCATTCCAGCCCAAAAAACCATCGGAACCCAATCACGTAATCTCCTATAAGGGATATAAGCTGTTCCGATCATCGCCGCCGACCCGACGCCAACGAAAAGAAGTTGCCGATTTAGATACGAGCGGTCATAAAGTTCTGGATTGCTTCCGCGAGTGGCACTATAGACCATGAATGCGCCGGTGACTGCTAAAGCAAGACTGCTAACAACTAGTGCTATGTCTACATGTAGCCATGGAGACCAAGGGTCGCCAGACGGATTAAGGTTTAATTTTTTTCGTGAGGTTGTAGCTCTCATGATGTTTCTGGAACCTCTGCGTCTTCCTGCGTGTTTGCATTTGGGGCATTTAATCGGCTTTCTTCGAGTTGTTGTTTCGCAAGTTCATCTAATTCATCCTGGTTTAGATATCGCGGGACAACGTTTCTCGCTATTCGCTCAAAATACCTTCGCACTACTGGAGCTGCTACTTGACCACCGAAACCTGCCTCTTCCAGAACTACAACTGCCACGTATTCAGGGTCAGGGTTTGGTCCCCAGCCGACGAAAAGCCCGTAATCAGCTATTAACTGACCTTCTACCTGCTTCTCTGAAGTGCCTGTCTTCCCCGAAACTGACCAATCCTCATGCGGGAAATCCTTAAACGCTGTATATGCAGTTCCTTCCGTTCCGATATCCGATCTCCATGTAGTTACTCCCGCTAAACCTTCCAAGATAGGGTCTGAAAAGATTTCTGGAAAATAAATTTCTTTTAGAATTCGTGGCGAAAACTCTACTTCTACATCCCCAGTGATCGGGTTTAGGACCATCTTCCCAAGGTTAGGAGCATATAGCGTCCCACCGTTTACCAATGCGGCATATGCGTTAGCTATTTGGAGCGGTGTAGCTAGAACGTCTCCCTGCCCTATGGATGTATTTAAAGTATCTCCTGTTAACCATTGCCCAGTTAAGAAGGCATCTGGATTCTGACGATACGCTTCTCGCCTTGACTCTGGTGTCGGTATACGACCGCTTCCTTCGTTCGCTAGTGTTACTCCAGTACGAACGCCATACCCGAAAGATCTAGCGGCCACTTGTACAGACTCAAGGTCAAATCCGGGAAGAATGTCAAAACTCGCGGCGAGGTTATAAAAATACACATCCGAAGAGTAGGTTAAAGCTAGGCGCAAATCGACATCCCCATATGCTGCCTCGCCAGCGTTCTGAAACTGGCATGTTCCGCCCTCGCAGTTTGGAATCTTATAAATACCTTCATCGTAAAACATCGAATCAATTCCAAGAATGCCCCGTGAGCCAATTAAACCCGTGTCTAGTGCTGCGTAGGCAGTAAATGGTTTAAAAGTGGAGCCAGGGGGATACTGACCTTGGATAGTACGGTTCAATAGTGGAAGAAAGTTTCCTGGATCAGTAAGATCATCAAAATCATCTTGGCTTATGCCTGAAACAAATAGTTCGGGATCAAATGTAGGGTATGACGCCATAGCAAGGATAGAACCATCTCTTGGGTCAAGAACAACCATTGCTCCCGCTGGAGCTTTGAAGATAACCACTCCCTCCTCTTCGAATTTGGTTGGCTGTTGCCGAGCTAGATTCAACCCTCGTTCGAGCTCTTGTTCGGCTAAAGCCTGCAGGTCAATATTGATTGTTAATTGGACGTCACTTCCGGCTTTTGCGAAAACTTCCTCATTTACTTCCAAAATATTATTGAATTTATCTACAGTAACAACTTTTCGCCCGGGTGTTCCACGCAACGCATCTTCATAGAAAAGCTCAATACCAGTTTTACCTATTTCGTCATTCGCTAAGTATGTTTTTTTCTTCGAAGAGACTGAAGCCATTTCGTCTTCACTAAGTAACCCTACGTATCCGAGAATATGCGCGGCCAATGATCCGTATGGGTAATCTCTAACCGTTGTGACAGTGGTATTAACACCTGGAAATCTATATGAGTACTCAGCAAGATAAATCTGCAAATCTTTTGAGATATCTTGCACAACGGGTACTTCAGCGAATGGGCCATAACGATTGGACCGGTATGCCTCTTCTATTTCAATTACCTTCGTTAAGCTTCCAGATCTACTGATTTCCATTGCTAAGTCAAAGAAAAGATCATCTAAGGCGTTTTCACCAACAGTCGCCATTTCTTCCTTGTCAATCGTTACGACTATTGAAGGGCGATTATCTACTAGAACACGCCCTTCAGAATCCAGAATTCGACCTCGTGGCGCAGTTTCAATAATTGTTTCTGTTGTATTGTCGGCAGCTCGTTCTATAAACGCTGTTTCTTTTATTACCTGTAAGTACCATAATCTCGCTACCAATGGAACAAATAGAGAGATAGCTACTGCCGCCAGAATCGCCAAACGTAGACGATGTGATTGAGGTAAATATTTTGATACTGGTGTCATCACCTATCCAAACGTTACGTCAACTGCGATCTGTTCATCGGTCTTTGGTTTCCCTGATATGTGCTTTCATGAAAAACCCACGACATCATATAGTGAAGCACTGGGATAAATAAGCCTGTATAAAGTGCACCTACGACGAGAATTTTACCAAAGTTTTTGTTATACAGATTTGGTTCAGCAATTAATTCACCAAACAAAACAAAAAGTGTTAGACCCAAAGCTATCGCTGCGATTGAGATTATAAGCCGAACTATTCTTTCAATATCTTCGGCCACAATTTCCGCTACGATCCCAAGCAAATAACCAATAAGCGCATAGGAAAGTGCACTCAGCCCCAAGGGAGTAGCAAGGTAAAGGTCAACGGTAAAGCCACAAACAAATCCTGTTAAGGCACCATTTGATGGCCCTCCATGCCAACCAGAAGCGATAGCTAGTCCCAACATCAATTCAGGCATTACTCCAAAGAAGCGTATGTTAGAGAAGAGTTCAAGTTGCAAGATCAAAACTAGTGTTATAACAAATAATGCTTTTATTAATCGGAACATTGACATTAATTGTTCCGCCCATTCTGAGTAATCAGTGGCTGATATAGCACAACGGTCACAAATTCAAGATTTTCAAACTGCCCAGTAGGTGCCACTATTAGTTCTTTCTCTAAATTGATTTCATCCACGAGAACTTCAAGGATTGTCCCAACTGCGAATCCGCCAGGATATGGACTCCTCTCCGAACCACTGGTAACGAGAATGCTTCCTTTCTCCACGTCAGCTGAAACAGGAATTCCATCAGATACTAGTAAGGGTTGCCCCACCCCATTTCCAGTGAGAATTCCTACTTGATTTGTGCCTACCACTAAAACTCCGATATTGACATTTGGGTCAGTAACTAGTCGAACACGTGCGCTACGGAGTCCTGGGTCTTCAATACGTCCGATTAAACCCCCTACAGAAATTACCGCCATACCGTCTCGTATCCCGCTTTGAGTGCCCTTTCCGATTTCAAGAATATAAGGATCAAAATTAGAAACAGATTGTGCTGTTACTTCAGCTACCACTGTTTTTTGACCACCAAGATTTTCTAGTTCAAGCTGAGTCCGAAGGGCAGCTAACTCCTCAACAGCTCCTTCCGTTGTCACCCTGTACTCAAGGAGTTCTCCGAGCTGATCGCGCAGAAGAGCATTTTCTTTTTCTAAACTATCTCCTTGAGAGAGCGACTCCCATGCATCGCCGATTGGATCAAAAATAGTACTAGCTAAGTTCCGAAATGGCTGAACAACTGCAGTTGCTGCTTTTCGTAAATTGGTTAAAGGTTCGTAACCCCTAGCATCAAGCGAAATAAGTGTTACTGAGGAAAGCAAAAGTATGGCGAGTGTAAATCGAGAGCCACTACTTCTTCGTGGCAACGCCATTTACAACCCCCCTTTTCTTCAGATTTGGGTAGAAGTAAATAGAACACCTTTTAGCGAATCGAATGCTTCTAGGGATTTTCCAGAACCCAGTGCTACAGCGTGAAGTGGGTTAGGCGAAACACAGACAGGCATTCCAGTTTCATGGGCGATACATTCTGGCATCCCAGTTAGTAAAGCCCCTCCCCCTGCGAGCATGATTCCTTTCCCCATTATGTCCGCAGCTAATTCAGGTGGAGTTACATCAAGTGTTAGTTTCACAGCATCAAGGATTGCTGACAATGGCTCTGCAATTGCCTCCCGTATTTCAGATGTCGAAGTGACTATTGTTTTAGGCAAACCGGTTATCAAATCACGTCCTCTCACTTCAGCATAAAGCTCTTCCGTGGACCATGCGCTTGCCAATTTAATTTTCAACTCTTCTGCGGTTCTAACTCCTAAAGCGACACTGTACTCTTTTTTAATAAACTGGATAATTGAGTTATCTAACTCATCTCCGCCGACGCGCACTGACTTGTTAGCTACGACTCCGCCGAGCGAAATAACTGCTACTTCAGTTGTCCCACCACCAATATCTACGATCATATTTCCACTAGGCTCCTGAACTTGCATTCCAGATCCAATCGCCGCAGCCATAGGTTCTTCAATTATGTACGCTGGTTTTCGAGCACCTGCAAATTCGGCTGCTTCCTGAACGGCCCGTTGCTCAACTCCAGTTATTCCAGAAGGGACACAAATCACCATTCGCGGTTTCGCCAAGCGGCTTTGGTGTACTTTTTCAATGAAATGGCGGAGCATTTGTTCGCACATATCAAAATCAGCTATAACGCCATCGCGCAGTGGTCGAGAAGCTTGGATATGTGAGGGGGTTCTCCCAATCATCATTTTTGCATCAGACCCTACAGCAAGTGCAGAACCGTCCCTGATATCTATTGCAACAACAGATGGTTCATTTAAAACGATGCCTTCTCCACGGACGTATACGAGCGTATTTGCAGTACCAAGATCAACTGCCATGTCTCGGCCCATGACACCTAGAATTGAAGCCATTAGAAACTACCTTGTTTCATTTTTGCCACATACGCCTCTCTACGCTTATAAACTAACACAAGCCTCTTTCCGCAATCTTTAGTTTACGACTTCTTAGCAAAAGTGCAATGCACCCTAGTTAGTTCGTTTGATTTTATGCTGTCACCGTTCGGGAAAGAAAATCTGTATCTCTCTTTCAGCTGATTCAGCTGAATCTGATCCATGAACAAGATTTTCTGTAAATTGAGCGCTCAAATCTCCTCTAATCGTTCCGGGCTCTGCATCAGCTGCATTGGTGGCACCCATCATTTTTCGCACAATTGACCATGTATCTTCTGGCCCTTCAACAATCATCGCCACTGCTGGTGAACGACCGATGAAGGTAGCAAGGTCATCATAAAAAGGTTTCTCAACATGTTCTGCGTAATGCTTTTGAGCGAGCTCAGATCCTATCGTCAACATACGGAGAGCTTTGATACTCAAGCCTTTTTGCTCAAATCTGGAGATTATTTCACCTATGAGTCCCCTTTCAACAGCGTCGGGTTTGCATAGTACTAGTGTTTGATTCATAAGGTGATCCTACCTAATTGTTCTTTGTTTCTGTTGCTATTCGAAGCTTTCGAATGCTTCCCGTAAAGCCCCAACAACATACATTGATCCTGATCCGAGGATTACATCTTCTTCTCCAGCATATTCAAAGGCCTTTTCTAAAGCATCTTCTGGGTGAGGTAAGGTCAAAACATTGTGATTCATCGATCTTGCTATATTTGATAATTCTTTTGCAGGCATTGATCTTGGGCTTTCCGCCTGAGTGCAAATAACCAAATCGTATTGTTCCGCTTCAAGACTGCTTAGCATCCATTGCGCATCTTTCTCCTCGGTCATACCCACAATAAGGACTTTTTTTCCAGTGTGTGTAAAGCCATTTTTGAGTGTTTGTGCTGCAGCAACAGCACCAGGAGGGTTGTGGGCACCATCCAGAACAAATAATGGAGAGGAATTTAAGACCTCGAATCGGCCGGGGAGATTAACATCTGCAAAAGCTGCAGTAACTACTTCTTCTGGTAACTCAGATTCCAAAAAAGCTTCAGCAGCAGCCAGAGCGATGGAAGCATTGTTTCCCTGATGTCGTCCATGTTGCCCTAAAAAAACATTTTCGTACATTGCTTCCATTGCACGAATGCTAAGTTGGCGCCCTCCTACCGCTAGATCATTTTCAACACATTCAAAATCAATATTTCGCCTGTAGATCTTTTGAGGAGACTCAGCTAGAAACAATTCTTCTAACTTCTCATCTGTTTCTCCTAAACACAAAATGCTGTCTTCTTTTATGATCCCTGCTTTTTCCCAAGCTAACTTTCTTCTCCAATCCCCTGAACCATCAGTGTGGTCAAAACCCACGTTCGTTATAACAGCAACCTTTGCATCTGCAATATTTGTTGCGTCAAACCTGCCCAACATCCCCACCTCAACAACTGCGACGTCTACGGCGCTATCTGCAAAACAGCGGAAAGCGGCAGCTGTCATAAGCTCAAACCAACTTGGAGCTGCATTTAATGACGGTTTTACAAGGGCGAGGTGTGAAACCAAGTCGGAAAACTCGTCGTCACCAATTGGAGTTGTATCAATTTGGATTCGCTCGGTTATAGAACTGACATGCGGTGATGAATATGTCCCCACTTTCAAACCCATCGCTGAAAATAGGTTCGAAGCTATAGCAGAAGTAGATCCCTTGCCATTAGTTCCAGTTATGTGAACTACTGGAAAATCAAGTTGTGGGTCTCCTAATGAAGTTAATAATGACCGCATATTCTCAAGGGAACTATCATCAATACCTTCTCTGCTTAAACGGCGGTTAATGTGTTCGTCTAGGAAACGGAGAGCTTCTTCTTTATCCATGTTCGATGCTGATTTATGATGCAGCTAAGTCGCTCTCGCCGCGCAAAATGAGTTTTGGCGCTTCGTTCTTTCGAACCACGTCTTCATCAATCACACAAGTGGCGACATCTTCTCTGCCAGGAATATCGTACATTACTTCAAGAAGTACTTCTTCCAAGATTGACCTGAGCCCACGTGCCCCAATCCGTCGTTCTAGGGCTAATTCTGCTACAGCTTCCAAAGCTTCATCGGTGAATTCTAAATTGACATCTTCGAAACCGAAGATTTTCTTATACTGGCGGACGAGTGCGTTTTTAGGTTCGCTAAGAATTCTTACGAGCGCATCATTCTCTAGATTCCCTACGGCACCAACAACTGGTAATCGACCAATAAATTCTGGAATGAGCCCATATTTAACAAGGTCTTCTGGTTGGACTTGTGTATAGAGGTGAGTTAGATCTTTATCGGTGGCTTTGCGAATATCAGCTCCGAAACCCACTCCAGTACTTCCGATCCTATTTTCAATGATCTCATCTAATCCTGCGAAAGCCCCTCCGCATATGAAAAGAATGTTTTTCGTATCGATTTGTAGGAACTCTTGATGCGGGTGCTTTCTTCCTCCTTGGGGAGGGACAGATGCTGATGTTCCTTCAAGAATTTTAAGTAATGCCTGTTGGACGCCTTCACCTGAAACGTCTCTGGTTATAGATGGGTTTTCGCTCTTTCGAGAGACTTTGTCTATCTCATCTATGTAAATTATCCCCATTTCTGCTTTCTTTACATCTAGGTCAGCAGACTGAATGAGTTTCAAGAGGATATTTTCAACGTCTTCGCCGACGTACCCTGCTTCCGTTAGCGCTGTAGCATCTGCGATTGCGAATGGGACATTGAGCATCCGAGCGAGTGTTTCAGCCATTAGCGTTTTCCCACATCCGGTTGGGCCGATTAATAAGATATTGCTTTTTGAGAGTTCTACTTCGTCCTCATTTTTTTCTCCGACTTGGACGCGTTTATAGTGGTTGTAGACAGCTACTGAGAGAATTCGTTTCGCTTGTTCTTGGCCGATAATGTAATCATCGAGAAATGCATTAATCTCTTCTGGTTTAGGCAACTCGTCGAATCCAACTTCCGCTGGAACGGATAGTTCTTCATCAATGATTTCATTGCAAAGATCAATGCATTCGTCACAAATGTAAACACCAGGTCCTGCGATGAGTTTCTTTACTTGTTTTTGGGATTTCCCACAGAAGGAACACTTCAGCAGTTCTGTCGTTTCACCAAACTTTGCCATTTACGTTCCCCCTTTTAAACTGCAGCTATAGGCCCTGTATTATCAACAACAGAGCGAGAGTCAATAACCTCATCGATGATTCCGTATTCTTTAGCTTCGTAAGCATCCATGATGTTATCTCGGTCAGTATCCAAACGAATTTGTTCAACCGTTTGCCCTGTGTGAGTTGCGAGGACTTCTTCAAGCTGGTTTTTTAATCTTTGTATCTCACGTGACGCAATTTCTAAATCCGAGACTTGGCCTTGAGCACCTGCATATGGTTGATGAATTAGGATCCTTGAGTGTGGGAGTGCCAACCTTTTCCCTTGGTTGCCAGCGGCAAGGAGAACCGCAGCTGCTGCAACTGCTTGCCCGTAACAGATGGTTGCTACTTCAGGCTTTATGTATGACATCGTATCGTAGATAGCAAATACAGAATTTATATTGCCTCCCGGTGAGTTGATGTAGAGGCTTATATCTTTATCTGGATTTTCTGACTCCAAGTGAAGCAGTTGCGCACAGACTAGATTTGCGATTCCATCATCTATTGGCGTTCCAATAAAGATAATGTTCTCTTTAAGCAATTTTGAGTAGAGGTCGTATCCACGCTCTCCTCTATTTGTTTGTTCTACTACGGTTGGCACCAGGTAATTTGTCGGTCCAATATTCATTTCAGTCACTTGAATCTTCTTCCGAGTCGGGGTTATCAGTATCGGGGTTACTACTAGTTTCGCTCAATTCTGGGCTTTTGTCTGTGTTTTTATCTAAAAGGAGTTCATCTCGGTCTAATTCGTTGCCGTCCTCATCCATAATTTTCACTGATTCTTCAATGAATTTTAGTGCTTTTTGCTTGAGAAGGTCTGCTTTTAAAATTCTAATTTGGCCGTGCTCGTGCATTGAATGTTCTAGCTTTTCTTTCTCACTTTGAAGTCTCGGAGCTATGGCTGCATCTACCTCTTCTGGGGTTAGTTCTTCCTCAAGGTTGATTTCATTTCCTTCAACTGCTGCACGCCAAGCGTATTGTTTCGCTATTTCTTCAATTTCGCTATCTAAGTCTTTTTCTGTAATTTCAAATTTTTCTGATAGTGCTATTGCTCGTAAAGCAAGATCTGTCTTAACCGCCTGCTCGGCTGGTTCGCGAAGATTGTCAACTAAATCTTCAACAGATTGACCTGTCGCTTGAAGAAATTGTTCAAATTGCATTCCCTGTTGGGCCATTCTCATTGCCATCTCTTGGACCTGGTTTTGCACTTGTTCTTGAATCAAAGCTTCCGGTGGTTCTTCGGTAACGAGCTCTGATAAAGATTCTCCGAGTTTGCTTGACAGCTGAGATGGCACTTGGCTTCTCTTCATCTCAGCTAGTCGAGTCTCAGTATCCGCTGTTAATGATTCCACAGTTTCAAATTCAGTTAGCTCTGCTACAAGTTCATCTGTTAGGTCTGGTAGTTTTTTTTCTTCTATGGTTTTAATAAGGGCTTGGAATGAGAGCTCTGAGTCCTCTTCGGATGGATGGCTTCCTCCAAATTCTTTGATTTCTCCGATTTTGGCTCCGATAAGAGTTTCATTTATTGTCTCCACGATGAAACTCGAACCAATTTCAAAGGTAAATCCTTCAGCTGTTAGGCTCTCCTCAGGTTCTCCATTAATTGATCCAGATAGATTCATGGTGACAAAGTCCCCATTCGCAGCTGCTCTTTGAACTTCTATTCGTTCAGATGCTTGTTCCCGCAACCGATTAATACTCTCTTGGATTTCTTCTTCGGTTACTGCGATTGATGGGATTTCAATTTGTAGTTCTTCATACCCGGCGATTCTGATTTCTGGCCGAACCTCGACCGTCGCTTCGAAGGAGACCGGTCCAGTTTCTTGACCATCCAATATCTCAACTTCGGGTTGGGCTATGACATCTAGTTCGTGTTCATTGACTGCTTGGAAATACACATCCCCGATGATTTCATTTAGAGCTTCGCTTCTCGCATATTCTTTCCCGAATTTTGCTTCAAGTACTTTACGGGGAGCTTTGCCTTTCCGAAATCCAGGCATTTTCACCTCTTGAGCTATTTTCTTAAATGCATCATCAATCGCATCTTCAATTTGATCTTCTGAAACTTCAATGGTTACTTTGACTTTGCTGTCATCAAGATTTTCTATAGAACTATTCACAGGGCGAAAGTCTACCGGCTACGGACCCACTCTCACTCTTCTGGGAAGTGATTTCTCATTCTTCTTTAGCTGGTCAAAATTGCTTGAACTTACGATACGCTCAATACACCTGCGGGTGTAGTTCAACGGCTAGAACCTCAGCCTTCCAAGCTGATGATGGGAGTTCGATCCTCCTCACCCGCTCTCAATTTTTATGTATAGTTTCATGTATTGGTTCACGGAAAGCGAGGTTGACTGTGGGATCTGTATTTCTCGGAATCGCTGGAGGTAGTTGCTCTGGGAAAACCACCCTGGTGAATGCCCTTGAAAAAACACTACCTTATGAGGTTTCCAGAATAGCTTTTGACAGCTATTACTGCGATCAAGGTCATCTTCCCATAGGCGAACGAGCTCTAGTGAACTATGACCATCCAGATTCTTTAGATGTTTCTTTGTTCATTAATGATCTACGGAATCTACGTTCTGGGAAAGAAATCTCATGTCCAGTTTATGATTTTGCTACCCATACTCGAAGCGTTGATTCAATTGAGGTCATAGCAACAGAGGTTGTTATTCTTGATGGAATTCTCCTCCTTGTCTTCCCTGAAGTTTGTGAATTGCTTGACTTAAAAGTTTTCGTTGATGCCCCGGAAGCGACTCGTTCGTCTCGAAGAGTAATCCGGGACGAAGCTGAAAGAGGAAGAACTGCTGAGCAAGCCGAAGCTCAAATTCTACGAACTGTTAAACCTATGCACGCTAAATTTGTAGAGCCATCGATGAAGAAAGCTGATCTTGTTATTGATGGGGAAATCGACCCTATTGTCTCAGCCAATCAAATAGAGAAAATTCTTTCACTTCTGTAGAAGCCAGTGCTTCTTCGTTAAATGATTAGTTCGTAGTTATGGGCTTTCTTGACGTTCAAGAAACTCATACACCTCAACCATGTCTACCCCTGGAAACCTAGAGAAGCCTTTCGGTGCTAAAGGAAGTCCCGAAGTGATGTTGCTTCTATCTCGAGCAGATGGCCAGGCTACTCCATGCCAATGCTGTCGCACACTCGTTCTCGCTGTGCTGCAGCAATCTTTATCCGGACAATACGAAGTTGAAAAGCGCTTTGTGTCACTACCGCGGAACCATTTAGCTTGATCAGCTGTTGTCCCAATCGTGACAGCATGGTGTGGGAGTCGGTCTGCTTCCACATAGGTGACGCACCAAAATTGTCCTGTAGGCGTATCCGTATATTGGTAGTGAAGCGAGAATGAGTCTTGTGTGTGAAAAGCTTGCCGCGTTCCCCAGTTTCTACACAGATGCTCACCTTCGATAGTTCCATCAATTCCATGAGGTAGAGGGACATCATCGTTCTCATAGGCTTTCCAAACAACCCCTTCATCGTCGGATCGTAGAAAATGAATAGTCAGGCCTAAATGTTTCGTAGCTAGATTGGTTAACCGGTGGCCCGCCATTTCATAGGAAATATAGAAAATTTCTTGCAGATCTTCCACTGATATATCGTGGGTGTCATACGCATTTTGTAGAAACGTTATCGCTGGTTTTTCCGGTGCCAGTATGGCCGCAGCAAAATAGTTTGATTCAATTCTCTGCCGAAGGTATTCACCGATATCGTCGGTTACTTCGTGATCGAGTGCGTAGTGTCCCAATGTCTGAAGTATCACTGAACGTGATGCACGTGTCGGGAGGTCATTTCGTTGGGGGATATATATGATTTTTTCTCTTTGGTCTGTGATCGATCGTGTCGAATGAGGAATATTTTCCGCTCTTCGAACCGTGAAACCGAAATAGTCACAAACATCCATAAGGATTCTTTCTGATACGGGGCCAGCCCCTGCATAGTTAACAGCTTCTAAGATCTCAGTTACCAACTCCTCTATTTCTTCGTAGTAGTTGTTCCTTTCTCGCATTTCACGGCGGAGGTGAATATTTGAGTTTCTTGCCAAACTTTCAACCGAATCTATTTCCGCTGGTGTAACTAGTGCGTCGTCTCCGAGTGCTGCATAGAGTCCGACGATGTGTTCAAGTACTTCATCTGGCATTCTTGCTGAAGGTCGAACATAGGGAAGTTTGCGTTCTTGATTTCTTGGATCTTCTTGCAAACGTCGAAGATCTATTTCCAGTTCAGCTCTTCTTGAAGGCGGTTCAGGGTCAAGAAGATCAGCGGGTGTGCAATCAAGAATTGAAGCTATCTCCCCTACGAGGCTTACTCTAGGTTCTGAGTTGCCATTTTCTAGTTGAGATAGATATGGGGCTGGTCGATTAATGAGTTTTCCAAGTTCCGTCAAGGTGTAGCCATTTCTTTTGCGGAAGTAGCGAAGGCGTTGGCCGAACACGAGTGAATCCATAGTTTTTTTGCTCCTAAAAGACTAATCTCTTTAAAAATGGTAGCTAAACATAGGATAAATATTGCACTTTTTACACGTAGATCTACTTTTAGCTTTTTTTAGACCTTTATTAAGTTGATTTTTTAGTCTTAATGTTGCATCCTTAACTCGCTAGTTCATCCCCCTCTAGCTTTCTAACTTAAGGAGTAATAGTTATGAATAAGTCTTTTGAAGAGCAAGTTGAAGAACTTTCCCGCGATTGGGAAGAAAATGATCGATGGAAAAGTGTGGAGCGCGATTACTCAGCTGAAGAGGTAGTCGGGTTACGCGGTTCCGTGAATGTTGAATATAGCCTCGCACGTCAGGGAGCTGAGAAACTTTGGGAGCGGCTAAATAGCAACTCTTACACGCACGCTATGGGAGCCTTAACTGGAGGCCAGGCAGTACAAATGGTCAAGGGTGGACTTGAAGCTATTTACCTTTCTGGATGGCAGGTCGCTGGAGATGCAAACCTCGCTGAACAGGTGTATCCGGACCAGAGTCTTTACCCAGCGAATTCGGTTCCGACCGTTGTTCGAAGAATCAATAATGCGCTTCTCAGAGCAGACCAAATTGAATGGAGTGAAGGAAAACGAGATCGGGAATGGCTTGTCCCTATCGTTGCAGATGCAGAAGCAGGTTTTGGTGGGCCGCTTAACGCCTACGAACTCATGAAATCTATGATCGCTGCTGGAGCCGCAGGCGTTCATTGGGAAGATCAACTAGCAAGTGAAAAGAAGTGCGGTCACATGGGTGGAAAGGTTCTAGTTCCGACCCAGCAACATGTTAGAACACTCACAGCAGCCCGCTTAGCCGCAGATGTTATGAACGTTCCCTCACTTGTTGTAGCAAGGACAGACTCTTTAGCTGCCACGCTATTGACAAGTGATGTCGATGAACGAGATCAACGGTTTTGCACCGGTGAGCGTTCCGCTGAAGGTTTCTTCCACGTAGAGAATGGAATGGATGTAGCGATCTCACGGGGATTAGCTTATGCCCCTTACGCTGACCTTGTATGGTGCGAAACAAGCACCCCTGACTTAGGAGAAGCAAAGCGTTTCGCAGAAGCGATGAAAGATGAGTTTCCGGATACGATGCTTGCCTACAACTGCTCCCCTTCATTTAACTGGAAAGCAGCATTGGACGATGACACTATTGCCAAATTCCAACGAGAACTTGGTGCCATGGGTTATCGTTTCCAATTCATTACACTTGCCGGTTGGCATGCTCTGAATGCCTCAATGTTTGAACTTTCCAAGGCATACACAGAAAAAGACATGTCTGCCTACGTTGAACTTCAACAGCGTGAATTTGACATGGAAGATGATGGATATAGTGCCACACGACATCAACGTGAAGTTGGCGCTGGATATTTTGATCAGGTAGCAACTGTTATATCTGGCGGTACAGCCAGCACACTTGCCCTTAAAGGGAGCACTGAAGAAGAACAATTCTGATTCTTAATCTAATTCCAGCTAAGTTAAGTGAAGTAAAAAGGCTTAACTAGGAGGGAACATGGGCGTTTCGAAAATTACAAAAGGTTCGATCGAAATAGAAAGCGCTCTATATAACTTCATTAATGACGTTGCCTTGCCTGGCATTGAAAGAAACGAAGATGACTTTTGGAATAGTTTTGAGAAGCTTATTCAAGAGTTCGCTCCACGTGTTGAACATCTCTTAAGAGTACGAGATGACTATCAAAGTCAAATAGATCAATGGCATATCGCTAACCGAGTTACTGATCATAATGATCAGGAATACCTTCAGTTCCTCACCGACATTGGATACATCAAAGAACGCCCCGAAACGGTACAAGTACGAACAGGAAACGTTGACCCCGAAATTGCTAGTGTTGCAGGCCCCCAACTTGTCGTACCTGTTGACAATGCACGGTACGCGATCAACGCTGCTAACGCCCGCTGGGGAAGCCTTTACGATGCCCTGTATGGCACTGATGTCATTAGCGAAGATAACGGCGCAGAACGCTCAGGGCCTTACAACCCGATTCGCGGTGCAAGCGTCATTGCTTATGGCAGAAATCTCCTTGACGAGCATTTCCCCCTTGCAGAAGGCAGCCATTCAGAAGCAACAAAGTACGAAGTCAAGAATTCCGCAGCAAGAATTACGATCGGAGAAAATCAGACAAATCTTGCTGATCCTAAACAGTTCGTTGGCTATCAAGGACCCTCCGAAAACCCTAACTCTATTTTTTTCAGAAAGCATGGCCTTCACATTGAAATAACTTTTGATTCTTCTGACCCCATAGGGGCAGATGATCAAGCTGGGATATCTGATGTACTGATTGAATCGGCGTTAAGCACGATCATGGATTGTGAAGATTCTGTAGCAACAGTTGACGCAGAAGACAAAGTTCGCGCATACAGCAATTGGCTTGGGTTAATGCGAGGAGATATCCAAGTTGAATTTGCCAAAGGTGATACTTCCATTGTTCGAAAGCTTGAAAGTGACTCAGTCATAACAAGTTTCGATGGTTCCGAAATGATGATCCGTCGCCGGTCAATGATGCTCGTCCGAAATGTTGGCATGCACTTGATGACAGACATAGTTACTTTAGATGGGCGTCAAACTCCTGAAACTCTCATTGATGCGGTCATAACGACACTCTGTGGAATTCACGACGTCGAAGGTACTGATAGCAACCGAAACAGCCCCGAAGGTTCTATTTACATTGTGAAACCCAAAATGCATGGCCCTGATGAAGTAGCTTTAGCAGTTCAAATGTTTGACCGGATTGAAGAGTTCTTAGGTTTGCCTCCCAATACGGTGAAGATTGGGATCATGGATGAAGAAAGAAGAACCTCGATGAATCTTCTCGCTTGTATTTCTGAAGCGAAGAAGCGTGTTGTTTTTATCAACACTGGGTTCCTCGACCGCACTGGCGATGAAATACACACCAGCATGGAGGCTGGCCCTTTCGTTCCTAAGACCGAAATGAAAGCCCAACAATGGTTGAGTGCGTATGAAAATATTAATGTTGATGAAGGTTTAGCAGCAGGGCTTCTCGGCCATGGTCAAATTGGAAAGGGAATGTGGGCTCGGCCAGATGACATGGCCGACATGATCACAGAGAAAATAGGTCACCCTAAGTCAGGTGCAAGTTGTGCCTGGGTTCCCTCACCTACTGCTGCGACATTACATGCGCTTCACTATTTAGATATTGATGTTGCAAGCATTCAAAGTGAGCTTGAGAATCGAGATACAACCAATAGAAATCTGATGCTGAAAATTCCCGTCCTTGAATCTGACCGCGAACTTAGCCGTGATGAAGTTTCTGCTGAGCTTCGGAATAATGTGCAGGGCATTCTTGGATACGTATCTAGATGGGTTGGGCAGGGAGTAGGTTGTTCCAAGGTGCCAGATATCAATAACGTGCAACTAATGGAGGATAGGGCCACGTTGCGGATCTCAAGTCAACATATTGCTAATTGGTTGCATCATGGCATAGTTACCGAAGAACAGATACTTTCAACTATGGAAGAAATGGCTGCTTTCGTTGATGAACAGAATGCGAATGACAGCGATTACCATCCCATGAGCGATGACCTTGATTCCAGTATTTCATACCAGGCTGCGCGTGCCCTCATCTTTGAAGGTCGCAACCAAGCCAACGGCTACACAGAATTCCTACTTACTGAACGGCGGCAGAGGATGAAATCTGCTTCACAGTGATTCTGGAAAATTAGCGCCCCCGGCAGGAGTCGAACCTGCGACCTACGGATTAGAAGTCCGTTGCTCTATCCATCTGAGCTACGGAGGCCTCCTATAAGACTAGAGGTTAGCTTGCTATATCAGATGTCAAAATGGTCGATCTCCAATAATTGTGACTCGCTCCACTATCCGCTCGGCAGGGTAGAAATCTGCGGCTACTGCATGTTGGGTTGACCTGTTATCCCACATAACAAAAGTATCTTTCTCCCATTTCAGCCGAAATTGAACAGTTGGGCTCAACATAGCTAACTCTAAAGTAGCAAGGATCTTATCGCTTTCTTCATCCGATACCCCTTCGATGTGGGATGTGTGGTAGCCATTGGTATAGATGCTTCGTTCGCCGGTTTCTGGATGCGTTCGAACAACTGGGTGACGGACAGGAGGGTATTCCTTTTGTTTCTCCAAGCGTTCTTCCAAAGTATATTTTTCTCCGATACTTACCGTGAAATCATGAATAGCGTAGAGATCATCGATTTGGGATTTCACATCACTCGGTAATGATTCGTATGCTGCTGCAGCGCTAGCGAAACACGTATCTCCACCTGTTTCAGGTATCACTACGCCCCTGAGAATAGATCCCATTGATGGTTCTTCTCGCCAGGTCACATCTGAATGCCACTTAACAGCTGCGAATTCTCTTTCCGAATTAGATGCGATTCTAAGCAGTTCCGGGTAGTTGCCTAGGCCGACGTGGCCTCCCTTAGCAAATGGGTGAATCTCTAGTTCGCCGAATTTCCGGCCAAACGCTATATGCTCCTCTTCGCTAATGTGTTGATCACGGAGCACGAGAACTTTGTGGTCAAGCCAAGCTTTTTTGATTTCCCCTACTTCTTCATCACTGACATTCGCTAAGTCAACCTCAGTAATTTCAGCCCCAATGCTTCCTGTTATCTTTTGAATTTTCATAGTTAAAATATTCCTATTGTTGTATCCAAGCTAATACTTTCAAGGATGGCCGTCTAGATTTAGAAAGGTTTATCACCGACTATGGTGACTCGTTCCACATGCCGGGTTTGTGGATAGAAATCATTTGATGCATGATGCTGGGCGATGCGGTTATCCCACATCACGATTGTGTCAACTGCCCATTTGACTCGACATTGCACGGAGGGGTCTAGGATAGCTCGTTCAAGAATACGCAGCAGTTCACGGCTTTCTTCATCGCTTACTCCTTCAATGTGCGAAACGAAAGGTTTATTTGTGTATATGCTCCGCTCCCCTGTTTCAGGATGCGTTCTGATGACTGGGTGTCGCGCTGGCGGATATTTCTTGTGCTGTTCGTGCTGCTCTTCGTTAGTCATGCGACGACCAAAAGTTCGTGTAAAGTCATGGATTGCATACCCATCATCTACTTTTTCTTTCACGTGTTCAGGTAAGCGATTGTAGGCTTCTGCCGCGTTCGCGAAGGAAGTATCACCTCCAACTTCAGGAATGACGCGTCCTCTCAAAATTGACCCCATTGATGGTTCTTCACGCCAGGTCACATCAGAATGCCAGTTAGAGGCAGCGTATTGAACTTTGTCATCTGATTTAATCTTAACTATTTCAGGATAATTTTCTAGACTAGGTGCAAATGGATGAATCTCTAATTCTCCGAAATAACGGCCAAAAGCGATATGTTCTTCCCGAGTGATGCTTTGATCTCGAAGGACCAAGACTTTATGCTCAAGCCAAATTTTCTTAATTTCTTCAATGAGGTCGGGTGTGGGATTGCTCAAATCAACGCCGGTAATTTCAGCGCCTATATGGCAAGTTAGCTGATGTACTTGCATTTCTCTCCCCCATAGATTTGGATGCTTTGCTTTTTTTAATTTTCTCTTTTATAAGATTATCTTATTAATGTTGCAGCGTTAACGTGTTCTAGGCTTTATCATGTGTTTTCGCCCGTAATTATGGGTCGTGGTGGCCGTAGCTCAGCCTGGTAGAGCCCCTGTTTGTGGTACAGGTGGTCGCGGGTTCAAATCCCGTCGGTCACCCCACGAATTTTTAGAATGATTAGCTCCCCCCAAGCGTTAAAGGTTTGGGGATCCGCTAGGATTTCTTGTCTAGCGCCTCTAGCTCAATTGGCAGAGCATCGGACTCTTAATCCGCAGGTTCTGGGTTCAAGTCCCAGGGGGCGCACGTACAGTTGCATCGGTGGTGGTGAAGCTATAAAAACAACAGAAAATAGAATCGCAAGAGAAAAATCTTTCTGGTTCAACTATGTTCTTGTTCATGATTATT
>Ga0315326_10000502_pt1 | contig 18981 bp, 15 predicted proteins | sample M180m32315metaG_FD_203457 | JGI IMG/M metagenome (GOLD analysis project Ga0315326, IMG submission 203457) | Ammonia-oxidizing marine archaeal communities from Monterey Bay, California, United States - M1 80m 32315 | ecosystem: Environmental > Aquatic > Marine > Coastal | place: USA: California... | reverse complement strand
AGATTTAATTGCTGCGAAATATATTTCTGAGCAAATGAACCAAATGGGAATCGATCCTCTGTCTTCGAGTTATTTTCAGTCTTTTCATCTTGATGTGAATGCCTTTCTTGACAGCTGCTCAATTCACATCAACAATAAAACCCTCACTCCAGGTGTCGATTATATGATTGACCCAACTTCAAATGGAACCTGTATGGAATCCATATGTAAAGGAGCAAGAAACTTTGACTCGAAACACATTGAAGTTATAGACATGAAGACATTGTTTAAAGAAGATTGGGATCCGAATTGGTGGAGGAATTATGACAATGCAACACTATATGTCATAGATAATAATGTTACCAAAGACAGTCTTTCTATTTATGCTCATCAGTTGGCCCAAAACATGTCAAAATATTATGATGTGATTGAATTGGTTAACACTAAGTTTACATGGTCTGTCCGATCTAATGCAAACGACCGTTTGTATATTCAAATGAAAAAGAACATTTTCGACTCATTATATGTGGACCAACAGAATATTAAAATCCATCTCCACAATAAACATTTAGCTAATTATGAATCGAACAATGTTGTTGGTCATATCCCTGCCAAAAAGAAAGCCAAAGGAACAATCATGCTCACGGCTCATTACGATCACCTTGGTAGGATGGGAACGGACACTTATTTTCCTGGGGCAAACGACAATGCCAGTGGAGTAGCCATGCTGCTTCAGCTTGGAGAAATGATAAAATCCAGGCCACTGAAAAGATACCATGTTCTTCTTGTTGCCTTTGCTGGAGAAGAAGCTGGACTCCTCGGCTCAAAACACATGTCCGAAAATCCTTTATGCGATTTAGCTAAAGTTCGATTTTTACTTAATCTGGATATAATGGGGAGTGGTGAACAAGGCATTACGGCAGTCAACGGCAGGGTTTTTACAAAAGAATTTAAGCTCCTTCAAAAGATGAACCGAAGAGTGAAAGCAGTACCTGTAGTCAAAGCAAGAGGGAAGGCCGCGAATTCGGACCATTACTTTTTCACTGAAAAAGGAGTGCGGTCCTTCTTTATATACACCATGGGGGAAAACAAAAACTACCACGACGTATACGACACTTATGAGAACCTTTCCTTTAGTTCCTTTGAAGATTTATCAAAGCTATTCAACTCTTTTCTCAGAAGGCTCTAAATTTAACCTGGCCAAATTTATAGATTGAAGGACAATTAAAATAATACATTTGACAAGGGCATGAAGCGCAACCCACCACATCTCACCTTGAAATATCAAAATCAATTCATAGATTAAAAAAGCCAACAGCTGTAAAGTGGTCATAACCAAGAAATTGCCAATAAAACGCTTTGGGTTTTTCTCAATTTTATAATTCACAAGGATTGTGCTTCCAAAAAAAATAAACAATAAAACCAAAGAGCTCAATAAGTTATGAAAAAGACTCACCTCATGAATGAGGACAGACGTAAGTATTGAGCTAACAACAAGCCAAATAATAAGAGGTGTGAGTTGCCTAATGATTCTTTGAATCATCGTTTTGATTTAATTTTAAAACTTCACGAATAATAAGGACTAGAGACCCAATGACACCAAATAAGGACAACACAATCGTAAGCCAAGGAGTCTTATTCTGAAAATAATCATCTAAATATACGCCTAACCATGTGAATAAAAATATAATGGCCCCCATCTGTATTCCTACCGATGAGAACCTGATATAGATATTACTTTTCCTAACCGGAGATGGTTTTTTCATTCTTCTATAATGTCTTCCTCCTGAATAAGATCAGACATTAACGTGTTGCTTTCCTCAACTGTCGATTTTGTTGATGATGACATTTTGCAGCTACCTTCAAAGAAAGCTCCTTCATCTATCTTAAGTTTGGTTGTATATATGTTTCCATATATTTTTGAGGTATCTCTTAAATTAAGTACATCTTCAACTTTAATCTCCCCCTCTATTGTTCCAAATATTTCTGATGTATAACAGGAAATATTGCCTTTAACCAATCCTGTGTTTCCTATAGTAACCTTTCCTTTACAAGCAATATTACCTAGTATTTCACCCTCAATAAGAATGTTGTTTTCGGATAATATGTCCCCTGTAATTCTTGTTCCTGAAATGATGTAATTGCCATCTTGATCTGCTGAATATCCCATATCTGAAGTAAATGTTTTTTTTCTTTTTAACATATTAATTTAATAAAAATCAATGAAAAACGATTTATATTCCTCAAAATTAGAAGTTTCTATTAAAATTTTGAGATTGTTTTTACCAATTGAATAAATTTTATTGTCCTGATATTCGTCTAAAATTTCATATCCAGCTTTATACGAGTTAATATACTCCTGTGCCAAACGTATGTTTTCAAATTCTTTAACCAAAACAAAAGCTGTTTTATTTACAGTTAAATTGGAGCTTGTTTTTAACTTTTTAGCTTTATGTTTCTTCTTATTAAATGCGGACACCCCGTATTTAACATCCTCCTCATCATCATCTTCATCCAATAATACAATTACAAAGTGCTTCTCAGTATCATCATATTTGTATATATATTCAGGGTCAAAATTGATTGAGTCATTTTTACTGAAACCATTTTTAAGAATATCTAATAATTCTTGAGCAATGTCAGCCTGAGGAGTTCCTGGTTTTTCTTCAATCACTCGATTAATCAAAGGAACAATTTCTTCTTTATTTTCAGTAACCTGACCATTTGCAAATACATTTAAAAGAAGGTAATCAGCCCTGTAGGCATTAGACAGGTCGTCTTTAATAATTCGATTGGTAGAATCAATTACGTCTCTATACTGGCCAGCATAATACATATCAACCAATTCCACATAAGCCATCTCATCCATTTTTTGAGACTCCTTTTGCTTCACATAAAAATCAGGATCATTCAAGTATTTTGCCGCATCGGAGCTTGGGTAATAAGTCAAAATATGGTTGGCATAAATCTCTTTATTTCCAGTAGCTTCATTTAACTTATACAACTGAAAAGCACAAGATAAATCTGTAAGGTTTCTTTGATTGATATCCAGCACCCTATTGAATTGGGTTTGCGCCAGTTCTGATTCATTTAAGATTTCCTTGTAAAGCACCCCGCTTTGATAAAGGGCTTCAAGTAATTTTATTTCTGAAAGAGCGAAAGCACTATCTGATAAAGGAATATTTTTCCTCAAATCATCTACAGTCAATGAATCAATACCAACCTCTTCCACCAGCAAGGAATCTACAGCACTTGAATCTGATAATTCTTCTGTCGAAAACACAATTTTTTCACTTCTTCTCCAATGATCTTCATTTTCTCTTGATCCCCCCCATGCCTTGCGAAAGTCATTATAACCTTCTTCTCTTAGCTTAGGATTGGTAAAAACCGATTTATTCGTAGAATTTGAATTTGCATTGTTCTGTTCTTGTAAAGCAAGTAACTTAGCCGCCTCAAGTTCTTTTCTTTTTTGTGCCTCTCGTTTAATTTGCTTTAGGGTTTCCTTCAAAAACTGCTCTCTTTCTTTTTCATCCATTTTCGCAATTCTTTGAACGCTGTCCTCAAAAATCACAATTTCAATAGCATCTACTAAATCGGAAAGCTTAACGGCTTTATCCTTAATCTGATCTCCATTGGGATATTCTTCAGTAATAAATCGCGAACACGAATCATAATATTTCTGAGCGAAAACATAATTCTTTTCAAAATAGCTCAAATCGCCTAGTTTTTCATAAGACATTGCTTTTTGACGCGCATTTCCATTAGAATAGAAAGCCGATTCCGTCAAATAAACTTTTGCTTGTACTTTATTATTTCTATTGATTTCAAGATTGGCAAGAGCATAATATATTTGATCTTTATATTGGGCGTTTTTTGCATCTTTCAACATGCGCTTTAAATCTTTGCTGAGCTTATCTCCTCCTCCACTGATGGCCCGATTTAACCGAGCATTGAAGGAAATTTCAAAAGGAGCTGCCGCTTTTAAGGCCTTTGAATAATGTAACCTAGCTGAATCCAAAACATTGCTTTTTTGATAAAGCTGGCCTAAAATAAAATGCAAACGTGTTTTTTCTCCAGGAGAGGGACATTTCGTAATCGCAGAATTTAAGCCCTCAATGGCCTCCGGGTATTCTTTTCTCTTAATGGCAAGGTCAGCATACGTTTTGTAAATGTCATATTGTAGCTTCCTGCTCATCACTGGGATACCTTCTTCTTCGGTTTTATTCTTTACAAAAGGGATGAAATCTCGAAACGTTTTTTCTTTTTGCTCAAGAGAAATCGCATTTAGATCGTCTAAAATTATTTTTGCATTAGCAAAATCACGTTGCTCGATATGGATTTTAGCAATCCATAATTTGGCTATATAGAATGAGGGATCATTTGCAAATAAACGTTTTACAAATTCAAAATTTTTCTTGGCCTGTTTGTATTCTCGCTTATAGTACAGTGCCTTACCAATAGTAATCCAATTTTCATCAATCCATTTATTGTGCTCCACGTCTTTGTAGTACATGTCTTCTGTACTGGGCATGCTATGATTCTTAATGACTATTGAGCATTTGGAAATTGCCGTATCAATAGCCGGATGCATCCCTTTGGATTCTTCTTCATTTGGCAAAAGAGTCACAGGCAGCACCTCGTAAAAATCATCTTTAGTAGAGCTGTAAAATGTAGTAAGAGATTGATTCAATAATTCATTAGCATTAAAATGACCATTGAAGCGTGCTGTCGTCGAATGGTATGTCCTATTGAGAAAAGAATTTTTCTCTGTAGAGCATGCCGAAAAGAGCATCAAAGTAAAAAGGCCGAGATATGTAAGAGGCTTTAACATCATAAACGTCTAACTATAACTAAATTATGTGTGTTTTAGTATAAATGATTGGGTATAATTATGCAATGTTTGTGAAAACTTGCTGAATGTCGTCATCATCTTCAATTTTATCTAACATTTTTTCAATATCAATCAACTGATCTTCAGTGAATTCAACTGGTGATGTAGGAAACCTCTTCAAGCTTGATTTTTGCGCCTCCATCTCCATTTCTTCAAGAGCTTTTGCGATAGTTCCAAATGCGGTATAATCTCCATATATAAACAACACATCATCCCTGAGCTCCAATTCTTCAACACCAGCATCAATAAGATTAAATTCAAGCTCTTCAATATTAAGTTCTACAGGCTTTTCAAGTTCAAAAACACTTTTTCTTTGAAACATGAACTCCAATGATCCTGTTGGAACGATTCCGCCTCCAGCCTTATTGAAATAAGATTTAACATTTGCCACAGTTCTAGTAGGGTTATCGGTAGCACATTCTACAAACACAAGTACTCCATGAGGCCCTTTCCCTTCATAATTCATTTCACTAAATAAAGCCGTGTCCTTTTGAACTGCCCTTGAAATAGCCGCTTCAATATTGTCTTTAGGCATATTCTCGGCTTTTGCATTCTGAATGGCTGTACGCAATTTGGCATTTGATGAAGGGTCTACCCCTCCCTCTTTGGCGGCAAGGGTTATTGCTTTTCCAAGCTTGGGAAAAATCTTGGACATTTTATCCCAGCGTTTTTCCTTGGCTGCTCGTCGATATTCAAAGGCTCTTCCCATAGTTGTGTTTTAGCAAAAATATACATTTCAAGGTGTATATTCAAGAACGTGATTGACTAAAAGAATTGAGAATCTCATTCAAGTAGTTCAAAATGGATTCACGACCGAGATTTGACTGACTCGAGCTTATAAATACAGGAGGTAATTCCTCCCAAAATTTGAGCATTTCCTTTTTATAAAAAGATAGCTTTTTTTGGAGTGCCGAGCTGGATAATTTATCTGTTTTGGTAAAGATGATGGAAAAAGGTATTCCCTTAGATCCACACCAATTCATGAATTCTAAATCAATGGCTTGTGGCTCTAATCGTGAATCGATGAGAACAAAAGTAGTCAACAAAAATTCTCGATGAAGCAAATATTCAGATATAAAATGCTCCCAGCTCTTACGGCTTTTTTTTGAGGCTTTCGCATACCCATAACCAGGCAAATCAACCAAATACCATTCGTCATTAATTGAAAAATGATTAATGAGCTGAGTCTTTCCTGGTGTTGAGGATGTTTTTGCCAGCTTTTTTTTACCCGTAATCATATTAATGAGCGATGACTTTCCCACATTGGACCTGCCGATAAAAGCAAACTCGGGCTTCTCATCTTGAGGACATTTCTTAAATGTCGTATTGGAAATTAAAAATTCTGCACTAAAGATATCCATTAAGCAAATTTATAATATATTGTAAGTATAAGAACAATTAAAGATAAGTGTTGTTTCTTATTGTAAGAGTAAATTAGGATGGCAGAATACAAAATTAAAGATCTTGAAAACCTTACGGGCATTAAATCTCATACGATTCGTATTTGGGAAAAGCGCTACAGTATATTAACCCCGGATAGAACTGACACGAAAATCAGAACATATTCAGATTCAGAACTGACTCATTTACTGACAGTAAGTTTGCTTAATCGAAACGGAATTAAAATTTCAAAAATCGCGAAACTTTCTCAAGAAGACATGAACAAGCTATTGTGGGACATAAAAGTAAATAAAGAGCCCAAGTACAGTATGGAAAAGTTCATTCTATCACTTGTAAACCTTGACGAAGAAATGTTCAAAGAAACCTTAAATGGGTTGTTAGATACGATCGGTTTAGAAAATACTTTTACAAATCATCTTATTCCGTTTCTAGATCGTATAGGAATCATGTGGTTAATTGGCTCTGTGAATCCTGCACAAGAACATTTTATGTCCAATCTAATTCGTCAGAAAATTATTTCTGAAATAGATAAACAGAAAATTCCAGATTCAACAGATAAGGCCGTCCTTATGTATCTTCCAGAACATGAATGGCACGAAATAAGTCTCCTGTTCTATCATTTTTTGATTCGTTCAAAAGGTATACCCACATTTTATTTGGGACAAAGCCTTCCATACGAGTCATTAGTAGAGTGTATAGAGAAATTGAAACCAAATGCCATTCTTACTTCATGGCTAACGGCTGTAGATAAAGATTTTGTGATTAGCTACTTTAAAAAATTAAAGTCAGACTATCCCGACTTGGATGTTTTTGCTGGAGGAGCTCAAATTAAATCGAATTCAGATTCCTTGAAAAACTATATTTTGGAGGTCAATGATATAAACAGTATAGTAAATCATCTACATCGTTAAATCACAAAATTCACAATTTTTCCTGGAACTATAATCACCTTTTTAGGCTCTTTTCCGTCAAGCCATTTTATGGTTTGATCCATTTTCTCCAATTCCTTTTTAAGCTCATCTTGCTTCAAAGATAATGGCAATTCCACCTTGAACCTCATTTTTCCATTAAATGAAACAGGATATTCATAAGTGTCTTCAACCAAATACTCCTTTTTAAATTCTGGATAATTTGACTCGTATAAAGTCCCAGCCCTATTACCTGTTTTTTCCCATAGCTCTTCACAGAAATGTGGGGCATAAGGGGCCAGCAGTATAATAAATTGTTCTAAAACTTCTTTATTATGACATTTCTGCTCAGTAAATTCATTAACGGCTATCATGTATGTAGAAACGCATGTATTTAAAGAGTATCTATTGAGATCTTCACGAATACGCTTAATTGCCTTGTGTAGGGTTTTCATACATTCTTTTGAAGGAGTGTCGTCTGACAAGATTGAATCCCCATCAGAATCACAATATAATCTCCAACACTTTCTAAGAAAATTATGTACTCCCGAGATCCCCTTGGTATCCCATGGCTTGCTTTGCTCTATTGGGCCCAAAAACATTTCATATAGCCTCAGTGTATCGGCTCCAAAGTCGTAAACCAGGTCATCAGGAGTTTGTACATTGTATTTCGATTTTGACATTTTCTCAACTTCAAAACCACAAATGTAATCTCCATTTTCCTCCAATATAAATGTAGCATCTTTATATTCAGGCATCCATTCTTTGAATTTTTCCTGATCGAGAATATCATTATCTACAATTGCAATATCTACATGAATAGCTGTGGTGTCATGGTCTGTTACTTTGCTTTTAGTAACATAAGAATTTGTACCATTAATTCTGTATACAAAATTACTTCTCCCTAAAATCATTCCCTGGTTAATCAGTTTTTTGAATGGTTCTTCAAAAGGAATAAAGTTTAAATCAAATAAACATTTCGTCCAAAATCTGGAATACAATAAATGTCCTGTTGCATGCTCTGATCCACCAATATACAAGTCAACATTCTTCCAATAGTCCACTTTTTCTTTGGATACAAATTCTTTTTCATTATGCGGGTCCATGTATCTTAAAAAATACCATGAACTTCCTGCCCATCCTGGCATTGTATTAAAATCCATTCTGTCTCCCTCAGCATGGTTCCATTGTTTCTTATTAGCCCTTGCGAGAGGTGGCTCCCCCTCTTCAGTTGGCAAATATTTATCAATCTCTGGAAGCTCAATGGGAAGGTGTTTGTCATCAACCAAATAAGGCGTATCCTTTCTATAATATATTGGAAATGGTTCTCCCCAATACCTTTGCCTTGAGAACACAGCATCCCTTAACCTATAGTTTGTTTTTCCCTTACCAATTCCTTTACTTTCTATTGCTAGAATAGCAGCTTCAATAGCTTGATCAACTGGAAGTTTATTTAAAAAATCAGAATCTGTGATGATACCGGTTTTTTCCTCATAAGCGCACTTGGAAATATCCGTATTTTCAAAAATATTGACAATGTCAATTCCAAATTTTTTGGCAAATAAATAATCTCTTTGGTCACCGCAGGGCACTGACATAACCGCTCCGGTACCATAGCTAGACAATACATAATCGCCTATCCATATTGGAATTTCTTTTCCTGTAAATGGATGAATGGCATATGCTCCAGTAAACTCTCCAGTGACATTCTTAACATCTGACTGCCTGTCCCTTTCTGATTTACTTGCTGACTTTTTTATGTAACTTTCAACAGCATCTAATTGATTATCCTTAACAATCTGCATTACCAATTCATGTTCGGGTGCTAATACAATAAACGTAACACCAAAAATAGTGTCAGGTCTTGTGGTAAAAACCTCTATATTATTTCCTTTATGTTTTGAGACTTCAAATGACACGGATGCTCCGGTAGATTTTCCAATCCAATTCCTCTGCTGCTCTTTTAATGAATCACTCCAATCTATAACGTTCAAATCATTTAATAACCTTTCCGCATAAGCTTTAATTCTCATTGACCATTGCCTCATTACCTTTTGCTCAACAGGATGGCCTCCTCGAATGGAAAGGCCATTAGAGATTTCATCATTTGCTAGTACTGTGCCAAGTTTTGGGCACCAATTCACCTGAGATTCTGATAGATATGCAATACGATAGCATTGTAATACTTCCTCCTTTTTTTCAATGTCAAATCTTTGCCATTCAGTAGAGGTGAATTCTTGGTGCTCATCGTGATAAGCATTTACACCTTTCGAGCCATGGCCTTCAAAATGAGTTACCAAATGATCTATTTCTTTTGTGCCATTCGACTGAAGGTCATAATAAGCATTAAACAATTGCTTAAAAATCCATTGCGTCCATTTGTAATATTCAGGTGAAGATGTTTTCACCTCCCGATCCCAATCATAGCAAAAACCCATTTGGTCTAGCTGTTCTCTATAGCGCTTTATATTTCTATTAGTAGTAATTGCCGGATGTTGACCAGTCTGAATGGCATATTGTTCTGCTGGTAAGCCAAAAGAATCATAGCCCATCGGATGTAGGACATTAAATCCCAACAACTTTTTATACCTAGCAATTACATCAGAGGCAATATACCCTAATGGATGCCCTACATGAAGACCGGCTCCAGATGGATAGGGAAACATATCAAGCACGTAATACTTTTCTTTAGAGGTGTCCTCAATTGTTTTGTAAGATTTATTTTCTTTCCAGAATTTAATCCACTTTTTTTCTATTTCTCTGAAATTGTATTCCATCATTCAATAATAAGTTTGTAAAGATAGCTAATGTGAGTAATCATTTAACGCACCAAAACCCAAAATAAAATTAAATCAACAAAAAACACATATTGATATAATTGTTGGCATAATTATTGCAGTAATTGATTTAAAATTTGGAGAAAAAACTTCCATATTTTTGGTTTTTAACACTTTTTTTCATAATTCAATGTTTTTAACGAAACATATAAAGGCCGGGGAATCCCCGGCCTTTTGTATTTACATATATCGTAAAAATGCAGCTGTAGTACCAATGAGCATAAATGTGAAATCTGCAAAGACAAAAAAGTACTTATACCCTATTTTTTTATAAATGAAAGTCAATAAAAGAAAATATAAAAATCCAAAAATCCATGCGGGAGCGTTATTTACTTCTTCAAAACGAAAAGACAAAATTAAAATAGAAAGTAGGACAATAAATTGAATAACTTTCACTGATTTATTCAATCCTATCACCTGTGGAATCGTCCTCATATCTTTAGGGTCAAAATACACATCTTTAATGTCTGAAGGAATCAATATAATGAGTAAAAACAAAAAGCCTAGGAACCATGGCTGAGGTGAATCAAAAATCATGAAGGGAAAGACAAAGAACAGAAAATACCAAATTAATATTACAAATATAACCTTCATATAAGGGATTTCTCTCAAGGAAAGCTTACCTAATCTCTTCACATAAAACACACTAATTAAAACACAAATGACAGCTAGAAGATCTTGAGTTGGGTTGCCACCAAAAAAAAAGTAATATAATAAAGCAGCAAATATTGTTGGGATAATGGCAAGAAAATAAAGGGATCTTTTATTCACCAAAGTCCATTCTTTCATGTATACAGGTAATCTGTTTTTACCATACTTCCATAAACGATGAGAATTATAAACCCCAATGATACCCATTGAAATCATTAAAGCATATATCCAAGATAGGTTAGATTCCTTTTGTAAGCCGACTAAAAAAATAAAGCTACATAAAGCCAAAAAAAGATGGCTTCTAATAAGGTATTTGAATATGCTATTCATTATCCAATTTTATTGAAAACGCCAGAATAACCTGCAACACATTATTTGTTTTTAGTCTTGTTAAGTCTTTTCAATTCCTTATACTTTAAATAATTTGAAGCAGCACTGATCTTGGCAATTTGAAACCCACTCACCCCATCCAGTATGCCTTTCTTAAAAAAGAAAATGTTGACAAATTTGGTGAATGCGCTAAGAACAGGTTGAAATATATATGTCTTTTTCCCTGCGTTAAAATATTGCTGAGCTGCAAGTAAAGCATATTTATTTGCTCTGTCTATATGCTCCTTTTTATTATAGTATGAATAATGCTCTAAATGTCCGTTAAGGGTGTAGGTTTTCATTGCAGCATCGTAATTTAGAAACTCATGTACAAGTTCTCCTTTCCAGTTTGCTTTCGTTTTTGGAAAAATTCTTGCTTTCGGCTCTGGATACCAACCACAATGCTTTATCCATCGACCACAATAATTAGTAATTCGATTTACAATATAAATGTGCTCGTTTTTAGCGTTTTTAAGCTTTAATATCTCACTTTGTAAAGTCTTACACGGTACTTCATCCGCATCTATAGAAAAAATATAATCGGCATCAATAAGCTCGTTCAATTTGTTCTTGGTTTGAGCATAACCTTCCCACCTATCTTGAATAAATTTCACATTGTATTGACCACATATCTCTTTGGTTCTGTCAGTTGAAAACGAATCCAATACAACTATTTCATCAACACAATGCACAAGACCCTTGATACATCTTTCAATGTTTTTTTCTTCATTAAATGTAATTATTGCTGCAGCTATTCGCATCATCACAAAATCGTTACGCTCTTCCAGATGGCTTGTATTTCTCTTATGGCATGAGTCCAGCTTGTTGATGAAGGTGCGTCGACATAACCGCTGACACAAACAAGCTGATTTGTCTTGGGTTGTAAAAAGTGAAATGACCAAAAGGCTCCTCCTGTAGAATGCTGAAACCTGCCTTTGAATTCAAACATCCCTCTTATCTCAATTCCATTAATCGTTTCTTTAAAATTACTCTCTTGAGACGAATGAGGATACACAAATTCATTATACTGAGTCCCCATATAAAGACCTGGGGTTTCATGTGGCACATTATATTTTAGCATTGTATCCCTTGCTTTTAATAATTGATCAGTTCCAAGCTGACTTGAATCCGTATATGGATATTGATACACCATAATTCCAGAAAATATGGTCCCCAAATCCTGCTTAGAAGCACCAACAAACTCTATTGGTCTAGATGCTGCGGGAAGCTCTATTCGACAAAAATTCTTCCTTGAGGATACCATTTTTGATGCATTCGGGAGATCAATATGTACTCCAAAATTTTGTTTGAGCTCACTATCTATTCGATTATTCTTTTCTTCAGCAAAACGCTTTCTAATCCGATTCCAAGATTCGTATTCAAATTTTTCATGAATATGATCTGCCCCAGCATTGATGGTTTCAACCAATTGTGTATAATCTTTTGCGATTATCTCAATTACAAGCTGATTATTGGCCCACACATCATCTCTATATTGTAATTTTCCTTTATTCCCTTTGAGATTCTGATCTATTGTCAAAAAAAGAACATTTCGGTGACGCTTCACTGCTCCAATAAAGTTTTTGTCGTTGTAATGTAAAAGCTCAAAAGTGGCCACATCAGGGAAGTATGGCATAATAAATCGTGTAAGGTTTGAGTCTAAATCAGAATGAATTGAGGAGTTCCAAATGGCATCATCACAGACTACCAATATTTCTCCTACTTTGCCTGTCACATAAACCTCTGAAGAAAAGAATTCACCGCAACCATTTAGATGAATGGCTAATATTATGGTAGAAAACAGCTTCAGTAACCTCATCGTTATCTTATTCGTATTTTTTGTCCTATATCTAAACGGTTTATATTTATCCTTGGATTTAGTTTGCGTAATCTACTTTGGGAAACCCTGTGCTTTTCAGCAATATGTCCAAATGTATCACCACTCCTTACCGTATAATATTTTCTGGTAGCTGCAGGTTTAGGTTTAGGTTTTGGCGGGGTAACCTTTTTTTCAGATTCTATTCTTAGATGCTGACCAATATAAATATTTGTTGTTTTTAAACCGTTCCAGTTCATGATTTCGTTCTCACTAACAGCATAATAAGTCGCTACTTTTTTCAGCACTTCACCAGCTTGAACTTTATGATAATATATATGTATTGTTTTTTGAATGGTATCTCCAGTTAAAGTATCTCTAACAAAAATCTTTTTAAGCTGCACCTCATCTGTTCCATAAATAGAATTTTCTAGCTTGATTAAAGAATCCTCCATGCCGACAACCAAATTGATTTTTTCATGTGGTCCCGTAATACAAAATGCTGGATTTGATTTTGGAATATAAGTTGTTTTGAAAATGGGATTAAAGGCTTTGATATCTTCTAATGGCCAATCTACTACTTTTGAAATAGTTCCCATATGCATGGCAGACTTAAAACACATGGTGTCCATGGTTACATTATGAGCATTAATATTTACTGGTAAAATAAGATGTTCCTTATGATAAGTCATTAAATAAGTTACTGCTATAAAATTAGGGACATATCCCTGAGTTTCTCTAGGCAGATATGGTCTTACCTCCCAATACGTTTTCTTATCTCCGGAACGCTTTATGGCTTTATTTACATTCCCAGGGCCTGCATTATAGGCTGCTAATGCGAGATTCCAATCTCCATAGATACCAAACAACTTTTTTAAATACCGACAAGCGGCATCAGTGGCTTTTATTGGATCCATTCTTTCATCGATATACGAATTTTCTTTTAATCCAAAATATAAACCCGTCCTATACATAAATTGCCATAGCCCCAGTGCACCAGCTCTTGATTTTACTTGGGGACGTAATCCGCTTTCAATTACGGCCAAATACTTTAACTCAATGGGTAAACCATATTCAGAAAGTTTTGATTCAAACATATCAAAATACAAAGGGGAGCGTCCCAAAACAACCTTAATAAAACCTTTTCTTTTATCAATAAAGTATTTAATGATTGAGAGAGCCGTTTCATTACACTGAAGCTGAAAAGGAGTCATTGTATTTATCTTGTCCAACCTTTTACAGATGGTATCATCTGATACTTTTATTGATGAACCCCCGTTTTGTTCAATGGCATTTTTTAGAGAATCTAAATTGATGTTATTTGCATATTCAGCATAAAAAAGATTAAGGCTTTGCTCAATGGTATTTAAAAAAGAGACCTTATACAGAGAATCCTTTTTTGGCTCAGATGTGTTTTGAGCAAGGGAAACCATTCCAAAACTCATAAATAATATAAATAACAATCCTCTCATCTTATAAATAGCTCTTTAATATTCTTGAATAACTAAATAATTCCTTTTCGTTAAAACGATCTGACATCAGCTGCAATCCAAAAGGCATGCCATTTGAATGGGTGCCAAAAGGGATGCTAATTGCAGGATTACCACTTAAATTAGCATGAACGGTAAAGATGTCCTGTAAATACATTTGAATCGGATCCTTAACACTTCCTTGCTCAAAGGCTGTAGAAGCAGTCGTTGGAAAAATCATGACATCGACATTTTTAAAAAAAGTATCTGTGGACTTTTTTACCAATTGTCTTACCTTTTGTGCTTTCGTATAATACGCATCATAATACCCATGTGAAAGAACAAAAGTCCCAGTCATGATTCGTCTTTTGACCTCATTACCAAAACCTTCAGTTCGCGATTTCTTGTAGGTGTCTTCAACTCCCTCAGCAGCATCGCTTCGATGTCCATAATGCACACCATCAAACCTGGATAAATTCGATGATGCTTCTGCCGTACTAAGCACGTAATAAGTGGGGACTAAATAATCTAAATACGGGAATTCACATTCCACCAATTCTATATTATTCGAGTCTAGTTTCGATTTTAACTCATGTAGCTTTGTCTTGATTTCAGGATCTATACCTTCATGGTTCATGTACTCTTTAACATATCCGATTCTTAGCTTTTCCTTTTCTTGAATTGGATTGTTGATTACTTTAGAAATCGAAGTTGAGTCCATTGGGTCCTCACCTCTGCTCAGCTCAAAAATCAACTCACTATCCTCAATACAATTAGAAAAAACACCTATTTGATCAAAAGATGAAGCATAAGCAATTAAACCATAGCGACTAAAGCATCCGTAAGTAGGTTTTAGCCCAAAGGTATTCGTCCATGATGCTGGTTGACGAACGGACCCTCCAGTGTCGCTTCCTAACGCAATTGTGCATAAGCCTGCTGAAACTGCTACTGCAGACCCTCCTGAAGATCCTCCTGGAACATACTTCTCATTAAAATTATTATTTACATTTCCGTAAAATGAATTTTCATTTGAGCTACCCATGGCAAACTCGTCACAGTTGAGTCTTCCAATAATAATAGCGTCTTCATCGATAAGCCTTTGTAATACCGTAGCTGTATAGAGTGATTCAAAATTACTGAGTATTTTGGAAGAGGCAGAAACCTTATGCCCTTTGTAGCAGATATTGTCCTTTATACCAACAATGACACCTGCTAGTTTACCAGCATTTCCTTTCTTTATTTTTTCATCAACCGCAGCGGCTACTGATCTTGCAGATTCCTCAAATACTTCAATAAATGCATTTAAGCTAGATTTCTCTTTTATTTTTGAAATGCTACTTTCAACAATCGAAGACACAGTTTGTCCTGCGTGTAACGCCTCATTTATGTCGGCAATTGTCTTATACATAGAATTACTTTGTCTCTATCTTCTCGTTCTCTTCCGAGTTGTCCTCATTTACAACTTCTTCTGCTTTAGAAGCATCCTTAAATTCTTTAACTCCTTTTCCAAGACCTTTCATTAATTCTGGAATTTTTCTTCCTCCGAAAAACAGCAATACTATAACTAAAATAATTATGATCTCCGTTGGGCCAAACCAACCTGCCTGATTTATATTTTCCATATTATATTGATATCAATGTAAATTTATTTAATCTAAATGGTGTAAAAAAAACTATTAAAGCTTTCTTGCCACTTCTACTTCTTCGTAAGCTTCAATAATATCTCCTACTTCAATATCATTGTACTTATCTATGTTCAATCCGCACTCATAATTGTTTTTCACTTCCTTCACATCATCCTTGAATCTTTTTAATGACCCAAGCTCTCCAGTATGGACAACAATTCCATCTCTAATGATTCTAATCTTAGAAGATCTTTTTATAGTTCCTTCCAGAACAAAACAACCTGCTATAGTACCGACCTTTGTAATGTCAAAGGCTTCTCGAATCTCTGCCGAACCAACAACTTTTTCTTCAATATCAGGAGACAGCATCCCTTCCATTGCCGCTTTGATTTCTTCAATCGCTTTATAAATAATAGAATAGAGTCTAATGTCTATTTGCTCATTATCTGCAAGCTTTCTTGCACCAACTGTTGGTCTTACCTGAAATCCTAAAATAATAGCATCGGACGCTGAAGCAAGGTTCACATCCGCTTCAGATATCGCTCCAACACCTTTGTGAATAATATTTACCTGAATTTCTTGAGTAGATAAGTTCAATAATGCATCTGAAAGAGCCTCAATTGAACCATCAACATCTCCTTTAATTATTAAGTTTAACTCTTTGAAGTCTCCAATTGCCAATCGTCTACCAATTTCATCAAGAGTAATGTGTTTCGTTGTTCTTAGCCCCTGCTCTCTGTATAACTGTTCTCTCTTAGTAGCAATAGACTTGGCTTCTTTTTCGTCAAGCATTACATTGAAATTATCACCTGCACTTGGCGCACCGTTTATTCCAAGAACTGAAATCGCTTGTGAAGGACCAGCTTCCTTCATAGAAACACCCTTTTCATCATGCATCGCACGAACTTTACCATAATGACGACCAACCAGTAATACATCTCCAATTTTCAAGGTCCCTGCCTGCACTAGCATATTCGTCACATAACCCTTGCCTTTATCAAGCGAGGCCTCAATAACAGTACCTACAGCAGGTTTGTTTGGGTTCGCTTTAAGATCGAGAAGCTCTGCTTCAAGTAATACTTTTTCAAGTAACTCTTCAATATTCAAATTCTGTTTTGCCGAAATCTCTTGACATTGGAATTTTCCACCCCAATCTTCAACCAAAATATTCATTCCAGAAAGCTGTTCTTTAATCTTATCAGCATTAGATCCTGGTTTATCTATTTTATTTATAGCGAAAACCATAGGTACATTTGCTGCTTGTGCATGCGAAATCGCTTCTTTTGTTTGAGGCATTACATCATCATCTGCCGCAACGATAATAATCGCAACATCGGTTACCTGAGCACCCCTGGCACGCATGGCTGTAAATGCCTCGTGACCTGGAGTATCTAGAAATGTTAATTTCTTTCCGTCTTTTAAAGAAAGTGAATAGGCTCCTATATGCTGGGTTATTCCTCCGGCTTCACCATCAATTACATTGGCATTTCTAATTCTATCCAGCAAAGAAGTCTTACCGTGATCCACGTGACCCATAACAGTAATAATCGGAGGTCTATCTATAAGGTCCTCCTCGGAATCTTCAACTACAGGTATCGCTTCTTGAACTTCAGCACTTACGAACTGTGTTTCATATCCAAATTCTTCCGCTACTATTTGAATAGTTTCTGCATCTAATCTTTGATTGATTGAAGCAAAAATACCCAATGACATACAAACCGATATAACCTGTGTAGGTTGAATACTCATCATCGATGCCAATTCAGAAACAGTAACAAACTCAGTAAGCTTCAAGATTTTTTCTTCAAGCTCAGCCATTTCCATTTCTTCCTGGCGTTTTTGAGCAACACTTTCTCTCTTTTGTCTTCTATTTTTGGCAGCTTTTGACTTACCTCCCTTATTCGATAAACGAGCTAAAGTTTCCTTAATCTCTTTTTGAATATCCTGCTCTGAAATTTCAGGTTTATCCGTTTTGGGATTCTTAAACTTATTGCCGGCTCCTTTATTTCCAGCTGAAGGCACTTCTACCTTTTTTATTCTTTTTCTCTTTCTTTTATTTAAATTTTCTGGTCTAGAGCTTCCCGCAGGAGATTTTGGTTTTTCAACTGGCAAGTCAATTTTACCCAAAACAGTTGGTCCAGAAATCTTCTTTCTTTCAATCTTTATGGTCTCAATCTGACCACTTGGCGCCTCACTCGCTGGCTTTTCTTTTTTCTCTTCAGGTTTTTTAAGTTCTTCAGCTGGCTTTTCAGCTGGCTTTTCTTCTGTTTTCTTCTCTGGTTTGGATTTTTGATTTAAGGCATCTAGGTCAATTTTCCCAACAACTTTCAAATCCTTTTCAGGGATCTTAACGGATGGCACATCCTCTGGCGCTGTAGGTTTAGAATCGCTAGAAACTATCTCTGTTTCTTCTTTTGGAGCTTCTTCGAGCTCCTTAGAATCTTCGATAGACAAAGACTCTCTCTTTTCTCTATGACTTAAAACTCCTTTTGACTTTTCTTTAAGATCTTGATCCGCAGCAAACTCATCACACAACAGCGAATAATTCTCTGGTGTCAATTTGGTATTCGGATTCTTATCAATCTCAATACCTTTTGAGCTCAAAAATTCAACAAGGTTTTCTAGACCCACATTGAGTTCTCCTGCTGCTTTTCCTAATCTTATTGGTCTACCTCCCATAATTTAATCAACGAATTTAACTATGATTATCAAATTTATTCAAATTCTGCTTTCAAAATACGAAATACTTCTTCAATCGTCTCTTTTTCCAGATCCGTACGCTGTGTAAGATCTTCAATACTGATTTCGAGAACTGATTTTGCCGTGTCACACCCTATGGCTTTCAGCTCATCTATAATCCACCCATCTATTTCATCTGCAAATTCCTCTAAATCAACATCTTCAATATCAACCTCACCGTCTCTGTAGACATCTATTTCATATCCACTTAGCTTTCCTGCAAGTTTAATGTTATTTCCTCCACGTCCAATTGCCAACGAAACCTGATCTGGTTTTAAATATACTTTCACTCGGCT
>Ga0315326_10000499_pt1 | contig 19006 bp, 12 predicted proteins | sample M180m32315metaG_FD_203457 | JGI IMG/M metagenome (GOLD analysis project Ga0315326, IMG submission 203457) | Ammonia-oxidizing marine archaeal communities from Monterey Bay, California, United States - M1 80m 32315 | ecosystem: Environmental > Aquatic > Marine > Coastal | place: USA: California... | reverse complement strand
GTATAATGGTGGTGGTGTTAGGATGACATTAACTAATACAGGTGATTTAGGAATAGGAACAACTACACCCACAAGAAAGCTTGATGTTCAAGACAACTCTACAGGACTTGCTGCTTTTATACAACAAGGGAATACTTCAGGTGATGGACTTATGGTATATGCTAATGTTGCTTCTGGTTCTCAAACTATTTTTAAAGCTATAAATAATTCTACAGGGTTGTATGTTATGGGAGATGGCCAAATTGGAATTGGAACCACCAATCCTGACGAACTATTACATGTAAATGGATCTGCTACGGGAACGGGAGCGCATATAGGCAATCTATATGCAGGAGTGTGGGATGGAAATGCAGACTACGCTGTATTTGCACACAATAGCGTAAAGTCGGCTAGTGGTAGTTACGGATTGCTACATAGAAGTAATGGAGAAACTTTTTTAAATGCTGCATCGGGGCAACCAATACGTTTTAGAATTAATAATGTAGATATGATGTATTTAAGCTCGGCAGGCAACCTAGGAATTGGAACAGTTAATCCACAATATAGATTATCTGTTGATGGTTCTACTACCGTTGCCGATGTTGCTATTTTTAATAGATTAAATGCATTAGATGGTTATATATTAAGATTAAGAAGAAATGGGGCTACACAAGGAGGTTTACAATTAACTGGTGGAACAGTTTCGTTAACAGCATTTACTGGAGCTCACCTTGGTTATGGTGATGATGAGTATGAAAGAGGAATGCTTATTAGTTTAACAGGTAATCACAAGAAATTATCAGATGATGAAACTTATGAACCAGTTTATGAAATGGCAATTTCTTCTACCCCTAATGACCCTAAAATTATAGGTACATATCAAGCTCCAGATTTACCTGGAGAAGGTGAAGAATTAACTTCTTTAAAAAATCAACATACAATTATGGCTGTTGGAAATGGAGATATGCTAGTAGTAGATAATGGAGAGAACTTAGAAGTAGGAGATTATTTGATTTCATCAGATGTAGCTGGCCATGCTATGTTAGATAAAGGTGAATATGAAGTTTCATATATCGTTGCGCGTGTAGCAGAACCGGTAAATTGGGATGAAGAACAAAAAACGATTGAAGGTCGAAAAGTAAAGCGTATTTCTGTATTTTTTGAAACCTTTGTAATCAACCATAAAGCAGATAAATTAGAACAAGATTTGCATGAATTGAAAAAAGAATATGAAATTATAAAGGCTGATGTTAAACATATTAAGAACAGCCTTGATTTAGATGCTAAAGCAAACGCTGAATTGGATAACGATTAATTATTTATCGGGAGAGTAATAAATACGTAGAATCCTTTTACAAGCAGCAAGCAACCGAATGTCTAAAGCGGAATTAAGGCAGGCAAAAAGGCGGGCAAAAAAATACTCCGGAGACAAAAACAGCCGAATAACCTCTTCTTTAGCTCAAAATGCACAATTCTAATAAAATTAACACCTAAGGAGGGAGACAACAAGACGCATTGTTTGCTGATATTTGTAGCTATTAAATAAAGGCTCTATAACAGACAAGAAAACACAAAAACCACCAGTGTGTGAGGCTGCTCTAGAGCACAGATTTAGCAAATTAGAAGCCGAACCCTAAAGCTTAAAAAACAACCGATAAAGAGTAAACCCTAAAATACTCACTATAATAACGTTAGCTAACTCATTTTTCAAAGCAACCTATTATTTATTTCTAGTTTCAGAGATAACAACAGATTTAATTCCTCTGCTTTGAACTCTCAACAAGAAAGCGTACTTTAGCCCATTAAATTAAATTTAGCCAAGCTATGCTTACTAACCTATCAAAAAAACTCTTTTTAATATTTCTAGTTGTATTCACTTCTGCCGCAGGCGCATTTTCACAATCAGGCACAAGGGTTGAAGCACAAGGCACCGACTCTATTTTATTTTACAACAACAACGTTAAAACGGCAGCGCTAAGTAACACAGGATCATTTAGATTAGGAGCCACAGAAACTTTCCAAGCTACTGCGCTATTTCAGCTTAACTCGGCATCGCAAGGTTTTTTGGCACCAAGAATGACAACAACCGACAGAGGAAACATTGTAGCGCCCGCAACAGGGCTATTAATTTATAATACGACAACTAATCAATTCGATTATTACGATGGCGCGGCATGGTTAAGTGTTTTCTCTAGTGCAACAGGTAATGATGGCGATTGGACAGTATCAGGAGCGGACATTTATAGCGGTGTTTCAGGCAACGTGGGAATCGGGACATCAACACCCGGTAAAATTGCAGGTGCGTCGAAGTATATTACTCTTTCGAGAGGAGATGCCGCAGGCAGCCCAACAGCGTCAAATGATGATGTTTCGATAGAACTGCATGGAGGTTCAGATGCCGGAGTAGGCGTTCAGTCTAAAATAGAGTTTATTGCACGAACAACGTCAGGATCAGATGTGAATACTGGTAGAATTGAAATGACAAACTCTAGCACAAATACAGGTCACGGTGTAATGCGTTTTTACACAAACGGAGGAGGCAGTCTTGTTGAACGCTTAACTATTTTAGAAACAGGTAACGTGGGCATCGGTACGGCCATACCTTCGTCCAAACTGCATGTTTCGGGCGGAGACGGAATAATGCTGCTTGAAAATGGCAATAACAGTTCGGAAATGCAGATGGCATCTTTAGGTACAGGAAGTCAGAAACTGAATACTGCAGGAACCAAAGGATACCGAATGTGGGTTTATGGGGACAGCTATGCCCCAAACCCAGCTCTGCAGGGAGACTATAGAATGGCTTATGTAAGTGGCACTGGACACACTTCAATCTTTAATATTGACCGCTCTGGTAAAGTAGGTATTGGGTTCAGTGGCTTAGGCGATGAACCGCAAACCACATTAGACGTAAACGGACAAATAACTATGCAGTCGGGCGCTGTAAACGGCTATCTCCCAGTTTCAGACGCAAACGGCACCATGACCTGGACCGACCCTGCAACCATTACTACTGGTAATGATGGCGACTGGAGCATTTCTGGCTCAAACATGTATAGCACTGTTTCAGGCAATGTAGGTATTGGCACAATAAATCCCGGTTATGAGTTAGATATTCATGGAACTACCGGAAATCAAATTTTGAACATGGAATCTGGTGATGCGGCATTAAATACTATGGCTGGAGCTAGGTTTTCTATGGGCAATGGGGCAATTGGAACTCAATATTATGCTTATGCAGAAAAAACCGACAATACAGTTAATGCAACTGCGTCGGATTTTGTAATGCGAAAAGATTTTAGCACTGCTGGAGGTTATTTAAAGTTCTTTAGATATGAGAATTCATCTCAAGATATTATTTTTAACGACAGTAAAACCACCGCAACAGCATTTGGAGATGTTCTTATCGCTAATGGAAATGTTGGTATTGGTACTACTTCGCCTTCCGTAACATTAGATGTTACCGGAAGCGCTAATATTTTAAGTGGTTCAGCAGATCCTCTGGTTGTTCGTTCATCAACAGATGGATTCGCATTACGGGTAAAAGAATCCGATAATGGTAATGATGCGGTAAGTATTTTTGGCTATGGAACACGAGGAAGAATTACTATGAACAGCAATGGTGTTACAAACATTAATTTTGACGCAGACGGCACCCTAGATTCATACATTAATGCCGGCAATGTAGGCATCGGTACAACAACACCAGGCACTCTGTTAGATATTGAAGTACCGGCATCTAATTCAGCAAATGGGGGCTTAGATATTAACAATGCAGACGCAACAGGAACCTACGATCCCAGAATACGATTTCAAGTGAATGGGGCTAACACTTTTTCTATGGGGGTTGATAATAATACAAATGACAACTTTACCATTGCAAGCAGCGGTAACCTAGGAGGAACACCAAGATTTGCAATAACTACAGGGGGCAATGTAGGCATCGGCACAACCGCTCCAGCATATAAACTTGATGTCAGCGGAGAAGCGCGAATAGGGTACCACGGCAGTCCTGATACAATACCGTTAGTTCCGAGTGATTTTCTCATCGTTTTTGGTGAGTCTGCCATGCATCAATTTGGTGAAAATTGGGGGATAGGGCCAATACAAGGGCAGGGGACGCAGCACTTCATAGCGCAAATTCCAATTCCAGTAGGTTATAAAGCAAGAAAAGCTGTTATTAAGACATACCGTGATGACGGTAATTACGCAGGGAATCCCCACGATTGTTTCATATGGAGCATGAAAAATCAAGTTTCTCAGACGGGCTTACCGCCATTTGCTACAGCGTCGGTTACTGGAGACGGCATAGCAATAGCAACATTTTCCGAAATAGTTGCTTATGGCAACGCTTATGTTGGCATCGAGGTTAGAGATATACCAGAACTGCCTGGATTCCCCGGAGGCCCTGTGCAGGAAATGATTACCGGAGGTTACGTGTTAATACAGCAAATTGTTCCATGAAGAATCTTTGTTTGATATTTTGTTGTTTATTCGGTTTGGGTATTAATGCTCAAGAAATAGAAAGGCAAGTTGTTGGGTCGTCATCGAATGAGAGCTCGAATGAAAACATTACTATTAGCTCAACTATTGGCGAGCCGGCGGTATTAACAAAGACCGACGGTAATTTGGTTATTACCGAAGGGTTTCAACAACCACAATTCGTTGTTATTATCATCGGTAATGATAGTTTGCACTTTTATTCCGGAATCACTCCGAATAGTGATGGGTCTAACGATCAATGGGAAATCCATGGAATTGAGAATTACCCAGAAAGTGAGATTAACATTTTCGGCCGATCCGGAAACGAAGTATGGGTAGGTATTAATTACGACAATGAAATAGTGGTTTTTAACGGGAGCGATTCAAGGGGCAACCCCCTACCAAGTGGAACCTATTTTTATGTAATGAGTATTGTTGGAGATTCCGAATCTCCTCGTAAAGGGTGGATACAAGTAACTAGATAGTGAATAAATGGGTAAAAATATTGACGATTTCGCTCGCTACTTTAAGTGGTTTAAAAGTAAGTGCCCAGCAAGACCCTATTTATAATCAGTATATGTTTAACCCTTTGGTTATTAACCCGGCATACGCAGGTAGTAGAGACCAAATGAGTGTAGTAATTCTCCACAGGTCGCAATGGTTAGGTTTTGGTGGCGGGGCACCAAACACCCAAACAGCTTCTTTTCACGCACCATTATTGCAAGGTAAGGTTGGCTTAGGGGCGGTAGTAACAAGAGATGTTATTGGCCCAGTATCTAGAACCGGGTTTTCAGGAGCGTACGCGTATCGATTAAGATTAAGAACAGGTAAGTTGGCAATTGCGCTTAGAACAGGTCTTTATAATTATGTTTTTGACTGGAATAAAATTGAGTACAAAGATAGCGAACCCCTAGTAAGCGAAAGCAAAACAACAGGCTGGGTGGCTAATTTTGATTTTGGCGTGCGTTATTCTACAAAAAAATTGTATGCAGGTTTAACGCTGCTAAACCTTAACAACCCAAACCTTAGCTTCTTGAAATCCGACACATCAAGTTTTGCATCAGCTCTTTCAAGACACGTTAATTTAACAACAGGTTATGCGCTAGAATTTAACAGAGATTGGGTACTTAAACCATCAACGATGATACGCTACGAAAAAAACCCAACAAGAAGCTCAACAGGTAATGGAGGGGGACAAACAAGCGGAATTTTAATAGCAGATTTAAATGTAAGTGTGCTTTATAAAAGCATGATTTGGGCCGGAATTTCTGTAAGATCATCGAAAGCGCTTATAACGGTATTAGAATATAATATTTCAAAACAATTGAGATTAGGGTACTCATATGAGTTAACACTATCCAAACTGCAAACAACAAATAGTGGTTCACACGAAATTTTTATCGGAGTTGATTTTGGGAGGAAACAGAGACCAAAACTGCTGTCTCCTCGGGTATATTTTTAATGCCGTGACATAAAATGAGTAAAAAAGTAGCGTTAGGAGTCATATTATTTTTAATAGTGCAGTTAGGGTTTTCGCAAATTAAAAAAGCCGAGCGTTATTTTGGGTCCTTCCAATACGATGAGGCTATTCCTTTATATCTTAAAGCGATCAAAAAAGGGCAGGATTCCGCTGCCGTTGTAAACTTAGCAGAGTCGTATCGGTTAATACAAGACTACGCTAATGCTGAGGTGTATTATAAAAAGGCAGCAGAACTTTTCCCCGAAAATGCAGAGGTTCAATTGAGGTACGGGCAGGCGCTTAAGAGCAATAGTAAACTAGATCAAGCCAAGGAAGTCTTTGTGGTTTATGCTAACAGCAGGCCCGAAGATGCTTCAGGCCAGAATTATGTATTGTCTTGTGATAGGGTTCGTTCCTGGGCCGTACAAACACCTGGATATACTGTCGAAAATGAGGACAGGCTTAATTCGAAAAATTCTGATTTTTCGCCAATGCCTTTTGGCAATGGAGTTGCTTTTGTCTCAGATCGATTTGGAAATCAGTCAGACGCTGCTAGCGCAGAAGAACCAGGGTTTCTTTCGGTAACTTTTGCAGAAATGAACGAAGATAGCACCTTCAAAAAGCCGAAGCCTATTAGCCACCAAATTAATAATGAATTTCATAATGGACCTATTTGTTTTAGTCAAGACCAATCTGAAGCATATTTTACAAGAGTCGGGTATAATCGAAAAAAGGGAAAAGACTTTGTCAACAAGCCACAGTTATTCGTGTCGAAGCGAGAAGGCAGTAAATGGGGGAAAGCTCTTTCTTTTCAACATAATGACGAAAATTATGCTTTGTCTCAGCCAGCGCTATCACCTGACGGCAGTACCCTGTTTTTTGCCTCAAACATGGAAGGCACTTTGGGAGGATTAGACATTTTTTATTGTAAAAGAGACGGTGAAGGCTGGTCTACTCCTGTTAATATGGGAGATAAGATTAACACAAAAGACAATGAAATGTTCCCAACAGCAACCGATAATGTGCTGTATTTTTCTTCAAATGGGCACGTTGGAGTTGGCGCACTAGACATTTTTAGATCTAAATTAAATAATGGCAGCTGGGGCGAAGCCGAAAACTTGAAAGCCCCTATTAATTCTCCGCGAGACGACTTTGGGCTGGTATTTACAAACGAAAAAAATGGGTTTTTCTCCTCGAATAGAGAAGGAGGAAAAGGCGGAGACGATATCTACCGTTTCGAGCTTACGGCTAAAGCGGGCTTGCAAACAGAAATTTCAGGAATCTTTTTGTACAGCGAACTCAACCCAGCAAAGAACTCTTTGATTCAACTTTTGGATGAGGATGGACACATGATAAAGGAAGTTGCAACCGAAGAAGATGGGTCCTTCACGTTTAGCGGACTAGAGTCTAATAAAAACTATGTTTTCAGAATTGACGATAAAGACCCAAAACTCTCCGATTCTTCTCAAATATTTTTAACTAACGAAGCAGGAGATAAGGTTCTTGCTCTGTCGCAACCAACGATGGGCGAGTTTCACTTTAGAGCGCTGGAACCAGAAGAAATTTCAGATTTAGAGGTTATGATCGAAGAGGATATTCAATTAACTTTTGTTGATATTTTTGGGCAGCTATACGATATCTTGCCAGGCGACTACCAAGAAGGGATGGAAGTTTTCTTGGTTGCCGATGACGGAAAGATAATTTACACCACAACGGCCGATGAAAAAGGGAGCTTTGAATTTAATAACCTTCTATCCAATCAAGACTATAAAATTAAGCTGTCTAATGACACGGCAGAGTTAACATTGATTTTCACTGATGAGGAAGGTCATAAAACGGGCAACGCACTAAAGGTGGATGAACAATACTATGTTTTTGTTAATCAAAATTTATTTGTACAAAAAACTCCTAAGCTTTTTGCTAAAGTTACCATTGAGTTACCAGGCGCTTCTTCAAATACTCTTCAAGTGTTTCTATTAGATAATGGAGGAAATGTTTTAGCAACGACAACATCAGATAAAGTGGGAAACTTTTCTTTTAACGACCTTACAGAAAACAAGAGGTATAAAATTCGATTTGAAGGAGATCTCGAAGTAAAGCTTGTTTTTTCTGATGAAGCAGGAGAGATATTAGCCCAAGCAAGAAAAGTTGACAAAAATAACTTCATGTTTATCACAAAGGAAATATTTGATCCAGAGGTGTCATCAGTTTTTGGGAAAATTTATCAAGAGCTTCCAGGAGACTATTCTGGAGGCATGGAAGTATACCTGGTTGACGATGACGGAGAAATACTGTATACCGTCATTTCTGATGCTAATGGTGAATTCAATTTCGAGAACCTTCCAGCAGATAATCATTACGCAATTAAGCTGAAAGAAATTGATTCTGAGTACAAAATATTGATGCTCGATGAAGTTGGTGATCCGCAAGAAGTTCTGCAACAAACCGAAAATGGAAACTTTCAATACGAAGCACCTGATTTAGATGATAAATCAATGTTTGGAAAAATATATGAAACGCTGCCAGGAGATTATTCTGAAGGCATGGAGGTCTTTCTTGTAAATGAGGACGGCAAGATTATGTACACAACCAATTTAGATAAAGACGGTAATTTCAATTTCGAAAATTTACCGGCTGACGAAAACTTTTTGGTGCGAGTGCAGGAAACGGGCACTGATTTAAACATGATTGTTTTGAACGAGCTAGGTGAAGTCGAAAGTAAAGCTAAACAAACTCCAGAAGGTGATTTTGAATTCGAGCGAGCAGAAGATGCAGATAAAACAGGATTATTTGGTAATATTTTTATAGAAATACCAGGAGACTTTTCTGAAGGACTTGAAATTTATTTAGTTGATGATGTTGGAAATATTGTGTATACAACCAAAACCGATGAGGATGGTAATTTTAATTTTGAGAACCTACCAGCAGACCACAACTATAGTATCAAGCTAAAGGATGTAGAACAAGACTTTAGTATGGTTATGTTAGACGAGAAAGGGGAGCTTAAGCCTGTTGAGAAAACAGATAATGGTTATATTGTTGGACAAGAAGAAAAACGAAAGTTGCTAGGCAATGTTTATCAAACGCTGCCAGGCGATTTTAGAGCAGGTATGGAGGTATATCTTCTCGATGACGATGGCGAGGTAGTTTTCACGACTAAAACAGACGCAAACGGCAATTTTGAGTTTGAAAACTTACCAGCCGATAAACACTTTGTTGTTCGAATAAAAGATGCTACAGATGACATAAATATGGTTGTTCTTAATGAAGATGGTGAAATGCAATCTTCTGTTAAAGCCAATATTGATGGAATATTCGATCCAGAACCCATTCAAACGGCAAACGAATCAATTTTTGGGAAAGCGTATCAAGAGCTACCAGGAGATTTTACAGCCGGGATGGAGGTCTACTTGGTTGATGATGCAGGAAACATTGTATATAAAACAACGACAGATGAGAACGGAGATTTTGTTTTTGAAAATCTTCCTTCTGACAAGCACTACGCTATTCAGTTTGAAGAAGAAGACACGCAAATGAAATTGCTATTTATGGATGACCAAGGTGAGCAGATTGGCAGCGCTACTGCGGATGCTTCAGGGGATTTCGACTATGCGTTTTTAGAACAGAAAAAGGAATATATTTCATTGTTAACGGCTAATGATGCGATTATCAAAATTGTTGAGGATCCAAATTATGTAATGTTTACAATCCATTTCGGTTACGACAATTCTAATGTTCAAAGTGGCGATAAAGGCGAGCTGGATAAACTTGCCGATTTGATGAAAAGAAATCCTCATATATCGGTAAAAATTAGTGCTTTCGCAGATAGTAAAGGGTCTGACGCGTATAATTTGAAGTTAACTCAACGAAGAGCCAACCAAGGGAAAACATATTTAGTCAACAAGGGTATTTCTCAAGAGAGAATAGATGCAATAGGCTATGGAGAAAAGAGACCAATTGCACCAAACACGATGCCTGATGGAAACGACAACCCTAAAGGAAGAGCAAAGAATAGAAGAGCGGAAATTCAGCTTTTAAGATCGTAAAAAGAATCAATTGCGACTCAACAAACGCATAACGGTTATTGGGCTAGTTTCCCTATTTAGTTGGGTTACTACTCTCTTTGCTGCCGAACAACATATTCGGTTCGACCTATTATCTATTAAAGACGGACTTTCTCAAAGCTCAATTAATGCGGTAGTTCAAGACAAGCAAGGCTTTATTTGGATTGGAACCCAAGACGGGCTCAATAAATATGACGGGTATTCTTTTACCGCCTATTATCATGACCCCGAAGACTCATTATCCATTTGCGACAATTTTATTAGAGGATTAGAAGTAGATTCAGCAGGAAATATTTGGATAGGAACAGACAACGGTCTTTCGAAATTTAATTCTCGAACAGAAACTTTTACCTCGTATTATCATATTTCTGGCGATAAAACATCTCCAGTGGGGAATGCAGTGAGAGGCATGGACTTCGATAATAGCGGAATCTTGTGGGTAGGTACCGCTAATAGCGGGGTGTATTCTTTTAACCCTAAAACAGAAAAAGCGATTCAATACCAAGCTGGCGGAACAGGAACCCTAAGCTCCAACAATATTTTGGCGCTGCTTGCAGATAACAACAATAATATTTGGATAGGAACCGACGGCAGTGGCATTTGCCAATTTAATAGAGAGAAGCAATCTTTTGTCACACCATTTAGTTCGGGTTATTCTATCGGAAACGTTATCCATACTTTTTATCAAGATATAAATAATAACTTATGGATAGGAACCAACGAGGGCTTATTGTTATCAGAGAACCCCAAAATAGAAAAGGGTAAAATTCATGTGCAAGATATTGCTTTAGGCAATGAAGCACTCGCTGTAAACGCAATTTTCCAAGCCGAAGGAAATAATATATGGGCAGGAACTAGAGGTAGTGGGTTATATAAAGTGCTAGGTGATAACGGATTTTCAAACCCCGATATTGATCACTTTCAGTACAATTCAATGCTGCCATCAAGCTTAAGTGACGACATTGTTCTCTGCCTGTTTGAAGACCGAATGGGTTTAATGTGGATTGGAACAAACAGCGGCCTTAACAAGTTCGACCCTAAGAAGCAAAGCTTTAGAAACATAATGTCTGTTGAGAGGTCCACCTATAACTTATCAGACAACACGGTATGGTCGATATACGAAGACGAGAATTATTTATGGGTAGGCACGCATCAAGGGCTTGATCAAATTAATTTAGAAACAGGAGAATCTCAGGCCTACCCAAACATTTCAAAATCGATTCACTATAGAAACAACAGCAGTGTTTTAAGTATAAATAAAACCTCCACAGGACATTTGTTAATAGGTACTGTAGATGGAGTATATAAAGTCGAAATGGACGACAAAGAGCGCTCGGTTTCGAACATAACGCCTATAAAATATAATGACTACTATTTTAAAAAACACGAAACAAATAAAGTTTATATAATTCATGAGGCAGATGATGGAAAAATCTGGATTGGAACAAAAAAGGGATTAGCGATTCTTAATCCAGATTTGACATCTGTGGGGTTTTATACTAACATAGAACGTGATAAAAGTTCGCTACCAAACAACACCGTGCGATTTATTCTGCAAGATTCGAAAGGGCAAATATGGGTTGGCACAGAAGGTGGTATTTCTGTTGCTATTGAGGATGAAGACAAAGTGCGATTCGAAACCTATTCGCATACAAACAATCCAGAATCAATAAGTAAGGATGTTGTCATGTCTGGATGGGAAAGCTCTGACGGTATTCTTTGGTTTGGCACTTACGGGGGGGGGTTTAATAAATTTGACAGAAAAACAAGAATATTTACTTCGTATAAGGAGAAAGATGGGTTATCAAATAACGTAGTTTATGGTATGCTTGGTGATGATCAAGATCGGCTTTGGATGACTACAAACAAAGGCCTTTCCATGTTTGATCCTAAATCGGAAACATTTGTGGTGTATCACGAGAACGATGGAATTCAAAGTGACGAATTTGATAACGGAGCTTACTTTTTGAATAAAAAAGGCGAAATGTATTTCGGTGGAATTAATGGCATTAGTGTTTTTCATCCTTCGGATATTGATAAGAACCTCCACCCACCGCAGATGGCGTTTACCAACTTCAAAATTAACAACAGAGATGTAGTAATAGGGTCCTTGGATTTTTACCCAACTCATTTGAATCAGCTGAATAGAATGGAAATGTCATATAGGGTTAATAATTTCACATTCGAGTTTGCCGCATTACACTATTCCTTTCCCGAAAAAAATAAGTATTCCTATAAGATGGTAGGGTTCGATGATGACTGGAATGAAGTAGGAGATCAACGATATGCCCATTATACTAATTTAGCCTCGGGAGAGTATACGCTTATTGTTAAAGGAACGAACTGCGATGGTATAGAAAGTGATAATGTGGCTACTTTAAAATTGATAATTACACCACCCTTTTGGTTAACTTGGTGGTTTTGGATGTTATCAATAATGTTTATTGGGAGCTTTATCTTTCTCATTATTAGATTCCGTATTAGTCAGATTAAAGCACAGAAAGAAATACTGGAAGGGCAAGTAAAGAAACGTACGGCAGAAGTAACAACCCAAAAAGAACAAATTGAGTTGCAGAAAAACGAACTAGAAATTGAAAAAGAACGCTCCGAAAAATTGCTATTGAACATCCTGCCCGAACAAATGGTAGATGAGCTAAAAATGCAAGGCAAAGCAAAGGCTAGAAACTACAAAAGAGTAACAGTTATGTTTACCGACTTTAAGGGTTTTACCCAAATTGCAGAGTCGCTTAAACCTAATGAATTGGTTGAAAGGCTTGACAGTTATTTTATCAAGTTTGATGAAATAATTGAAAAATACAACGTAGAAAAAATAAAGACGATAGGTGACGCATACATGTGCGCAGGCGGTGTACCAATAAGGAATAAGAGTAATCCGATAGAGGTTGTTCTAGCAGGGCTAGATATTCAAAATTATATTAATCAATTAAGAGAATCCGAACCGAATAATGACAAATTGTGGAATTTGAGAATTGGAATTCATACTGGAGACTTAATCGCAGGTGTTATTGGAATTAAACGATTTGCTTATGATATTTGGGGAGACACTGTGAATATTGCACAACGGATGGAAATGACGGGGCAAGAAGGAAAAGTTAATGTTTCGGGAGAAACATATGAATTAGTTAAGAATTTTTTCGACTGCACTCACAGGGGTAAAGTTGTAGCGAAAAACAAAGGAGAAATTGACATGTACTTCGTTGACGGAATTAAGCTAGAGATGTCGAAATACGGCAAGGGTAGATTGCCTAATGACGTTTTTTGGGATTATGTTGATTTGGAGCTTTATAGCTCGATTAACTACAAACACGCAGAGAAACATATAATAAAAACTCTTAAAGCGGGCTTATCTAAAGACCTTACTTATCATAATATTAATCACATGGTAGACGTTTGTGCTGCCGCAGAGCGAATTGCGAAAGGGGAGGAGATAAAAGGAGAAGAGCTGTTTTTACTTAAAACGGCTGCGTTGTACCACGATGGAGGATTTGTAGAACAATACGCTAACAATGAACCTATTGGCGTTAGAATGGCGAGAGAAGTACTGCCTGTTTATGGTTATTCAGACAAAGAACTAGACACGATAGAAAGACTAATTTTAGCAACAAGTATTCCCCAACAGCCAAAAGATTTATTGGAAGAAATAATTTGTGATGCGGATTTAGATTATTTAGGCAGAGATGATTTTTATCCTATTTCAAATGGTTTAATGTCTGAATTTATTGCCTATGGTGTTGTAAAAGATGCTAAATCGTGGGATGAGCTCCAGATTAAGTTTTTAACAGCACATAAGTATTTTACGAAGACTGCAATTGAAACAAGAGAAGCTAATAAGCAACTCAGATTAATTGAGATAAAGGAGCGATACAAGAAGAATAAGTATTAAAAAAGGCGACTTAATCGAGTCACCTTTTTTAATATGTATTTCTTTGGAGTATTAAGAGAACAAACCAACACCACCACCTGTTGTTGTGGCAGTTGGGTTAACAACTAATACTGGAATTTGAGCTTCGTTTGTAATCAATTCTTGCTCTGAGCTTTCCCCCATAATGTTCGACAAGAAGCCATCATCTAAATTCATTATAGCTATTAAATCACAGTTATTACTTACGGCATAACGGATTATATTTCCCTCGAAGTCGCCATCGCCTTCTGAAACTTTAGTAGTAAATGAAACATTATTCTCTGCCAGATATTTTTTAGCGAAGATTATATTTCCAGCTAATTTTTGCTTGAAAATAGCGTCTTCAACTTTTTCGAACAATAAGTGAATTTTAGAATTAAAATGCTTAGCAATTTCTACAGCATAACTTAGCTTTTGTTTCGTAGCGTTTTCCAAATCAATAGGTAAAATAATATTAGCATACCCATTAGTTTCAGCCCGCTTTTCTTGAACAACAATAAATGGAACAATCGAATTTGTTACAACTTTTATGGCATAGCTCCCAACAAAACGTTGCATTCCTTTAGCTCCATGGGTTCCCATAATAATAAGTTTAGCTCCTAATTCAGCAGCAGTTTCGCCAATATCTTCAAAGATATTTCCTACACGAACCATTCCCTCTACTTCGATTCCAAATTCACTTGCCGCTTTAATGGCAACTTCATTAACTTTGTTTTTTGCCCCATCTACTTCAGGAAATTTTTCAACAACGTGAAGAATAATTAACTTTCTGCTAGACGATTTTGCCATCACACCACCGTGATTTATCGCACAATCTCCAACGGAAGTAAAATCAGTTGGAACAAGAACTACACCTTTACTCATAATGTTAATTTTTTGTAATTTGGTACAATGTAAAAATTTTTGGGCAAAGCTAGGTATTTTCGCAATCGATTAAAAGAGATTAGCAGCACTAAAAAATGAAAACAGGTCGAATAATGAATAGAAAAAGCGCTAGCGATACTCCTTGGAACGCTCTAATTATTATTTTGGTGTCTATTTTTTCGAGTTTTGCTTATAACCAAAACAGGAACTCATTTATTCGAAATTATTCGTTCTCATCTAAAACTGTTCAATCCAAAGGTTTAGACATTATTCAAGACGCCGAGTGGTTATTACTATTGGTTACACCAAAATGGTTGACCATATTCGACGGAGTAAACAGTGGGGATGGTCAAAATTAAAGTCTATCCTTTGCTGTTTTACGCAAGGGGAGAAAGAGTAAATGCAGAAGGGTCAAAAGGGTTTAGTTACGTTTTAAAAACGGTTATGGGTCAATATCAACACGCTGAACTTTCCGATAGTTTTGACAGTAAACGTCCATTGTGGTCATTAAAACGGAATATGCAGCAGAGAATAGACGGTTTGCGGTGAACTATATAGAAGCACATAGATACGTTGTTAATCGGTTAGAAGGAGAACTTTCCGATGACCTAGTTTACCATGGCTTACACCACACGCTTGATGTTATTGAAACAACGGAATTAATTGCAAAAAGCGAAGGTTTGTCGCTTCAAGAAATTACAATGGTCAAAACGGCAGCGCTTTATCACGATACAGGCTTTATTTTTGAATACGAAAATAACGAAAGATTGGCAATTGACCTTGCGCAAGAAACACTGCCAGAATTTGGTTACACTTATTCAGAAATAGAAATTATTTCAGGAATGATTGAAGCAACAATTTCACACATCAAGCCGCGAAATCACTGGGAACAAATAATGGTTGATGCCGATTTCGATTACTTTGGAAGAGAAGATTTCGAAGCAATAGCAGAAACTTTATATAAAGAACTCATTAAACACGGAACAGAATACTCTGCCAAACAATGGGACGAAGTTCAGATGCTATTTTTACAAAAACACAGGTATTATACAAACTTTTCTATAGAAAATAGGTTACCTATAAAACAAAAAAGCCTCTCAAAATTAATCGAAAGGCTTTCTAAATATTAGTCTTTAGGTATACTTATGCCTCAACCAATAGCGCATTTAAAATTTCTTTGACTTGTTTCGATTCAAGTCTAGGGCCAAACTGAGTTACTACCTTAGATGACGCCATAGAAGCAAGTTTTCCCGCATCAGCATAGCTTTTACCGTTTGTAATGCCATATAGAAATGCCCCAGCAAATAAATCTCCAGCACCGTTTGTATCGAGCGCTTCCGCTTTATTAGGTTTAATATCAATGAAAGTTTCTCCATCAAAAACGATTGCACCTTTTTCTCCAAGTGTAATTACGAATTTTTTAGCAGAACTCTTCAAAGCCTCTTGTGCTTCTGATAGATTGTCTTTGCCAGCATACAACATAGCCTCTTCTTCATTACAGAACAGTAAATCTACACCGCTACCAACTACTGATACCATTGGCTCTTTAAAATACTTTACCATAGCCGGGTCAGAAAAAGTCAAAGCAGTTTTAACTCCATTATCTTCAGCTAATTTTTTTGCGTGTTTCATAGCGTCTTGACCATTTTCTGAAGTAACTAAATACCCCTCAATATAAAGATATTCAGCATCTTTAAGAGCAGCTTCTTTGATTTCAGCCTTGGAATACGATTCAGTTATACCTAAAAAAGTGTTCATTGTTCTTGAAGCGTCATCAGTAGTCATTACCAAACACTTTCCTGTAATTCCAGCTTCCAGAGCTTCCGATTGAAGGTTTGAATCTACCCCATTAGAGCTTAAATCGGTCTTGTAAAACTCTCCTAATTCATCATTAGCAACTTTACAAGAGTAATAACTAGACCCACCAAATTGACTAACCGCAATAATTGAATTCGCTGCAGAGCCTCCGCATTGCATGTTACTATTGTTCATGTTAATAGCATTTGAAATTCTGGTTTGATGCTCTTCATCAACCAAGGTCATCAACCCTTTTTCTATTTTATGATCCTGCAAGAACTGATCATCAACTTCAGTCACTATATCGACCAAAGCATTACCTATTCCATATACATTGTATTTTTTGTTCATTCCGTAATTAATTTGGTTTTCTAAGATTTTGTGAAATTTTTTGCAAAGATATAATTTCCTAAAAATTCTGTTGTATAATATCAATGTAAGTGGTAATATTGCAGCCCCTTTGAGGGAAAGTTCGTTAAATTCCTCCTTAGCTCAGCTGGTTAGAGCACCTGACTGTTAATCAGGGTGTCCTTGGTTCGAGTCCAAGAGGAGGAGCTTTATAAAACTTTATTTTCCCCCATCGTCTTCGGAAGGTGGGGGTTTTTTATGCGCTGATGTTTTTGGGATGAGGTAGTAAAATTGTTGATATTCGCGAAAAAGATTCGGATTGCAAATGTGTTATTATTTACTTTGGCCTATATATTTTAAACTAAGAAGAGTGTAATTAACATGTTAGCCCGATTTGTTTTATTGACTGTTTTTTCTGTTGTAGGAGTTTTCCAGAGGGAATGGAATTTAGTTAAAGAAGAGCCCCCTTTAAAAGTCTATACGCGATTAAAAGAAGGTTCCCCCTACCTCGAAACCAAGGTGGTTGGTAAAGCCAAAGCAGATATTGGGGCAATACTTGCCGTAATGCAAGATCCAGATAATTTCACTGCTTTTATGCCGAACTGTATCGAATCGTCTAAAATAGTTATGAAAGGAGATACATGTCAAACACACCGAGTTTTAATAGACGCTCCTTGGCCTGTATTAGACCGAGAAGGATTTTACGAGTTTAACTACAATTACATTCCTGATTCAAATCAAGTGTTTGTTAATTTTAAGGCACTAACAGAAGTTTATAAAAAAACCAGCAAAGATCACATAAGAGTTACTGATGCCAAAGGCCATTTGAAATTGGTACAACTCCCAGACAATGAAGTTTCAGTTGAGTACGTAATTTATGCAAACCCAGGAGGATGGATTCCTTATTGGTTGTCTAATATGAGTGTCGTTGATTTACCGCTAGGAACAATAAATGGGGCTTTTCATCGATCAAAACTTCCTGAATACCAAGGAAAGGCATTTTCTTTTTTGGAATAAAAAGTCTTTCTAACTTAATAGAAATATACCATTTATTAGATGGTTTAATTGGCTTACTTTTGTAACCTTAAATTATTCCTTGCTTAATTATTCAATATACAATCACTCAAGTAGTGTCGAGTGGGTAACTTTCATCCATGGTGCAGGAGGAAGCTCTTCTATTTGGCATAAGCAGGTACGTGCTTTTAAAGCTGAATTCAATGTTTTAATTCTGAATTTAAGGGGGCATGGAAACAGCAAGATGGATCTCAAGGATAAGAACACCGAGTATACATTTGATCTTGTTACTGTTGATATAATTGAACTGCTCGATTATTTAGGGATAAAGAAGTCACATTTTATCGGTATTTCTTTAGGCACAATTATTATCAGAAATTTAGCAGAAAACTACCCAAACAAGGTTAAGAGTATGGTTTTGGCAGGGGCAATTATGAAACTCAATCTGCGTTCACAAATATTAATGCAGCTGGGCATAATCTTAAAGTCAGTTGTTCCTTACATGCTTTTATATAAGTTTTTTGCTTATATAATTATGCCCAGACAAAATCATAAAGAATCACGGTCGCTTTTTGCAAGAGAGGCCAAAAAATTAAATCAAAAGGAATTTATCAGGTGGTTTAGACTCACAGCCGAGATTAACCCCTTATTAAGATTTTTCAGGTCAAATGACATAAAAACCCCAACTCTTTATGTGATGGGTAGCGAAGACCATTTGTTCCTCCCATCGATTCAGAAACTGGCAAAAGGACATGAATTTTCAAATGTTTATGTAGTTCCGGGATGTGGACATGTTGTTAACGTTGAAAAACCCCAGGTCTTTAATAAACAATCGATTCAATTCATTAGTCGAGTAGGAGAAGAGACTAAGAATTTTGTGGATAGTTAGGCCAACAGCCCACATTGTCCATTTGCATGAAAAACCCAGTTAATTATGTACTTTGGTCAAAACAAATAGAAATAAAAAGTATTTGTGTTGCATGCTTATCCGTGTCATTTTTTTATCCATTTTCCCTTTCGTTGGACTTTGCCAAAATGAATGGAACCTTGTTAAAGAAGAAGGACCGTTAAAAGTCTATA
>Ga0315326_10000493_pt1 | contig 19062 bp, 3 predicted proteins | sample M180m32315metaG_FD_203457 | JGI IMG/M metagenome (GOLD analysis project Ga0315326, IMG submission 203457) | Ammonia-oxidizing marine archaeal communities from Monterey Bay, California, United States - M1 80m 32315 | ecosystem: Environmental > Aquatic > Marine > Coastal | place: USA: California... | reverse complement strand
ACTGGATAATCGGACGATATCTGGTGCCTCACCACCTTGAGCTGCAGTCAGATAGAGTTGGTCGATATCTCCAAATGGAACACCTGTAACTTCGATTTTAATATCGGGGTTGGCGGATTCAAAAACACCAATGGCATCGAGGAATGTTGCCTCTTCTTGACTCTCTGCTGCAAACGAATGCCAAACTTCCAATGTGATTTCAGAATCACCCTCGGCAGAAACCAATGTCAAGGGTAGGACGATGAGGAGCGCAATGAAAATAGGGAAAATGCGCATCTCCATTGCCATCTGACGTAACCATCTCGGCTTTCACTCATTCCCCGCCTACGGCGGGGAATGACTCACCTTCGAAGAGATGAGGCCAGAGCAAACGGCAATCCTTCTCCTGAACGTGAGGAACTCCCGCCTCTACAAATCCATCAATCGCTATTTGTTTTTGGCCATTAAATCCTATGAATCCTGAACCGGGAATTCGCATACTCAAATCCGTATGATTGTCGCCAATACTCACAATCTCAGATGGATCTAAATTGTGTATCCGTACTAATTTTTCAACCATGGCATCCTTGTGATGCGCAGGAACTCTGACTTCACCATCATCCAATAAAAATCCATCATCATCATATCGGAATCCGTTGGATACCCAATCATCGACTTTGAGTAGTTTTGCAATCGAACCGATGAGAAGATCAACACCCGCGCTGACAATGGCAACAAGAATACCACGCGATTGTAGGGCTTCGATTAATTCTCGAGCACCGGGCATCAACTTTACACCTTGATAGCAACGAAGTAATTCATCACGATGAATTCGGGGTTTCACACTCTTCCATAGGCCAATATCGTCAGCCATGAATTCAGCATCGCTAACCTCCCCTCTAAGGAAGCGATCCAGCATCTCTCCACTGTTTGTGCCAAAGTATTCGTGAATAATTCTCCATGATGAAATGGTATCAATCAAAACACCATCACAATCGAAACAAACCGCTTTGAGGGTCATAGGAATACCGGCCTGTACCGACGAAAGGGTACCCGGTCAAGAAGGAATGGGAGCAAGGACCCCACTCCGCCGTAGCGGAGTGGGGGCTCAGAGGGGGCGCCCGAAGGCGCCCCACCCTGCCACCGTTCGGGTGGCCCCTGTGGTTATCTCTCAATCAACTCAGTAAGTCGCCTTCATGCTTGGCGGGTTGTACTGGGCTGCGAAGGTCATCAGGATTACTGCGGTACCACCAGAAGGTGCGTACTGTAGAGTAACCTGTGCATTGTTGATGATGCTTCCAGTCCCTGGATCGACCATTCGAATTCGGACCTCATCGTTGGCGCCAAATCCTGCAGAACAATCCACGTTACAGTTGATGTTATCCTTGTAGGTCACCAACTCTGGGCTGCTGCTCGGAGCGAATCCGTACACGCCATCAGGGTTGGCCAAGCTGGTACGTTCACTGTGTACCGCACCTGCATCATCTGTCCATTCAACGACCACATAAACTGCCTGAGCAGCGAGTTCGTTGTCGTGGCTGACGACGTTGATATTCCAATACAAGATATCTCCACCAATCTCAGCTTCCGAGTCAAAGGTCAAACGAGGTGTTGCCTTTCCGCCTGCATCTGATGCCAGGCTTTGTGCCCAGACATAGATCACACCGGACAGGACCACAGTGATTGCAACAAGTAGAATCGTTGCAATCACTGGGCTGACGGCCTCATCATCACCGGAGAGGGACTCCATGAGTTCCTCTTCGTCTTCCTCTCGGCGAGAGCCCATGAGGAGAGCGCCAACGAAGGCACCCACCAGACTCACAGCCATGAGGCCCGGAGCGAAGCTAGCAACCGAAGTTGCTGGGCGGAGGCGTACCATTTGTGGTAGGCCATCTGCCGTATCGTCCGTTGTGACGTTGTTGTTATCCCAGTTCAACTCTTCAAGCATTGGTCGGCGGATCGAGTTGTCGATGTAATCATCAGTGTGCGGGTTGATTGTGCGCACTTCTAGGAAGGCACGAACATACTCAGTCGGGTTGTTCAATGTGACATGGCCTCGGATGGTGATTGTCTCACCAACGTCTGGCACTTCACCTGCATCCCAGGACAGTGTTACCTGGTCCTGAATCAGCGTAGGGTTGTCGTCCGCATAGAAGCGAACCTGCACATCGTGACCGTAGTTGTAGAGGGCAGGGTCATCACCAGTGTTGGTGATGTCAATGTCCACAGGCACGCGAGTGCCAGGTAGGACCGCCTCAATGTTCAACCAGTTGAATCCAGGCTCACTACCGAAGTTGTAGTCTGGACGTGCTTCCTGAGTATTGATCACACGGATGTAGATCGTCTCACGGATACTGCGCTGCTCGTAGACACCTGATGGGCTCTGCGCGTAGTCAATGTGACTTGGCGCATCTACCGTATCATGCATCCAGAGATAGACTGTGCAGTAAACACCGCTCGCAGGCTGCATCTGGTGGATTCCACCATCTGCTTCACCGTTGTTGTCAGCGTCTTGCAAGAAGTCAATCTCCGAGGTTGGAGCATCGGTTGCTGCATCATCAATCAGGTCAATTGCAATCGTGTCTGCATCATTGTCCACTGTAATCGAGAAGTAGTTCTCGTAAGCGCACAATGAGGTTTCTTCGACTGACCACATCAACTGGTCGACTGGGTGATCGTTGTCTGCCATGAGGCGACTTAGATCCCAAGTCAAGTTGCTGGCGTCCTCATCATCTTCCATGACATCCCAGAACCAGTCTAGCTGGAGGGAGCCGTTGGTGGTCTCGACGTAGGTGTTACTCGCTGCATCGAAGTCCATGATTTGAGGCTGGTCGTTGACCGGATTCACAATGAAGTTCACCGTCATATCTGTTGCATCAGCGTTCGCGTTTGCATTGTCCGTCAGGCTGAGAACAATATCACAATCGCCACCCGCCTCGTTAGAGGTGTGTTCAGCTATTGTGAGAACGTTCGACATGATGTCTGTGGAGAATGGCACACAAGTGCCCTCTTCCTCAGTCCATGTGTATACCTGTGGTACAGATTCTGTGTTCCAATCCGTCTGCGACTGCTCGTTCGCCATATCGACGATGTACGAGCGAGTTGCGTTGGACGTGTCACCGAGTTCCTTGGTGATGAGACCGTTGAAGTTCTCATCGTGGACGTTCAGGTTACCGTCACCGTCATCGTAGAAGACTGGCATGCAGTCGAAGCGGTTCGTGTTACAGATCACTGGTGCGTCGTTGACGTTCCAGATACCGACTTCCATCGTCTGCGTTGCACTGAGACCGTGGCTGTCTGTTACAGTCAATTGTAGGCGGTGGCCACCGAACTGGTTCTCGAGAGTGTCGAGACCCAGAGTCTGGCCTGCCAAATTGTAATCATACGGTGTCGGGTAACTGTGCGAGTTCGTCGCAGCGTCAGTCACAGACCATGTTAGATCGCCGGATGCATCCTGATAATCGCTACCCTTGTCGGTTAGCGTAATCGTGTGCGATCCCGAATCCTCATCGTATGATACATCCACCAAGTTCTCAATAATTGGCTTGGCGCGCATGATATCGATTGTGATATCCTGGTTCGTAGTCATAACCAGTGGTGCGACGGAGTCGTCCCAATCCCAGTAGTCGCCTTCCGCGTTGCGGACCTTGACCAGAATCTGGTATGCGTGTGGATCACCTGGAGCGGTGCCTGTGCCAACGTAGCTGCGTAGAAGCAACAAGTGGTCATCCAGTGTTCCATCAGCGAGGTCGCCTCCAACGAGGTTGAAGTTACCGAACTGACCGAAGGTCTGGCCCGAGGTTGTTGTGCCGTCGAATGGCTGTTCTGGGAACACACCAGCAACTTGACCGTCTTGGCCGAATGGTGAATCCCACTGAACCATTGCAATCCAGCGAACATCTTCAGTTGGGTTTCCTAGGCAGGACCATGGAACACGGAATTCACTCACTGGAGTGGTCGTGTATGGATTACCCATGAAGATACTCGAGGTAATCTGCGGACAACTTGAGGTCACATCGACCCAGTTGCCAGTTGGCATAACCTTGCGTAGTCCCCAATTGTTGAGATCCTCCATCCACAGCATGTAATCCGCCTTGATTGGCAGAGTGTGCTGTGAGTGCCAGTTGTCGCCCGTTGCCGAGCCACCTGGAGCTGTGTCTAGGTAGAACAGACCATCGGTGCTCACGAAGGTTGGACCGACGAGTGCAACGAACATGTAGTTCGAATCCCATGTGACACGCATGTGCGCCTGTGTGGTTGCGTTAACTGCAACTGCACCGGGCATCATGTCATCAGCATCGTTCAGCATGTTGGTACCGAGCCAATCCCAGAGGACACCATCAACAGTGATGGTACGGCCGGGGCTGCTTCGCCACGATGGGCTGACATACTCGGCGCGGCCACCAGGCACAGCAACCGATTCACCTGTGTTCAGGTTGGTTGCCATGGCAAGACTGCGGATGTACAATCCAACATCAGATGCTGGACCGCCCATGTGTAGAACGGTCAAGTCTAGGAGGTTACCCTCGTGGACAATTGCGTCTGCGTCAACAGTCAACTTGCTTGGCATAAACGGGCTGATCATCGAACCATTGTTGAGCACACCGTTACCAATACTGGTTACCGTAGAGAACGGACCTGCATTGATCTGTGTTGCAACACCGCCACAACTACCTGAGTTGTTCATCACGTAGCCTGGTGAGGCATCATAGCACGAGTAGGTGGTTTCCCAGTCAAGAGGGATGTCCATTGGTCCATACAACGGGTGGTTGAAGTTGTAGATACCAGACATGTTCTCGATGGAACCGGTTGCGCCATTGATTGTCTTGAGGACTGTGTGTCCCATAGCGACACCGCCATTCCAGCGGAATTCATCGTGGCCATCAGCAAGAACACCGATCGCTGCATTGACCGATAGTCCGGTCAAATCAAGATCGTGGTAACCGCTCTCAGTCACTACATCCAGGCCTACACCGTAGGTTCTGTTTGCTGCAACTGTTGCACCGTTTGTTGATACATCGACGTTTGTCAATTCAACAGCAATTGAATCACCAATGATGGTGGTTCCGCTTGCCATGTGTAGATCGCCGCCATCCATTGCTAGACCGAGGCCATAGCCGGATACAACAACACCATTCAGAGTAATGTCATCGCCGCCACCCATGACGTCGATTCCAGTTGTCTGTAGGTTGTTACCTTGACAAACTGACACTTCAACAGAGCCAGTCATCGTTGGTGCCGATGAACTGTGGTAGGTGAAGTTGCCCACGTTGGTGAACTGGTGGACGAAGGACGAACCGAGGTTCATCGTTCCACTGTCCCAACTCTCAGCCTGGTTTGCATCAGACGTAGTTGTGTGTGGGGTGTTCGTGCTACCATATGCACGCGATGTCCAGCGCACTGAATCGCCTGTGCAGACACCTGTTAGGTGTGCTGGGCTGTAAGTGCTCTGTTGCATGTCCACGTTGTAGATACGACCTGCGCCGCCACCAAGACCGGTGTATGTTGAACCGTTGTCAGTAACCTTGCATCCATCGGTGTTCACCGCATTCATCACGGTAGATACCGCGTTGTTTGACATGAATACCTCATCTAATCCACAGCTGTCTAGGTAGATACCTACTGCACTTGTGGGTAGACGACCTGATGTGAACCCGATCGTGTTGGCATCAATGTGTACATCATTACCGCTGCGGATACCGCTGATTGCGATACCACCGTCGGCGTCCGTACAGGTGTTACCTGCAATTGAACCCCATCCGTTTAGCGTGTAGATACATGCATTAGATGCACTGCTGATACCAGTGATGTCGTTGTTGGTAATATCCCAATTCCGCGCACCGCGCATGTAAATTGGGTTCTCAGCATAGATATCGTTACCATCAACTTCAACATTGAACAATGTGCTGTCCTGACTGTAAACACCGTATCGTGGGGCTGACCCCGTGATGGTGTTGTTGTTGAACTGTGCATCGTGCGAGTTTGCGCCGAGGTAGAACCACATACAGAGGTTGACACAGTCAACCATTGTGTTGTCACTGACATCAAGTCGCAACTGACCGTTTCCACTATACGATGGTGATATCGCATAGAAGTTGTTTGGTACGAATACAGATACACCGCAGTCAACCATTGTGTTGCCTGAGATTTCTACATCATCGAATCCAGAAGTCTGGATACACATGTCATCGTAGAAGATCGATGTCGACTTGACGTTGGTTGAAGATTCATAGTGCATCAACAAACTGTTCCTGACTTCAAGGTCACCGTTGTTCTGGTAGTATCCACTACCAGTTGCAATGCTCTTGAGGCCCAATAGGGTTGCACTGTCAATGTGGTAGTTACCGTAACTGTAGGTTCCTGAGTATCCTAGACGGAAGCTGCTGGCACCCTTGTTACCGGATTCGTCACACATTGCAATAATCGTTGTGTCATACATGTACACGTGACCCTGGTATGGGTATACTGGATACATTGTGGTTTGACTGTTAACACATCCCGTTGCGAGAATCAGTGAGTTGTTGTACGAAATGCTGCCAGTTCCAATGTCCGCATAGTTGTAAGGTGAATCCCACTGGATAACCTGGTTGGACATATCGGCTGCCTGTGCATAGTAACCATACTCTACAATTCCATCAACTGTACGACTGCTTCGATAATTCAAACCAGTACATGACGCATGAACATCGTAACTCGTCGATGTGTAGCTGTAACACGTACGCGAGTCAATCGATGTGGTCAAAACAGCCGAAGCCGTGTTGCCCGAAGTATCGGCCAGCGTAATTGTGTTCATAGCATAACGAACGTCAAGATCAACGCCATCATCGTAGTCAATGGTTGCAATGGTTACCAACTGGTAGCCAGCGAGGTTCGCTGTCGTGACACCTGATGCATCCTTTGACCAAGTGATGAAGGACATACCGTCAACGCCACCTGAACTGTCAGTTGTTCCACTGTCAATCACGTAATTGTCACCGTTAAGAATCTTGACTGGTGCATCTGCGACAGCTATGCTGTCAGCAGTGATTGTAACGTCCAAAGCACGTAGTCGAGTGAACTTCGAAAGTCCGTTGGTCTGAACCTTGGTTTCGTCAACATCACCCTCAAGATACTCCATCAGGGCACCGCCGCTCATCATCACATCCAATGTGTTTCCAGTCATTGTTGTGTCAGACATCGACATTAGGCCATCTCCATTGTGGCATAGACCCTTAACAGCATTGCTCAGAGTCAATCCATCAAATGCCCAATCATCAGTATTCGAGGGAAGAATCTTCAGACCACAGTTACCCGAGTTCTGGATGGTTCCGCTCAAATCAAGATTCATGGTCTTAGAGAGAACAACACCGTCTTGCGACTGGTTGTCTAGGTCCATGTTGGTTAGAGCCAACTTGCCACCTGCTGCACTGCCCATTCGAACACCGTAGCGACCATCTTGAACCGTGATTTGGTCCATGGTTGCTCCGACGCTTCCGGAGATCAGTACTCCTTCATTCGCCGGGTTGGTGATGGTAATGTCACTCAAGTCACCAGATGCGCGGTTTCCACCGATTTCGATACCAGTATCTGCGCCGGTAATTTGACCATTGCTGATATCTGCAGTACCGAAGTCTCGACTGTAATCCTTGCTCAACAGGTCACTGACTGAGTTTCCTGCACGAACACTGACTTCCAAGCGATCTTGGTAGTAGTCTGCACCGTAGTGGACCATGTCCACGTACATGACAACCTGGTCAATGCTTGAACTGCTGGTGTCAACAATCGGGTACGTTAGTTTGTAACCCGCTGGAACAGGGGTTGACGGACCGTATGCGTAATTCTGGCAGACGTTGTAATTGCCCCACATTCCGTTGAAGCCCTCAGGTGGTGCAAATGCGGTACCTGCATGGTAGAAGCTTGGCCAATAACTTGCCCAGTAATGGTATGGGTAGTAATTGGTGTTCGCAGTTACTCCTTGAGAACTCTCGATTCGGAATCCGAATTCGTTAGGATGGTTGTTGTAGTTACCATTCATTGTGTACTGTCCACCGCCGTAGGCGATGAAGTAGTAGAAGTACGCATACTGGTAGCTGCCGCCTGGGTTGTACTCGTAACCGTATAGGTTGCAATCCCAAGTTGCTGCACCACCACGACCACCGTCGTAAGCAGCTACACCACCAGTGCCTGATGCTGGATCATTTGCACTGTATGGGTAGTACCCTGTGACAGTTGAGTCAGTGACGTTGGTCAAACCGCTGCCGTCATCGACTGCGATTCGCCAGCGATCTGTGGTCATGAAGTACTTGCCGTAGTACGAACCGCGTGCTGGGTCAGAGTTACCGCCACCGTAGATGATGTCGGTTCCAAGCTGCACGTAGTTGTTGGCCTTCGCGAACGAAGTGATGTCAATTGCATACGTGTTCCAACCTGCACTCTGGCCGCTGAGGATAGTCGAGCGGTAGAGTGTTGGTAGGCTCATGCCACCATCAACGGTCATTCCAACTGTGTTGTCAGTCAGAGTAAATCCATCGATGGTAGGTGCTGCATCAGTTACCTCAATGCCCACTGCCGAGTTCTTGACAAGGACGTTTGAGAGGCTGCTTGCCGCCGTATTCGAGAGGCGGATACCGACACCCGAATTGGCGTTCTGCACCTGTGCGTTATCGACAATCATTGTACCGCCATCAACATCCACAGTTGCTGTGGTTGCTGCTGCATTCGGACTACCGTATGCAGTTGAACCGTTGAGCATCTCCAATGTACCACCATCGCTGACCGAAAGGCCACCGCTCATGTCACGGATTGAACCGGCATCAATGGTCAACTGACCACCGTTACCAAGATCCATTGTCCATGGGTATGCACTGGACTGAGCCTTGATGTGACCGAAGTCACCATCGTGCTCAGAGATGAGCAACTCAGCGCCATTGCGCAAGGTGATTGTTGGATTGCTGCCAGATGTGACGTTCATGCGTAGCGAAGTTCCCTGAAGGTGCACGCTGCATCCGTCCAAAACCATGTCCGCGGACAAGGTGATGATTTGACGAGTGTAGGTGTAGTATCCATCCAAAGACGAAGCCGAATCGTTGTTGCTAAAGAACGTACAGTCCTTTGTTGCGCCACCGAAGTCCATCGGGAATGCCTCAAGGTTGAGGTAAACGTGTGCGCCAACCTCGAGAGGTAGGTCACTGGATGGGAAATCAGGGTTGTGGCTTGCTGTGTACCATGCGTCCGATGGCGCTGTAACGTTCTGACCTGCACCACCCGATGCGCGGAGGGTGTGGTCAGTGTACGTAGCCGAGGAACTGGTTGCACCAGTGTTGTCACGCTCGTAGAGATCAGTGATTAGCCAGACATTTGCTGCTCCAGAGGCATCAGTTCTACTGGTGCCGATTTCGAACAATTCTGTACCTGAGCTGTCGTGAACCGATGCTGCAACGTTGTGGTTTGCCTGGAAGGCGTTACCACTGTTACCTGAACGGTAAACGGACACTGTTCCTGTGCCGCCGAAGTAAATCTTGGCGGAGCTGGATGCTGCTTCAACCCAGCAGACCGACGTGTCGGCCTGGTTGCTGGAGTCAAGACAGTCATTGCCTCGGAAGTTAACATCAATCAAGCGGATGTCACCGTTTGTTCCAGCACTAGCGAGGTTATTGCCCCAACTTGTCTGGCCCGTTACGGTCATCTCAGCGACTGTCAGAACACTGTTACGCGCGTACGCGAAGTTACTGTTGCTCTGATCACCGGCCATTGTACCATCTGAAATGGCCACAACGTTGCTGCTGGCTGACGATGCGCAGTTTGCACTGACCCATGCGTCTTGAGAACCATCCCCGAGATCTACATCACGGAGGGTTACCTTCCAACCGCATCCATTGATTGTAATTCCGGATGCATCAACAGAGTCACCAGAAACCATGTTTGAACTTGGTGCGGTACCCGACAGTTGTAGGGCGCCACCAAGAGCAATGTTGTCCATGGTTGCTGGCTGTGTTCGTGCCATTGTAAGACCGCCATCAGCGCTGACACCGTCCATGGTCCATCCTGTTGCACCAATTGCTGGGCTGCTTGCGCCCGCTGGTGTCACAGTGTGACCATTTGAGTCACCCGTACTGTCGACATCCTCCATGTGGAGGCTGTCTGTTGCATGGGTTGTAACTCCGGCGATGTAATTGCTGATGTCTACATTGTACGCGTAGAAGTCAGTTCCACTGGTTGCAGTACTGGTTTGGGCGACACCCGTTCCAGTCTGCTGCCATGCGAAGCCACTGCTTGCATCAATGCTCACGTTGGACAACCATAGGCTATCTGCCTCGCCGATGATACCGTTAACGGCAGCATCAGTGATGTCGACATTTTCCATCACGATTGTTGAACCATCGCCTGTTACGACTGCACCTTGGCCCGCGTATGCGTGCGTGTTACAGTCTGTAGCAGAACCGCCAATCCAAGTCAGTGTAGCGTCATCTGGCAAGTCAACACAGGAATCTGCGCTGTTGCTGATGTCGACACCTGACAGATCGAAGGCTGTACCTTGTCCACTGCCGTGCTTGATTGCTGTACCTACATTGGTGAAGGTCACGTCACTCATTGTGAAGTTGCCCACATTGCCATTGTAGTGTGGTGCTGCGCCATTACGACTACCTGCGCTAATTGCAGTTGTCATGTTGACGAAGTTCACGTTTTCGAACACGTGACGGTCATCTGTACCAGCTGCACATCCACCGTTAGTGAATGACAAACCTTGTGCGTAGTTGGAACCCATGTTGGTAATTGTAATGGGTCCATCTGCTTCAGTTGTATCGTTACCTTCCGCGATGAGCTTGTTGCAGGAACCTGTGAAGGCGATACCCTTGCCTTCAGCAATCTGAACTTCCACACCAGGCATAATCGTTAGATCTGCACTGACGGATAGCCAGTCACCATTGGATGGGTTCACACGGATTGGGCTCTGCTCAGCGTCCCAAATCGTTGGTGTGGTGATGTCCGAGGTTACGTCCATACCAGATCCATCGAATGGAATCATCTTTGTGCGGATACTGCACTCTGAACCTGAGTTGTAGTAGCAGTAGTACGCTGCGTAGTAGCCCCACCATGGTGCCAAATCGATGTTACGAACATACGAGGCTGAACTTGGTAGGCCTGGCATGGTCGTTCCCCAGTTTGAGGACATCATCTGTGCACTGTTGGACGAACTCGAGGTGCTGAACTGCATTGCACCGTGACGGACTGCGTGGATCTTGTGACCCTGCGTACCGTTGAAGGTGCTACCGAAGTATTCGAACTCGAAGTCGTTTGGTATGTCAATGACCGCACTGCAGTCACTTCGGTATTGGGTGAAGTAACGTGTGCAGTAGTATGTGTACGGGTTACCGTTGCTGCTGCCAGTGAATTCTTCGTTGTAGTTGAACAACTCAGTCATACCTGCAGTGTACGTTTCGTATCCATATGAACTGCCATCAGTCGCGATGCGGTAGTTATTGGCAAACGGATTTTGTCCGCCAATGAATCCTGCTCCGCGCGTACGTAGCATCTCACCAACATTGCCTGCTGGGTTCTGGAAGCCGATGTACTGATAGTCGTAGTACGCATTGCTGTTTACATCATACTCAAACTCAACTTCGTTGGTCTGATCATACAAGCGGACCTGATAGTTGACATTGTAACCGGAGTTGAATCCAGCTGTCATGTCGTGCCACTCGATGACGAAGACCTTGGTTGGTGTACCCACCGTGTAGGAGTAGGCAGTGGTGTTGTTCCAGTTGCCATTGTTATCTACAGCGTGCAGTGTGTACTCAACAGAGTTGCCGCGATCTGTGCCAGGGATGGTCGTTGTCCATGTGCAGGTGAGCATCACACAGGAACTTCGAGCAGCATCTGGAGACATTGCACGGTCAGTCCATGAGGACCATGTGCCTGCCTCGGCATCGTAGGTTCGATAACTCATTGATGGGCCAACAAGGCCATCACCATTGTCTGTTGAATTGGTATTCAAGCCCATTGGTGGGTCACCTGCGTCAGATATATCGAACGAAAGTGTTCGATCAGTATCGACGTAGGAGTCCATCAAGCCAGGGTGATCAAATTCCGGTGGGAATGTGTCAGGCTGAGGCTTGATTGAACTAACCTTCGAGTTGACTTGCCAACCAGTATTGACCTTACCATCCCATCCTGGGTTAGACCAGCCGTTCCATGCGTAGTTGTACTGGTAGTAGTAGTACGTACCATAGCATGGGTTGGTGTAGGTTGAACCCGAATAGGTCGAACGAACGAACATAATTGGGTTGTTGTTCGTGTTAATGCAGAACAAGTTGCGGTTGCCACTGTTCAGGTTGTAGGTTGCGTTCCATGAGAACGAACCGAAGTAACCGGTGATGTCACCGGGAATTGGAACCTTCACATAGCCGTCATCTGTGCTACCATAATCAAGTGAACTGTAGATTGAACCTGCTGCTTGTGGCTGGGCAATACCATTGCCACTTGCAACTTCGTAGCCCATAACTCCCCATCCACCTGAACTGGAACCATCGTGGTACCAAATCACGTCACTGCCAGGTCCATTCTTGGCATGCATACTCAAGCCAGGGATGGTAACCTTGTCCAAGTTTGTCTGGCAGGTTGTCGATGTGCAGACACGAGTTGTGCCTGGGTAGTATCGAAGATCGAGCACAGCCGAAGTGCTGAAGCAGGACAGAGAGCCCGTGCCACAGTTCGATGTGTCGTATTCCATGTGATACTCACGGCTTGGCTCGTAGTAGGTCAACTGCCAGTCGTAGTAGCGCTGTGCGCTGTAATACGAGTAGGAGTTCCATCCACTTGCCTTCACTTGCCACTTGTTGTCACCATCGGCAGCATTGTCGATGGATTCAATCTCGTAACTCCATGGGTTGCTTGGATGAGTCTGCATGTTACTTGGGATACCTGTTCCACCAGCAGGGGTTGTGCCAGTAGTTCCCGATACACCATTGTTAGGTGGAGCAGGGGAATCGCGGTATGCCCAGTAATACTCGACTTCAGTAGTGCCTGTCGCCGGAGCAGTCTGTGCAGGGATTGTAGCCTTGAAGTTGCAGGTTATACCGGCAGTACAGGTACCAATCGTGCTTGCTGAAACGCCGGTCCATGAACCGCCATCAACACTGTACCACAGGTGGGGTGCTCCTGCAGCTGTTGTGTTGACTCCGCTTGCATCGACTGCGCTCATGTACATTGTGCGTGCGCCTTCAAGATAGGTGGTCTTACCATCGAATCCAACTGCATCTGCAATCGGAGCTGTGGTATCAGATCCACCAGTGTAAGAAATCTCAAGATGAGGCTTGTACGACGCACTGGACTGGCAACCATAGTAGGTGTAGGTGTTTTGAGTACACCAATACCACATTGGAGAATTACCAGAAGCTCGTACAGCAAGGCCAAGAATGTTCCCGCTGCTGCCTGCAGCATTACCGTCTACCGCATCCTGTACATCCGATTCACCATTCGAATTCATCGAAATCGAACGGATGCTACCTGCGTTGTAACCGTAGTAATAACCTGGGTCACTGAGCGAGGTTGCTGAGGACGATGATGCAGAGTTTGCTGCATATCGGTGGATGTACATTCCATAACTGTAGGTGTAACTTGCAGGGTCAATCATTGTGCTACTCTGTGAGTTTCCACGCTTCATGACTGCAACTTCGTAGTTACGGGAACCAGTACGGTAACGACCGACGTGGTTCTCGTAGTCAACACCAGTCACTGTTGCACCGCTTGGCAGGGTGTTTGCCAAGTTGAATCGGTGAACTGCTGTGCGCTCATAGTGCGAGTACGATGTTGAACTCGTGCACGTGTTAGCGGAACTACCTCGACCATAGCAAGTGTAAGTGATGGACGAAGTTGAGTAACCTCGCTCATAACTGTACGATGTCCAACCGTAGTTGACAGTGTACTTGTATGTGTAATAGGTAGTTGCAGCTGTGACATCGATTGTTGGGTCGATCATGATTGGGTAAGTACGGTTCTCATCCATTAGCCACTCCGAATCAATCGTGGTGGTGATTTGAACATGTTCGCCAATTTGCATGATGAAATATTGACCAATGCCAGGTAGAGCTGTTACATTTGAATCGTAAACCAAAGGTGCTGGAACTGTAACTAGTAGTTCGCCAGTCTCAATGTTTCGAATTTCAAAGTGCTCATCAGTCTGCATGACTTGACCGTCTTGTAGAGGGCTTGTGCCTTCAAAGACTGAATATCCGTGAGGAAGAAGCATTTCTTCCTGTAGACCGAGCCAGCCAGTGAAATCCTGACCGAAGAACGGTTGGTCACGGATGACCAAGTTCTGCTTGACCTGTGTGCTAGATACAGTGTAGTCCAGAGCAACGCCCTGACCCAACGGATAACGCAACACATTGCCAGCTGATTGTACAGGCTCATCGGTCTTCTCGAGCTGATACAACATTGGCTGTTGCTCATCGTGCATCTGCACTACGACGGGGTTGATACCCATACGGATGGCATCGACATTGTCGTCGACTTGAATTACCACACCGTTGTTAACATCGGATTCGAAGTAGGTATCGAAGGTGTTTTCAGTCACCGACCAACCATTTTCTTCAGATTCGATGTTTAGGTCGACCTCTTGCCACACACCTTGATCATCAAGGTAGTGGATAGGATCAGTGGTTACAATTGCAACCTTACCCTCGTCCGTCACATACGTTTTGGAGGTCGCAGTTCGACTACCAACGAGTTCATCTTCGTCAGCATGGCCAAACTCGGTGAAATCCACCGATGCATATTCCTCCACGTTGAGAGCAAACGGATCCACTGCATTATTTGCTTCTGCTTCATCAGCCGATGTGGCTGTTACAGCGTCGCTTGCAGGTGGTACCGCTTGGGCCCAACTCATTCCAATCATCAATAGCGTGAGCAGCAGCCAAGTGCCGCCCATTGCCTTCTTGTTTCCTTTTGTCATCAATTCACATACCCCAGAGTGTCCTATGAACAGCCGTTCCACGTTTTGACGTAGATATAACCGTATGGGTGCAAACCCTTTGATTTCTCAATTCTGTTCGGTGAACTGCGTCGAAATTATTATCGGAAAAAAATGGTAGGAAATAAGTGGTACAAACAATTTGTAACAATCTGTTGACTGAGTGAAATGACGTTCGAGAACCCAATGGAATTAGAATAATATTTGCTGTGAAATCGTATTTCTACCGGTGTCCAATCAAGTTACTGCGATGTGATTTTCGAATTTTTTGCAGGTCGGAAGTGGAGGGGGATCAGAATTCGAAACGAAAAAAGGGGCCAGACCCCCTTAAGGGGGTCCGACCCGAGTCACCACCTCAAGGGTGGGTCATGTTTTCATTCGAGGGCCGTGGGATTTCAGTAATCCCACTCTTTGTCCTCACCATCAGCTTCTGCGCCGCGGGTTAGGATGAAAGCGCCGCCGATAACCGCCATTACAACCAATCCAATGATTGCGTAAATTGCGGTTGATGGCATGCTGTCGTCTTCACCACCAGGGTTGTCGGTGATGATGACGCCTGGCTCCTCAAGGCCGTCCTTCATGTCTGCATACATGTCGACACCAGGGTCGGCAACGTTGCCAACTGTGTCCTTGCCTGCAATACCGAAGTACAACTCAGCGTTGCACGCACCGCCACACATATCCTGCTCGGTCACAGTGATCGAGGCAGTTGTGTCATCGGTTGTAGCACAGCTGTTTCCAAGTAGACTGTCGAACTCATTGTTGACGATGTCTTGTGTACCAGCCCAGCAGAGAACCCATGACGCTACGTCATCAGTTCCAGTTGCATCCCATGTGAAGGTGAGACCATCATTTGTGGATGTCACGGTTGCTGCTGCGTTACTGAGGGTTGGTGCAGGTGATACGCTACCATCTGCTGTCACAGTGATGTCCATGTGGCCACCTGTGAGTTTTACTCCAGTGATTGCATCTGTGTTACCGTTCTCAGTTTGTACACGGATGGTGTATGTTTCACCATCTGTACCGATGAGATCCCAACTTTCGTCAGTACCCGGAGTCTGACCTGCGATTGCAGTGCCATCAAGCGGGTTGCATCCAACTCCAGCACAATGGTAAATGTTCACCGTGTCGCCAGTTGCGAATTGTGGGTTTTCTCCATAGTTCCAAGTTACTTGAACGCGAGCATCAGGCATCAAATCAGCACCGAGGCCAGCAACACCTGTTGCGGGCGGCTGTGCGCCTGCGGTTGCAACATCGAAGATTGCGTAGGTTCCGCCACCAAGGTTGCCTTCCATACCACCATCGTGGGTGAAGGTCATTGTTGTACCACTGGCTGCACCAGCAGCAGAGGTTACGTGGTTGACTGAAGTCCATGGTGAATCCACAGTACGCTTGTACCAGAGACCCCATGCAGTTTGTGCATCACCATCGAAATCGATGGTGAGTGACTCTGTACCCATATCAGCGGGCATCATCAAGTTGGATACACTTAGATCGAATGCGACGACACTAGTGAATGCGCCTGCGTTGTTACCAAGTTGCTGATCTGTGTATGAATCCCCATCAACTGCTGTTACAGTGTAGTTGACCATTGGTCCGTAAACCAGAGAGTAGGTCATTGATGCGCCTGTCACGTTCATGGTGGTGGAATATGTATTCCAAACAGACATGAGCATGCTGTCAGATGCACTGGCACCGTTAGCGTCAGTTACTGTAGCAGTAACCATTCGCTCGCCAATCCAAGACATATCAGTCTCGACACTGCAAACCGACACGTCACACTCGAACATAGGCATGAGTTCACCATTTGCGGTGACTCGCGCCCACGTGTAAGTTAGCTCAGCATCGGCAGTCTCTGTGTCCATTCCTCGCGCGCGCATGGTAATCCAGTCACCAACGATGACTGGAGCGTCCACTGTTTCGTCACCACGAGTGATGGCGTCTAGTGTCATGAATACGGTTGGGTTGTCGTTAATCACTTCAAAGAAAGTGGCTCGGACGTTGTTACCGGAGTTCATGTCAGTTGCATCAGTTGGATTACTGTTTGCACCAATCAGATTGGAAGTTGCAGTGACTGTGTATCGGCCGGCCTGCAATTCAACATCCAGACAAGCCTTGCCTTCTGGGAAGGAACCTGGGGCCATCTGACTAAGCATTGCGTGCGAGTAAGCCTCTTCAGAATCATCCAAGCACTCGTTAGCAATACCTGGATTACCGTTAAGAGCGTCGCCACCGTTCTCGTCAGTGACAGTAAATGTAACGTCCCAATCGTAGAAGGTCTCTTCGGTCTGTGAAGAACCGCCATAGATGACGCTTGCAGCAAGCGTGGTCATACCAACGTTGAGAGTACCTTCTGTTGCTTCGTTGTCACCGGCGGTGAGGGATGTTACACCAATGTCGTGGAAGACGGAGAAGTATCCACTGAGGGTACCATCGTTGTTTCCTGTACGATCATCATAATCCATGACTTGTTCTGTCATGATTGTTGAAGGGTTTTCTTCTTCTTCGCCACCAGTGGGTTCACCACCGCCGCCGCCTGATGCGCCGACTGTTGGTTCATACGATTCGAAGTCCACCAATAGGACAGTCACTGAGTATGACAATGGAGCAGAAGATGCACCGTTTGCTGTTTCGTCACCTGCAATTATACCATGGTAACTGTAGGTTGTATCAAAGGCCATTACTGTACGGGTCTGTTGACATGGGTTGTCACCATTGGTACATGGATTGGCAGCCAAATCATTGGTATCGGTTACCGTTTGTTCAACATTCGACACGTTGTGCCAAACGTCTACAAGCGTATCCTCACCGACAATTACAGTCATGACATCTCCACCAGGGGTAGCTGATATAGGTCCATTTGGACCAGCACCATCAGTGTCAAGATTGGTTGGAGCGGTTGCGCTGGTTGAATATGCACCTGCAAACTCAACTGACATGGTTGTTGCGCGAGGTTGCCATGATTCGGAACCTTCTGCTGTAACCAACAGTGCGAAGTTGTGTGGGCCTGCGCCCTGCACGTTCGCATCATCTGCACCATCTGCAAGACAGTCGCCACCTGGGCCATCTGTCCAGCAAAGATCGACGACGATGTCATGGTAGTGTTGAACAGTGACGGAGTACGTCATGTCGTTGTTTGTTAGATCACTATCCATTGAACTATCGACTTCGACAGAAATTGTAATTTCATAATCACCAGGAACAGTTGGAGTCCATGATAGATCTCCACCGCTTTCTGCTTGGACACGGTAATTACCGCCGCCCAAGAAGTCGCCTGAACCCAGCGTATTGAAGCTGCATCCAGTCACGCTGGTGGTACCGGGGCAAACAGCGTCATCAAGGTTGTTGACAACGGCGGTTTGACCAGTTCCAGCCGGGGTAACGGTCACACGAATGTTGAATTCGTCGTGTGCGTTGTCACCATCATTGATGATGATCGGCCGGAAATAGACGATTTCACCAACATCTATTCCATTCCGGGTGTTGCCGGCTTGATCCACGAATGTTTCTCGTGGTTGCAAGACGTCGTGCAGATTCAATTCGTATGCCGCACGGCCACCCGTTTCCATTTCGTTCGTATCTTTCAGCTCATCAGCGTAATCGATTCCAGCAAACAGGCTGGTCAGCATTAGCGCCGTGAGAACAATAGGTACAATTTGCTTCACTTTACAGTCCTCCCTCACAGTGGGTACTTCGCCACAGAAAAACTTCGTATTTATAGTGATGGGCGGCCCAAGTTACTTTTTTGACGTTATTCTTGCATTTCTTTATTAACTCTAGAACGAACGATTTGTAATTTAATTTACATCCCGGAGTGCTTCGGCTGGTCGGATTGAGGCAGCCTGCCGCACCGGCCACAATGTTGCAAATAATGTCAAGAGATAGGCACCAATAACAACCATGTAAATTTCATTCCATGGCATGATAAATTCGGCACCATCTTCCTTGAGGAAACGATCATACAGCGCATAATGGAATCCGACACCAACCAATGCCCCGTTCAATATCCCCAAAAATGAGACCCATGATAATTCGACGAGGAAGGTGGCTACAACCATGCCTCTCTGGAATCCAAGAGCACGCAGTATCCCTATTTGATGACGGCGTTCGCTGACGTTTCGAATGGTAACTAC
>Ga0315326_10000487_pt1 | contig 19172 bp, 29 predicted proteins | sample M180m32315metaG_FD_203457 | JGI IMG/M metagenome (GOLD analysis project Ga0315326, IMG submission 203457) | Ammonia-oxidizing marine archaeal communities from Monterey Bay, California, United States - M1 80m 32315 | ecosystem: Environmental > Aquatic > Marine > Coastal | place: USA: California... | reverse complement strand
GTTAAAAAAGAGAGGATTACTCCCAGGTTTATGTTTTAGTAACGAACTCATAAGTAGAGATGAAGGTTTACATTTAGAATTCGCAATTGAATTATTTAAAATGTTAAAACATAAACCATCTACAAAAATTATTGAAGAGATTGTTAGAGAAGCAGTCTCTATCGAAAAAAACTTTATTACCGACGCATTACCATGCAGTTTAATAGGTATGAATTCGGAAAAGATGTCAGAATACATCGAATACGTTGCCGATAGATTATTAAAACAAAGTGGTCACGATAAAATCTGGGACACAAAAAATCCCTTTGATTTTATGGAGAATATATCACTGGATGGTAAGACTAATTTTTTTGAAAAGAGAGTGGGAGATTACGGAAAAATAGATGAAGATTCAACTTCAATTGAATTTAATGAAGATTTTTAAGACGTCATAACCATTTTCTTACCGTTAGTACATTCACATGTCACGGCATCTCCGGAATTACCCTCACTCGCGTATTCCGCAGACGCTGGTATATCCGTTTCTTCAGTTAAATCCATAGAACCCAATTTCATACCAGAATCAAAAGTTGCATACTGTTCTTCGACCATACCTGGTAAAGCATCTGGCATATCAACCATCGCTGGTGGTACAGATGGACCTGCAACTTCTTCAACTTCTTCAACTTCTTCTTCAACTTCTTCTGGTTGAGGTGCTGGACCCTCAACTTCTTCTGGTTGGGGCGCTGGACCTTCAATTTCAAAAGCTTCTTTTTTAACGTTCATCATACCCCAAACAACGAGTAAGAAAACAACAGTGTGGAACATCAAACCTCTACCCGATGGACAACCAGTTGGACTGGATATCCACTTACCAAATATAGCACGTGTAAGACGGAACGTATCTGGATTTGCAATCACAAAGAAAACCATCGCAGACATTAACGAAATAAGGAATTTTTTTTCCTGTTTTTTACCTTTGCAACCACATCCACAATCTGGAAATAGCCAACTTTTTTCACCTGATGAGCAATGACCCATTTTATATTAATGTATACTTAGAAAAAAAATAACTTAAAGTTTGGAATCATATATAATATACAAAAAAATGTCCAATACTATTCAAGTTTCCAGCCAATTCGAACCATCGTCTGTTATCTTCAGTCAATTGAAGAAAGGCAAAAACGGTGGTAAATCCGTGATTCTTATGCACGAAAACAAAAAGAAGCTCTATTTACAACTCCCTTTTATGCGTTCACCATTTGGTCTAAGTGCATTTACTGATGAAAATACGAACAAAACTTCGTATTCGCTCGATCTTTCTTTTGACACTGATAACCAAGAGGCACAGGGACTTTCTTTTAAACTAAAAGAACTCGATGAAATTATTCTTAATAAAGTTGCCGAAAATTCGACAGAATGGCTTGGTAAAAAATACGATATCAATGTAATTCGAGAAGCCCTGTATAAACCTCTTGTTAGACAGGGAAGAGAGTCCTACCCAGATACACTCAAGCTAAAGGTTCAAACAAACCAAGAAGGTGAATTTATATCGGAAGCATACAATTCAAACCGTGAACAAATTCAAATCGATCAAATTGAAAAGGGTCAAAGATGTATGTGTATCGCCGAAATTAACCAAATTTGGTTTATTGACAATAAATTTGGTGTAAGCGTTCGTTTATCTCAAGTTCTTTGTGGTGAATCAACGCGATTACCAAAGTTCGCATTCCAGGGGTTGCCAGATTTACAAAAATCAAATGAAGCCTATATTGAAGAACAAATTGAAGAAATTATGGATGATCTTATTGACGAATAAAATATTAATATACAATAGACATGGAACGTGAAATACACGAAAGAAATTTAAAAGTTATAGCAATACAAACAAAAAATAAAAAAAATACACAAGCTAAAAAAATTAATTTAGGTAAAAATCTCATGAAAAGTATACAGGGTATGGGATGTAAACCAGAAAAAGTTTTTTACGCATCCGGTAACGAGGTAGTTGTATCAAAGGATAAATCTCCGTTCTTCGCCGTTGAAAAATCCTCAGAAATAACACGAGGTATGAAAAAAATAGGTAAAGGCCAATGGGGTCAGGTATACATGGGATGTATAGATAAAGAATGTAAGAAACCAATCGCTATAAAAATCGTTAAAAACGCAACCATAGATCACGAATATAAAATGGGCAAACGCATGGCACATTTTGGGGGTGTTCAACCATTTACATTAGAAAAATGTAATAACATGTCATTTATGTATACACAATATGCAAATAATGGAACTTTACGCGATTTTATTAAAAAAAACAAAAACAATATTTTACCTATACATTTCAGAACCATTATAATACAAGTTTTACACAGTTTATACAAAGCACAATTGAAATACCCAACGTTTAGACATAATGATTTACACACGGATAATATATTAATAAATACTTCAAGTCCATCTCGAGTCCGGATTATAAAAGCATCTAACATGCAATTTAAAGTCCATGATATCGGTTTACAATCAATGATGGGTGATTTTGGTTTATCCACTTTAAAAAATTATAAATGCCCACCCATTGATGAAGATCCTAGTTGGTACAAGAAAGAAGTGGGTATATATAGAAGTTCACATAACATGTATGACGTTCAATACTTTTTATCAGGAATACGAACCGATATCAAAAATAATGGTATCAGGAATGGTGCAGAAGCAATACAATTCATCGAACGAATTTTACCATTAGATTATTTACATAAAGAATCCAGTAAAGTACACGATTGGAGGTTACGAGCATCACCTTTGGGACACCCCGAATTACCATCATTCAAAAAAATATTTAATGATAGATACTTTTCACCTTATAAAAAGACATCTATACCACTCGATATAAGCACGTTTATTAAACGTACACCTTCAAAACCAAAAAATATTATAGTCAAACACGGTGGTAAAGTTAAAAAAACACTCGAACAAATTAAAAAAGAACTCGCAGCTAAAAACAATAAAAAAATATTAAAACGACCCACTTTAAAAGTAAGAATCCAACCAAAACCAACACCAAAACCATTACCAAAAGTTTCAATGTCAAATAAAGGATACATGAGAGTCGGAACTCGAAAATGTATTTCTTATAAAAAAGAAGAACTTATCAATTTAGCTAAACGTATGAATATTAATACAGAAGGTAAAACTGTAGCAAAAATATGTCAAGACATTAAATTAAAATATATAAAATAAGTATATAAACATGCTTTTATTATTAACACTTGTCGCTATAGACATCTATATACTAATGAATACAGGAAAACCAAAAAAAGAAAGTCACCAAGAAAGTGATGTTGAATGGACAGTTTACGGTACAAATTGGTGTGGTTGGACCAAGAAACAATTAGCATATCTGGAAAAGAAGGGTATATCGCATAAATACGTCGATTGTGAAAAAAACAAAGGACTGTGCAAAAATATATCTGGATTTCCAGTTATGAGAAATTCAAAAGGTGAAGAAATAGTTGGTTATAAAGAAGTTTAAAACTTAAACACCACGAACAACGGCCATGGAAAGCGAAAGAATGAACGCGTCCATGAAAGTATTAATTGGTTTAAGAACAGTTATGTGTTTCACAAGAGACCTGTTCCAGGCAAATCTAAGTACAAATGTACTAATAAGTATAGCGAGAACGAAAAGAAGAATTTCCGTCAAGGCATCGTTCATTTTTTTGGCGTTAGCGAGATCTCTGAGCATTTTACTAATTAATAATATTTTATTTTCTGATATACTATTAATGAGGAATACTACAACAAATAAAAAACTTCCCCTGAGTGGTTCCGAACCTACATATACCCAAAGATTATGGGGTCGTGCTGTAGGAATAGGAAACAATAATTGTTACGCTTATGCAGTTGGTGACTACGAAGGATTTAGACAATCAAAAAGTATTCCAGGTGAACGTGCTGGTATACGTAACGGTCATACATACACTCACTGTAGAGACTTACCAAGACGTGTTGTAGCCGATAACCCCAAAAAAGTGTACTTAGCAAAAGCGGGTGAAAAATGCAAAAGTAAACATTTCAAAGTTATGATGTTTGTGGCACCTGGTAATAAAAGAAATTACTTTAGACAGGGTGATTTCCACTTTTATAAACAACATGGAAACGTCGAATATAAAGTCAAAAAGGGAAATACACACGAAGGCATTGCTAAATTTTTTAAAGTTCCTTTAGAACGTGTTAAGAAATGCGGTAAATGTGTTCCTGGTAAACTTTTTAAATTTAAAGCAAATATTTTTAGCCACAAAAGAGGATGGGCAACTGGACCTTTACTTATAGACGCTAAAGGTAAAGCTATAACAGATCCAAGAAAAGCATCCAGAAATTACCCTGGGTTATCTTATGGCAAATATTGTAGTTCATTCTGCGTTAAGAATCGCGGGATCAAAGTCGGACATACTCATCCCAAAGTCACTAAGAATACTCGATAAATCATCTTCGTGTCCTATTGCAACTATTATATCTAGTGCATCAAGTATAAACTCATTCTCAACACTCACTGTATTTGATGTTGCTTCAAAATCATTAAATACAGTTATCTGAACCCTAAAGTTATTTCCATCGAACACTTTTCGACATACGGGACATGTAACTTTACCCTTTTTTTTCCAGTTTTCTAGACAATGTGAATGAAAAATATGTCCACACCTTAAAGCTTTACTATTTCTTGTCTGTCGAACATCGTTCAGACATATAGCACATTGAGTCATTATCTAGAACACTTAAAGAAGTTATTAAACGTAATTTACCGTAGTTTTTATTTTAATAAATATTTGGCATTTTAAGAAGAGCCTTATCACAAGAACCACACTGAGTTTTTTGTTGATCTTGGCTTGGTCTCAAAATTTCTGGACCTTTTTGCTGGAGAAGTTTTCGAAACGAATAGTTATCCTCGAAAGAAATACCATTTTGTTTCATGACATAGTTATTGTAAAGTTGACTCGAGCTATTAATAGTGTAGCATCGACCATCGGCCATACCAAGTCTTTGAGACATTTTTATATATTAGTATTACATTAGAAATTAATTTGTCTATTTTTTGTTGTCAACTTCCACGACTTAAACCCTTTACCCTTAAGATAATTTACCAATTTATCAACTTTGTACCCTGAAAAATCTTCGAACAATTCTCGTTTATTTATATCACATGGTGATACCCTGACGTTCGGTATTTCATTGATCGTATTATTGATAATATTGTATGCATATGCAACCTCTTTCAAAGTTTCTGCGCCTGTGATTATAATCTTACCCGTACCAAAAATACTCGTCGTTATCTCTTTCATATCATCCGCCGGTTTAAACTTAATCTTTACCGCCGAATACTTATCCGGTTCAAACGAAACTCGAAATACACCCGGGAAATTACTGAAATATCTCGATACTTTTAGAAGGTTTATGTTATAATTTAAACTGAAATTAGAATTAATCATAACGACCTTAAACGTTTCAATTGGTGCAATACAATTATCATCCATAAACGTATTAAATATATACGAAAGTTGACTGATTATTCTTCTACAATCAAATAAATCGGAACATCCCGCAACTTGTATACTTCCATTTGGAAATATTTTCATAGATTTTGTACTGAATCTATCCGTGTACACGAGTGTAATCTGATTATAAAATGCCCTTGGAGACACTTTTAGATTCCATAACCACCCTCCTGACGAATTTTTACCTATTATAGCCTTACCATCTATAATATTATGTTGAAACCTTCTTCTCATTTTTTCAATATCTATCTTTTTTTGAAACTTCGATATCATGGTTATGGTTGTAAGTTTTACCCACGATGGACGGTATTCTTCCTTTATATCTTTACGAAACTCATCTAACGTAAGTAAATACGAAAATGTATTATTAGCAATAGGTCTATATTTACCGTTCTTGTTTAATATAGAACACGAAACTTCATTCATATTGGCTTAAAAAAATATTAATTAAAGTTAACTTAGGTTATATACATATGCCGTGTTTAAAGTGTAAAAAGAAAGGTATTCCTATGATCTGTAAATACTGTAATTTAGGGTTCTGTTCAAGGTGTATATTATTAGAAATGCACAATTGTTCGGGAGCGGAACTCAAGAAACAAGATAATTTAGATAAATTAAAAACCCAACTTGAGTTTAAAAAACCTCCTAAAGTTGAAATTATTTGATATTAAAGACTTTATTACATAAAATAGTATTACATGACTACCTTTTTAAAATCAGCAAAACAAATCATACAAATAGAAGAAAATGAAACTATAGTTGAAATTAAATACGATAAGTACCTCGAAGGGTTTGGTTTTGAAACGTTCACGGATTATTTTAAAACAACTTTATCGGGAACATCCAACAAATTTGTAGTATCAAATAGTAACGATCAGAAACCTATACGATACGAACAATTTTTAGATACTATGGTAAACAAAACGACAGATACAAGGCGTAAAATGATATCTGTCCAATTGGAAAATGTTCTATGTGAAAACAAGAATACGCATTCACTCATTAGAATTATGAATACGGTTAAGATTTTAGATCCAACGTTTATACCTCCTTATATAAACGTTACGTGTTCTTGGCAAAAAAGAATGGTTCGCGAATTCTGTTTAACAACGTTTCCTAAAGTTATAAATTCGTGTACGAGCGACCACAGACTTGATGTAGGATTTAGAGTATTGCAATTAATAGAATCAGAATTGCAATTATAATCACGTTAAGTGATTTTTTAAATTCTCTACGTTCTTTCTCCTGTTTTTCTTTTAAAATTTGTTCACCATCACCAATTTCCATCTTTTCTCTAACAGTAAACCCCCTATCTATATTTCTCCCTGGAATGAGAGGTCTAGATAAGGAACACTCTTCTTCTCTATACCCTGGTCTACCAACACCCTTAGACAATACGTCACACGCGGGACTTTTGTACTCTTCTTCTGGGTCTTCTTCTTCTGATTTATATTTTTGAAAATCAACCACGTGTTTACTCGAACCGGGTGGGAAAAAGTTTTCTGGATCGACGAAAGGATTTATATCGTTTATCGTATTTTTATCGTCGAGCATTAACTGACTCATCTTTATTACTATTCAATAATATATTTTTTTAATGAAACTCAGACCATACTAAAAAATAATATAATATCATAATATAGATATGTCTAAAATAAAACCACAAACAATTGTGGCCATAGCTATAACATTATGTATAGTGTGTACAATTTTGTATAGTTTTATGAAACCAAGTTCTGGTACGGTTGTTTCTTCTGAAAAGAAAGGAAAAGAAGAAAAAGCGGATGTAGGAAGTCAAAAGGAATTGGTTGAGGCTGTTAAGGATCTTGAATCCATTAAAGATAGACTTCAGAATGCCGAAAATTATCGCGAATACTACAGGTCCGAAACGAATAACGGTCTTACAGTTATTGGTACGGTGATGGAACAAATGATCGACGTTATGGTCGCGGTTTTGAAACAACCACTCGTTGCTGAAGCTGTTGCTAAACGTATTGTTAATAAACAGGATGCAGACGAGATGGCAGAATATATAGAAATTTTAGGTCAGGGAATTGTTAAAGAAGTCGAAGAAACACCAATTTTGAAGTGTAGAAAAGCGAGAACGTACGTGCCATGTACTGGAGGGACAGAATCATGTGGTTTTAAAGAAGCCGAAGGTGAAGTCCCAACTGAAAACTGCGCCGCTTACGAAGTAAACCATATGGCAATTCGCGAAGGTTCGAGAAATGCAGCTGCAAACTTATACAATAAAGTACTCGATATCGTTACAAAGGTAGAAGAACAAGATAAAATATATCGCATAACCAAAAATGTAGCACTCGATAATGCGACTCAATATGCTATAGCGAATAGTTGGAAGGATGAAGATATTGAAAGAATGCATGAAGGTTTTCCCGATCAAAATAAGTTTACAGACGCTGCGTTAGGACACTACAAGTATCTAGGCCATAATTTAAGATTGGAACTTGGTGAATCTGTTAATATAATAGAATTAACAGATGATGAAAAAGGTTATTTACCACAATATAATGTGAGAAATAGAAATATGGAAGAGGAAATAAAAGCACAAAAATTTGTTAATGTTAGTATAGACTTATACGAAGAAGCCAATTATAAAGGAAATCATACATCACTTAACGCCAAATTTCCAGAACGTGAGACAATTAAATTTGGCCACTCTTCATCCAACCCACTTAAATCGTTTAAAATCAGTGAAGGTGTTACTTTAATTGGTACAAACAGGGATACAGGTAAAGTGGAAGCATTAACTGGTCCAATGGAAGACAATGATTTTGGATCTGGGTTAATAAATACTAGACTCTTTGTAAGTGTGGACCCATCGGTTGTCAAAGACCAACTTGAGAGACATCCCACGAACCAACTCGTTTCGCGATAGAAAATTAATATATCATCATACTATATAACCAAATCATGGATCCTAAAATTATAGGCGGCGTTCTAGTTGCACTCGTTGTCATTGGTGTTCTTCTCTGGAAATTTGTATTCAAATCATCAGGAGGTGAACCAGAAATAAGCTTTGAAGAAGGTCCACCAGTCACAGCTACACCAGCCGATCCAGTCGACGATGCTATTATGGGTGAAGGAGGAGAAACAGTCCCAGAAGACGAAACAACCACGCTCGATTCAGCACCAGCTGACGATGTAGGTGAAGAAGAAGCGGCTGCACAAGAAGATGCACAAGATGAACCAGAAGGATACCGTATCCAATAAATACTCTAAAATTTTACATAATTACTAACTATAATACTAGAAAGTATAAACTGTTATTATAGTTGGCTTATCGTTTTTTTATAATTTAATTAATACCAATTTTATCGTTAGCCGATCCAAATTTATTACCATATGTAGTCGTACTTACAGGTCTATCAATTGGTTTTGCAGGTTCCGCGATATCGTGAATGTATCCCATATACTGAGAAACACCTGTCTGGATTTGTCCAGAAGCAGTTTTAATAACAATACCGTTCATGTATCTAACCTGTTCTTGAACATTCGAATTTGGATCACCCGAATTGTTAATAAACACAACACGCATGATACTATGTAAATCATCGTTGTTTTGGTAATCTATGGCAACACCAGTTTTGTTTTTGAAATCTTGGCGTATACCACGGTGAAGAACATTTCTATTAAATTCCGAAAAGAATAAAGCATTCAAAGGAGTTGGACACTGCTTGAGAGAATTTATGTGAAGAGCGTCGCACATTTAATATAGGCCTGGAAAAAAAGTATCAGTAAATATAAATGTTAGTACTCGCTGATTTTGATAAAGCATATTCAACCAAACCATGCAATTACGAAAAACCAATATGTAAAGCACCAGAGTGCTTCGTGGCTTCGTACCCACCTGTTGCCAAAGTTGGCGACCCAGAAGGTAAATTTTACGTGAACTCGTCTCTTCTCCAGCCCAACAGATTAGCTGAAACAAAGGGTCCAACAACTGTTCGAAGTGAAGATTTTCAGTGCAAGTAAATTATTTAATTTAAAAGATAGACTAGTATTAAAATTATAAATGAGAGTTATAAAACGTTCCGGTCGTGTTGAAGACGTAAAGTTTAACAAGGTCACCAACAGGATTTCTAAACTCACATACGGACTTTCGGAAAATGTAGACGTTTCCACTGTAGCACAACAAGTATTCTCTTCTATGTACGATGAAATCAAAACATATGAAATAGATACCCTTTCTTCTGAAGTATGCATTGGAATGATAACGAAAGATCCAGATTATGAAATTTTAGCAACTCGAATTGTTGCAAGTAATATCCAAAAACGTGCAGCAAATAATTTTCACATTGCCATGCGCAAACTACACAAGGCTGGTATCATTACACACGAAGTTTTGGAAGTATCTGCTAAAGTTAAGGAAAATATAGTACAAGAACGTGATTTCGATTTTGGGTATTTTGGCCTGAAGACTCTTGAAAAAGGGTACCTTCAGAAAATAGACGGGGATATCATCGAAACACCACAATATCTATACATGCGTGTATCCATCGGTATACACGGACACGATGTTGATCGTGTTTTAGAAACATACGACGCCATGTCAAAAGGTTTATTTATTCACGCAACACCAACTTTATTCAATGCAGGTACACACAGGCCACAAATGTCGTCGTGTTTCCTAATTGCAAATAAAGAAGATAGTATTGACGGAATATACGATACGGTAAAGGAGTGTGCACGTATTAGTAAGTGGGCAGGTGGTATTGGTTTACATGTACACGATGTTCGTGCAAATAAATCACATATTAGAGGCACAAACGGTACATCAGATGGTATCATACCAATGCTCAGGGTATATAATTCAACAGCGAGATATGTAAATCAAGCAGGTAGACGGAAGGGGTCTATCGCAGTCTATTTAGAACCATGGCATGCCGATATCCTCGATTTTCTTGAAATTCGTTTAAACCAAGGCGACGAAGAAGCGAGGTGTCGCGATTTATTCACGGCTATGTGGGTACCCGATCTATTCATGAAACGTGTAGAAAATAACGAAAATTGGTCGTTATTTTGTCCAGATAAGGCACGTGGATTATCAGACGTTTACGGTAAAGAATTCGAAGACCTTTACAAACAATACGAAGACGAAGGTCTTGCATCAAAAACTTTACCAGCTGTAGAAATATGGAAAGCTATTATAAAATCACAAAGTGAAACGGGAACACCATATATGCTTTATAAAGACGCGTGTAACCAAAAATCAAACCATAAACATGTCGGTACAATTAAATCATCAAATCTATGTACAGAAATTTTGGAATATACGGATAAGGATGAAACGGCTGTATGTAATCTCGCCTCTATAGCATTACCTAAATATGTTAACACCGAAACCAGAGAGTTTAACCACGAAGAATTACACCGCGTTACGAAAATGGTCACCAGAAACCTAAATAGGGTTATAGATAAAAACTTTTACCCGACAGAAACGGGACAAAAATCAAATATGCGACATAGACCAATAGGTATTGGTGTTCAAGGTCTTGCTGATGTATTTATAATGTGCAGAATGGTATTTGGTTCAGAGGAATCGAAAAAACTAAACCGTGATATTTTCGAAACCATATATCACGCATCACTCGAATCTTCGTGTGAACTCGCGGAAATGTATGGTCCTTATGAAACGTTTAAGGGATCACCTTTCAGTAAAGGTATTCTTCAATTCGATATGTGGGACAGGGATCCACAGTTTAGTGGTCGGTACGATTGGGATACCATGCGTACACGCGTAAAGGAAGGTACGAGAAACAGTCTCTTGCTTGCACCTATGCCTACAGCATCCACGTCCCAAATTTTAGGTAATAACGAGTGTTTTGAACCGTATACGACAAACATTTATTTAAGACGAACCCTCGCGGGTGAATTCGTGGTCGTAAACAAACACTTGGTCGAAGATTTGAAAAAAATCGGACTCTGGTCGAAAGAAATGAAAGATCTCATGGTTAAGGCAAACGGATCCGTCCAAAATATTATAGATATACCCGACGACCTTAAAGAATTGTATAAAACGGTATGGGAAATGAGCCAAAAAACTATCATTGACATGGCTGCCGATAGAGGTGTATATATAGACCAAAGTCAAAGTATGAACTTATTCGTCGAAAGTCCGACGATTTCAAAACTTTCGTCTATGCACATGTATTCATGGAAAACAGGTTTGAAAACGGGTATGTATTACCTTAGAAGTAAGGCAAAGGCGCGACCGATCCAGTTTAGTCTAGAGGCGGAGTGTGCTATGTGTTCGGCATAAATAATTTTTTTATAACTTTATACCTCATCATCATATACGAAACGTGTATCTCTATGATTTTGAGACGTAGCCAATTCATTACTTTCCTGAGAGATAAAATTATACATCTATATAAATGCCGAGACGTGTTAGAAATAATAACACAAATTCAGGAAGTAGTAGTAATAATCAACAGGTTAGTCCACGATCAGTTTTAAATCGTAAATCAAAACCACGTACACAAAGACGTCAACGTCGTCGTACTCCAGCGCCACCACCATCACCAGTATCACCACAACATCAATTAAGCCAGAGTTTTTTAGCAACTATGTGGGGATGGGCAGCCGGATACTTTTCTAATCCAAATAATAATCGCAATTAATATAAATGACAACAACACCAAAAAAGTCACCAAAAAAGTCACCAAAAAAATACAGTGCGATAAATAATTTCCCTTCTCCAGGATTTGCTACTAAAGTATTACAAAAGGTACCAAAAAATCTTTATGAAAGTCTTAAAAACTTTTCATTATCGCCTTCACCAACGAAAAAAAATAAAAGAAAAGCTGTAAATAAGGCTTTAAAAAATAAAAAATAAACTTATAATAAATGGAATTAAATAAATTAATACGTAAAAGAGATAGTCTTCAACGTAAAAAATTTGAATGTTTAAACAAAATTCTTCAAATGAGTAAAAATTTCAATAAAATTGAAAAGGAAAAAGGTTATGGACGCGCAAGTCTAAATTACGCAAACGCGTGTAAAAATGTTGATGTTATCGACAGGGAAATTAATAAAATAGGAAAAGAAATTAAAAAGTTAAAAAATAAAAAAAGTAAATAGAAGGTTAAAGCTTACAGTACATATACATTTATAAAGTTCGTTCACAAAATGGCAACAAAGTTTATAAATGCAAAAGACACGTTAAAATTCACCGAATACGATGGTAGAAAAATTTCACTTTGTACTAACGAAGATAAACTCATGAAAATCATCTTCCCTCGGATGTACATGCCTTTTGGTATTTCTGGGTTTACACCAGAAATAGGAGCAACCAAGTATAACATCGATTTTGCCATGAAAGGATGGGATGAAACCGATAACTTTGTTAAAAAGTTCTATGAGTGTATGCGCGAAGTTGAAGATAAAGTCATACACGCCGTTTCCGAACAAAGTGCAAAAATCTTCAATAAATACATGACTTTTGAAGAACTCAAACCAATGTTTTACTCAAACATAAAAGAATCTCCGGATAGAGAACCGAAATTTAGAGTTAAAGTTGATTCTACGATAGACGGTAAAATTAAACCACACGTTTACGACGAAGAAAAGAAACCAATGGTTGACGATATTAAAAACGGTTTATATTCAAGGAATTCAGGTACTGCCATCGTTGAAATGAACAGTGTGTATTTCTTAAACAGGAAATTTGGTGTAAGTTGGAAACTTAACTCGTTAGTCGTATACGAACCACAGAGACTTAAGGGATTCCAATTTATTGGCGTATAGATTTATCATTTAATATGAGAAGTTGATAAATAGCTTGAGCCTCCTTAAGAAGTTTACCATTTATAACTATATAAGATTTAGGGTCCAACCCCATTTTAATTTTAGCGATTCTAACAGATTCATCCCATTTAGCGAGTGTCATTATTACTTACTCTATTACAACATTTTCTTAATCTTCTTTTCGTACGCCTTCGATCCTTCCTTGGGCTGGAGTTTAAATCCAGACTTTCTTGGTTTGAAAACCTTTACCAAGTGTTTTTTACCTTCATCTTTTAATCTAGCGAGCGCAGCTTTACGCGCAGCCTTACTCAAGATTCGTCCATATTTATCTTGTGTAAGATCTTTCTTTTCGAGTCCACCAGTTGTTTTAAGGGCAACACCGTGCCATACTTCAGCTCTTGATCCAAATGTTTGCATTTATATTACCCTGATATTTTTTTCATGTTCAAATTCTCTTAAATTTGAACATGAATGATAAAAACTAATTATAAAAAGATTAACATTAAATTTTAGCGGAAAGGATTTTACTTACCATGGCAGTTATTTCAGCTAATATGATAGTTTGCTGCGACATGACGAGAAGTTTAGCACGTCTGGATTTTGGAGAGAAATCACCATAACCGACTGTACTCATGGTCATGAGTGAAAAGTAATACGGATCTAACGGGTCCTTGAAATCGAAATCATCACTTGTTGTTTGACTGTATAGGTATCCATACATTAAAGTTATTGCTATTGTCACTGAAACTGTACTAGCGAAAGCAGATCTATTTATCATTTATTATTACTCATCAAAATAATCGTCGTCAGAATCAGTTTGGATAATACACTCTGGTCTGACTATTTCTTTTTTAACCCGTGTTTTCTTTGGTGGTGGTTCTTCTATACCATGTTCCCTGTGATACACAACCCTTTGCCAAAAAGCATCCATAACGGGTAAATACTTTTCAAACCAACCTCTATCACGCTTTACGTTAACAACAACAAACTCTTCCGGTTTTGGCCAATTAAAATCCGCAGGTTTATATTGAATAAAATCAGCCTCCTCCAAATCTAAAATGTCCATACATAACTGAAGTTGTGGCATGTAATGTTCCGGAACTTCCGGTTTTATTTCACGCATCATAGGACACTTAATTTCGACTAATTTACCTGATTCACTCACACCGTCCGGACTCCCACCCAAAAAAGAATATTTAGGGTGAGGACATAAACCTAATTCATGAACAACCTCGTTGTGTCTTTGTTCATAAATTATACGAGCCTCGTCTTCATATTTTTCACCGTGTCTAGTCGCTTCATTACCTGTAAAAACTGGACCCTTTCCACACTTTTTTAATAAAAGTTGTTCGGGTGTTTCGTATTTATTCACACCTATAGCAGATGCTGCATCACTTGCTGTAAGCATACCCATTCTAAGATCTAACCATTCCTGAGACTTCTGTGGCGCGTATTCAAAATCCAACCATTTTTGTACATTTGGGTGCATATTAATTTATTTACTCTCATAACTTTTAAGCCTTTTCCTCTTCGCGAGCAATACGTAATCTTTCTCTCAAAACACGTACTGTACCAACACACGCAATATTCCTACGTGTACACTCATCAATAAGGTCTTGTTTTTTCATATGCGACAATTTCATAACTTTACGTTCAAACTTCGTTTTTATCGTATGACCACTTCGAGACGATAAATCACTTTCAACAATTACAACCTCTTCCGTCGAAGAAGAATCCGATACTACAGATTCATCATCTTTGACTTTATCACAAATCGGACTTGATGGTGGTGAATCGCCACGTCTATCTAACCATATAATTAATTTTATACTAGAAATAATACCAAATATACCACCGGCGATATATAAACAGGGTTTCAAAAATTTACACATTATAATTAATAAAGTGTATTTATTGTTTAAGTAGTATTATACATGAGTTGAGGTGGATAGAAAAAGTACTTAGCTGCAAACTGTTCAGCTTGTTTTTTATTTTTTGCACATCCACGCCCCAAAAATACATTATCGACGTATACGTCAATAGTAAATACACCGTTATCGTGATTTACAACTCTATATTCAGGTAAACTGAGGTTATTTGTTTGACAATAACGCATGAGATGATCCTTGTAATTATCATCAATCATAATACAATTCATATCAACATACCCAGGGTTATTATAAATGTTAAGAATAAACTGTTTGGCGTGAAGTAAACCAAGATCCATATATATGGCACCTACAAGAGATTCAAATACATCTTCCAAAATTTTAGGGTTTTTATTCCATTCATTACGCATACCCTTCTCATCCATTTGAACCCATTTATATAAACCAAGTTTAGTCGCTATATTTGCAAGAGTCTCACCTCTAACAAGTTTAGTTCGAGCCTTTGTAAGAAACCCTTCCTGTCTATTTTCATACCTATCAAATAAAAATTTTGTAATAACAAAACCTAAAACGGAATCACCTATAAACTCTAAAGTTTCAAATGATCCGTCTAATTTTTCATTTTCTTTTAATGCAGATTTATGTGTAAATGCTTTTTGGTACAAATCTATCTTTGATATTTTTGTACCAACAAGGTTCTCGACAGATACCCTATCGATTATCATTGTTGTTTATTAGTAATAAGATATATTTTTTTAAGTAAGTTTATTACCACTTAGGTATTTATTTTTCCTGTTCAACACGAGTATAGTGTGGACTCAAAAATTTTTGCAAGTTCAAGAAAGTAACTTCAATATCATCCGGTGGTTGGAGAAGTTTCTTCAACTTATCATCCAAAACCAAAATACGACCATTATCCGGGTGTTTAAGACCATTATCAGTGACGTATTTATTAATAGCACGAGTTACCGTACTTCTAGATACGAGTTCACCTTCGGGCAAATCAAGAAATACTCTCAATTTATCAGAAATAGCTTGCTTTCGATTAAAACCGTTGTTCTTAGCGCGAGACGCCGCCTTCTCACCAGTTGGATCATCGACCTTGGCCTTAATTTTTCTAACAATCTTAGAAAGAGATTTGATATCAGAGCGGAGCGAGCTAAGTTCTTCGAGGACAGTTTCAATAGACATTTTTTATATATAGTATAGACCTTGTATCTTTAAGTTCTTTTCCCGTATATCGAGTATGTACTAAGTATTACCAATAGTATAGCTAAAGAAATAGAAAAAGTAAAAATTTTATCAATCTTATAAGGATATAGATACCCAAACGCATAAGGTTGTCTTGGTTTTACACCTTTACACTGTCCAGGGCATCCACCTGAACAACACCCAGCCTTACAGGGAATAATGTACCCGTTTTTACGGATACCACACACTTGATCTTCTAGATAATAATGAGTACCTTGATCAGCATAACATCTACACTCACCAAATATTTGATCACATTTATGTTCTGTACTACCACAATCCATATTATTATATACACAATATAATAATGGTCACGGTATCAAAATCGAAATTGAAATCGAAAGTCAAACCAATAACACCTGGTAAAACTATGCCAGTTAAGACCGTAAAGAAATTACCTAGAAATTACCATTTTTTATTTAGTGATTTCTCAGAAAGTACTCTTGAAAATTGGGTAAAAAAGAAAGTGTGTTTCGGAGATAAACTTTTATTCAAGTATATATCTGAATATAGTCGAGAAAATGTGAAAAGGTTTAGAAACCGTGTAAATAGACTCTACCCAAAAGAATCATTCGAAGAAGCCGCTAAAGTACTTATTACTGAATCAATACGACCTATGATGCATGATATAATAGAAGAACTTTCAAAATTTTTAAAACCAATGGGTGATTTAATCATTAGTGGGGGTGAAGCCGTAAACTTTTATTTGAAACCAGAGGATAGAGTCATCACGACCGATATTGATACTAAGTTTGTACCAAAAATGAAACCAGATGATAAATATTTCGGTAAATTACAAGCAATCAAACTTTTATTATGGAATAAACTCGGTCAAATAGCTGTTCGTGATAATTATAAACTTATCAGTAAAGTTTTATTAGAAACAGATCAATATTTTGACGTAAATAAATACAATTACAATAATAATTTAAGTGCGTATAAAACTAACTGGGCATGGACAATATCAAAATATATAGGTTTAACAGCCGCTTCTGGTGCGAAATCTAAAGGGTATCACGTAACCCGAAGGTATTCATTAATACCAAAACGTAAAAACGTAAAAAATGGATCAAACGTACTCATAGATGTTGAATTATTCACTTTAGATATGAAATTTAGAATGTTTGATATAAAATCAAGTAAAATAGAAGATGTTAACTTTGGTGGTATTTTAGACATTGCATTTATGCGTCCAAAACAAATTGGGTATAACGTCGCTAAAAAGAATTTTTATGGAACTAACATGATTTTTGCAAACCATAATAAAAATACATCATACAAAAGATCATACAAATACTTAGCGGTACCAACAAAAGAATACCTCATAGAGGATATATACATGATGCAAAAAATGGGTTTGCGACCAACAAAAAAGGAAAAGGACCGTAAACGCATGATTTCATTAGCCAGAGAAATGACCAAAAAGAAGATTGTAGGAACAGATACTATGGATACTATCGCCAAAAAAGTTGGTATAAGAATAGGTAAACCTGTACACGCGTTCCGCTCGTATAAAAAGGTCGGTCGCCATTTAATAAAAAAGGCAACACAAGTTAATCCTAAAAAGTATACATTATCCACAACAACACCGTCTAAACCAAAACTAAGCAAAGACATAGTTTACGGTTTAAAATCATCACAATTAAATATGAAAACTCCACCAAACTACATTAGAACCCAATCCGAACATATATTTAACATGGAAAAAATGGCATGGAAACCAAACCCAAACCAAAGTTATATACGAAACGAAATGAATTTCAGACCATCTAAACCAAAACCTTTACCTTCTACTATACGTAATATAAGTATGGAAGAAACCCTATACGGTTTCAAACCAAAACGAGACGCATGGGTTCCCAAACCACTACTTGAAAAATCAGCTATGATACCGTTTATTGGTTTAAAGAAATGAAACCAATATAATATACACTATGATTTACGATACACCAACAAAAGCAGATGATGGCATGCGTCATGTTAAAGCACTTACAGAAGATAAAAAACGATTTTTCATCCAATTGAATGACGTTAACGTTTTAGATGTTGATTCTTCAACAGGGGAAGTTTCGTTAGAAATTACAGGAGAAGATAATCAGGCGAAGATCGAAACTGTACACTCTACAAATATGAAGTCTGCGTTAGAAAACTCAGAGGAATGGTTCGGTAAAAAAGTTTCAGAAAAGGCTATCGATAAAGCATATATTGTTGATGATTCTATCACAGCAGAAAAAATCGAAGCAACAAGAATCTTTGCAGCTAACAGGGAATTAGTTGATTTTGAAACAATTGCTCCAGGTACAAAGTGTTCTATTTTTCTTGAATTCGCAGGACTTTGGTTTGCAAGATCGCATTTTGGTCCAACATGGAATATTGTTCAGGTGAAAATACACGAAGAAAAAACACCTGAAAAAGAGGAACCTTCAGTCGATGCATATCCAGAAGATTGCATGTTTGATGACGAAGAGTCGAAATAAAAAAAAGTATTTATTATATATAAAAGACATTATGAAGATGGGAAAAGTTTCACCAAGGCAAGTCCTCATTGCACTCGCGATCGCGGCTGTCATATACCTTATGTTCATCAACAAATCCACTTACTCTATTGAAGAGCGCATGTACGCACCATCGTTCGGTCCAGCCGCCGCCGGTCCAGCCGCGGAAGGTGAGGCCACTAGCTGCGAAATGAAGGCGGGTACAGGCCTCGCTTCGTCTTTGCTCCCACGCGAAGTCG
>Ga0315326_10000484_pt1 | contig 19212 bp, 24 predicted proteins | sample M180m32315metaG_FD_203457 | JGI IMG/M metagenome (GOLD analysis project Ga0315326, IMG submission 203457) | Ammonia-oxidizing marine archaeal communities from Monterey Bay, California, United States - M1 80m 32315 | ecosystem: Environmental > Aquatic > Marine > Coastal | place: USA: California... | reverse complement strand
CAGATAATTCTAATTTAGCTGCAGCATACCACAATCTAGGGGAATTATATAAAGCACAAGGGAAGTATGATTTAGCAGTAAAGTCTTTTACAAAAGGCCTAAACTTAATAAACCATTCCTTAGACAGATTTTATAAACAATATATTGAACAATCTTATTCTTTGATAAATTTGTACGTAAAAATTGATATGAGTGATAAAGCTAAAAATCTTTTAAATATTGTTAATGAGGTAAAAAATAATAAAGGAGAAAGTATTATTACACTAGAAACTGTTCCTGATGAAATTTATGAAGAATGTTCTTCCTCTAATATATAAATATTATTTTTTAATTTTATCAATTAACAATTCAATGCGTTTTTGAGCCTCTCTTATTTCATTAGCAGTCATTTGAAGAGATATAGATTCATCTCTTTGAATAGCAGCAGATTTATTTCCATATAAAGAAGCAATAGTAAGCCACTTATATGATTCTATTAAATCTTTTTCGACGCCAGAGCCGAGTGCATATAATACTCCTAAACTTGCCTGAGCATTAGAGCTACCGGCCATAGCTGCTTTATGCCACCAAATTGAAGCTTTTTTTGGATTTGCAGGAACTCCCAATCCAGAAAATAATTGTGCCCCTAACATTTCTTGAGCTTTTAAATGATTTGACTCAGCTGCAATTCTAAACCAATAGACAGCTGTAGAATGGTCGGGAGGGTTTTTAGTTTCTAATGCTAAGCGTCCAAGCATATATTGTGCTTCTGGGTCGCCAGCATTTGCATCCTTTGTAAGTTCTTGCTTTCTTGTTTCTAAATTTATTATTTCTTCATCTGCGAAAGTACCTATCGAATCACATATAATAATCAAAAGGAAAACTAAATAGAAAATTACAAAATAACACTTAAAAAATAGAATTTTTACCACAATAAAACCCTGAAAACTAAAAAAAAATTAATTATAATAACATATATAGTAATTATTTATATTTTTTTCTATGGATTTTTTCAAAAGTATAGTTAAATAGCATAATGGAAATAGGTTTTTCAAATATATTAATTTTTATTACAAAAAATTTATTTTCTTAATTATTAATTAACTTAAAAAGGGAGGAGAGTTTATGACTCTTTTAATTAAAACGTTTTTGGGAATGATTGCATTAGTTTTTTCTTTCCAAAGTATGGCAAACGATTGGTCATGGTATCATGGGGATGATAACGCTACTCGTTATTCTACTCTTGATCAGATCAATAAAAGCAACATTGGTGATTTAAATGTTGCTTGGATTCATCAACCTGGTGCTATTGAGCAAGGTCTTGAAGCTACCCCAGTAGTTATAGATGGTGTAATGTACTATGCTGGTTCTTATAATCGTGTTTTTGCATTAGATGCAGCTACAGGTAAAGAACTATGGCATTATTTTCCAGATCTAGATCCTATTGTTGATGAATTATTTTTTACTCCATATACTCGTGGTGTAAATGTTTCTAATGGTAATGTTAACATAGGTACACTTGATGGACGTGCAATAGCATTAGACCAAAAAACTGGTAAAGAAGTTTGGTCAGTTCAACTTGTGGATACTACTAGTTGTGCGTGTAACTTTACTTCACCTCCAGTAATGGCAGGTGATACTTTAGTTTACGGCCAAACAGCTGGGGAATATCCTATTCAAGGTAAAATTTTTGGTTTAAACCCTAAAACTGGTGAATCAACATGGACTTTTAATACTATTAAAGATGATCCAGACTCATGGGGTGGTGATTCAGGTAAGTATGGCGGTGGCGGAAGCTGGATGCCAGGTACTTATGATGCAGCTACAAACACATATTTTGTAGGAACTTCTAATCCAGCACCTGATTATGACTGGGGTGCAGATCCAGCCGGACCTTCTAAAACTGGTGCAAGACCTGGAGATAATTTATATACTTCTTCAGTATTAGCACTTGACCCAGATACAGGAAAAATAAAATGGTATCATCAAGAAATACCACATGACGATTGGGATTTTGATAGTACTATGGGTGAATTCTGGTTACTAGATAGAGATAATAAAAATCTACTTGTACACCAAAATAAATCTGGTTTTGTATTTGTCTATAACAGAGGTGATGGACAAATAGAAAATGTTTGGAGCATGGTTGAAAATTATAACTGGGTAGAAGGTATTAATCCAAAAACTGGTGAATTAATTGGAAGAAACCCTCCAAATATGGCTGAAAATCAAGATATGTTATCTTGTCCATGGATTGCTGGTGGAAGAAGCTGGCATTCAGGTTCTTACAGTCCAAAAACTGGTTTATGGTATAATTCCGCTGCTGAAGCATGTCAAACAACTACAGTGCGTAAAGAAGATCCAGTAACAGAGCCAATTGCTCAACTTTTCTTTGGTGCTGATCTAGCAGCTGCTGATCTACCAAACGGTAAAAAAGCGCATGGCCGTTTAGATGCTCGTGATCCTGTTTCAGGTAATCGTGCTTGGGCTTATACATATAAGTATCCACCAATGGGTAGTGTAGTAGCTACAGCTGGTGATCTTGTGTTCCAAGGTGGTATCGATGGCACATTCCGTGCTTTTGATGCTAACAATGGAGATGTTTTATGGTCATTTACTGCAGGCTCAGGCTTCCGTGGAGGCCCAGTTTCTTACAGTGCTAATGGTCAACAGTACATAACAGTGCCATCAGGCTTAGGTTCATTAGTGATGGGATTATATCCTACATTATGGCCAGAAGTAGCTGATTTCCCAGCTGGGGCTGCTATGATTGCGTTCACAATTAAATAACCTCTAGGTTATTTAAAATTAATTAGGCGGAAGATTTAGTTCTTCCGCCTTTTTTATGTTTTTTTATATTTATTTGAATTATAATAATTTTAGTTATATTTAATATTAAGCTTATGGAGTAAAGAATGATTTTTAGAAGGAACTTAATGCACGGTTTGGGAGCTAGTTTATTAGGAATAAGTGCTTATAATATTATCAAACCTGCAACAGCTGCTAAATCTTACATAATTAAAGAGGAAGATATTTGTGATACTGATGGTTTTGTAATTAACCATGAACCAGTTAATGATGTTACTGATGTTCAATTAGCAGCAGTAGATGAAGTAGTTCATATGTTAAATGTCGGCCCTGATGGTTCTAGATTTAGATATGATCCTATGCTTTCTGAAATTAATATTGGAGGTAAAGTTCTATGGAAGGCAACTACCAAAGGTCATAATGTAGAATTTATGGTAGCTCCAGATAATATTAAATATAAATCTAAGATGCATAAAAGTGCGGGTTATACTTTTACTACACCCGGTATTTATACATATAAATGTACTCCTCATGTATCAGCAGGTATGATAGGTGTTGTGGTAGTAGGTAATGACTTATCCAATATGACAGAAGCATTAGATAATGTAGCTTACTATGGGCAAGCTAAAGATTTAATAAAACAAATATTAGAAAGGTTTTATGTAGAATGAGAAATTTTTTCTTAATACTTCTTATTATATTATTATCTGTAAACTCTAAAATAATACATGCGGAAAGCTTAGATGAAATAAATAAAAGAGGTGCACTAAGAATATGTGCTTTGGCTGACCGCTTACCTTTTACATCTAGAAATACTAGTATAAAGGGTTTTCAAATAGAATTAGCAGAAGAAATTGCAAAAGAGCTAAAAGTTGATTTAGAAATTACATGGCTCAGATATCGTTTTCATGCAAGAAAAGCTGGATGTGATATGATGATGGAAGCAGTTTCTAGACAAGACGATAATGAAAATAAGCGAGATATAGAGGGAGCTAAGCCATTAACTAGAGCTAGTGATAATGAAAAAAAGAAATTTCCACCAAGCGCCTCTATTCCTATAGTTAGAATGGAAACTTATCTAGTTGGAACTGATCAATTAGTTAATGGTAAGAATACATTAGAGGCAATTAAAGATATGAATATTGGTGTTATGCGAGGCACTTGGGCACATATGTTGATGCAAAAAGCTGAAATAAAATATAGGACAAAATATGTTACTGAAGCAGAATTAATCCAAGGAGTTGCAGATGGGGAAGTGGATGCAATATTTATTTCTTCGCCACAATATTGGTGGTTTTTAAAAAACAACCCTTCAATATCGTTAACCGCAGTTAGAGATTTTAATTTTACTAGAGATGTATCTTTAAATGTAGGAGTCTTATTAAGAGGTGCTGATGAGATAACGGTTAATAAAATAAATTCTATATTACGAGATTTGTTAGATAGAAATGTGATTCAAAATATTTATTCTTCTTATGGTATAGAATATGTTGCACCAAAATAAATTTATTAAATTAACATCGTATATTTTAATATTTTTTTTTATAAGTTTTTATTCTAATGCAGAAGATTTAATATCTTTAAAATCAGGAGGTAAAGCAGTGCACTGGACTTCTGAAAAATTTCCTTTTGTCACACAAAATATTATAGATAACAAAGAAGAATCATATTGGGTCTCTTCAGGAAATACTTTGCCTCATGTATTAACATTTGCTTTACCAATTAATAAACGATTTGAAGCCTTATCTTTTATTTCAAAAAATGAAAATGAGAAAGGTACTTGGGCGAAGCATATAAGAGTTTCATCTGCAGACCCTTTTCCTCACATGGGGGGGTGGGAAGTTATAGCTGATATAGAGATGTCTGAAACAGGTGATGAGAAGATTATTTCTATAGATGGTAAAAGAGGAAGGTATTTTCGTTTAGAAATTTTTTCCACACTAAGAGAATCGGCAAAAGAAGCATCTTTTAGTCAATTTAAGGTAATAGATGTTTATAACTAAAAAACTAAATTATTATTCGTTCTCTTCTTCTCCATAGGAAGGCTGGTCTGCCTCAGGATCAAAGTTAGTTACTGGAAGTTGTTCTCTTCCTTTTTGAGCCATAGGTTTAGCAGGAGATGTGTAAATTAATCTTTCTCTATCTTCTTCATCTGCATTAAAAAAAGGATTTCCTATTTTAACTTCTTCATCCTTTTCTTCTCCTTCTTCTATAGCTTGTTGAAACTTTTCTGCTTCTTCTCTGCTCCATGGTAAAATATATAATCTTGGTTCTTCTACTCCAGGTATTTCAACTAAAATATATAAAGCTACTTCTTCTTCCCAAGAAGCATGTAATAAAACCACCTCAGGAACATCTTTGTAAAAAAGTTCCATATGTGCTGGTTTTGGCCTACTCAATAACTCTAGTATTGCTACATATAGTAATGTTATTAAACCTAAACCAACGAAAAATGCACTTAATCGCCATTTAAATGGTCTTCTAGACCAAATAGTAATTGAAATTAATAATGCTGCTAAAGCAGTTATTATGATGTAGAATATATTTAGAATTTCCATTTTATATTACCTTCTTAATAAACTTTTTTTAAGCGCATGAACGCTATTAGGTTTTAATTTTCCTTTATTTGATAGAGTCCATCTAGCAACAGTTACTTCTTCATTAAATTTTTTTAAAATTACATCTTTTTTAATTATGGCGGTTCTAGCTCTTTGATCAGGTTCTACAACGCTAATAATAACTTTAGCATTTATTGGGGGACCTCCATCTGTAGCATATAAATGTAAGTTAGCTTGATATTCACCAGCCGCAATACCTCTTGAGTAACTTATTTCATAATTTATGGGTGTAGTATCAAATTGAGTTCCTCTATCATCCCTAAGTAAATTAAAATAATAGCCGGCCATATTAGAAAAACCTACTGCTGCATCATCTGGAGATTTTACCCAAAGATCTACATCTACATTTCTATCATCAGGCCACAAAACTTCAACAATCACACTACCAGCAGGTTCTTTGGTAGCTTCATCTTGAGCTACTATATTTAACCATGGTAATAGGAGTAAGACTATTATAACAAAACCTGATAAGGCTAGCATAGTCATATCTCTGAATACAGTATCAGCTGTATCTAATTCATTTTCATCTTCAAATGGATTATCCATTAAATTATCTTTCAGATAATTCTATAATTTGTGACACTAAATTTGAAGTTCCAGTTGCAAGCATTTGATATATTAACCCAAGCCAGACACTTAATATAGAGCCTACAAGCGTAGTATACAGAGCAACTGACATACCTTCAATTAATTGGGCTACCATTGGACTTATGGCGCTTGGATTAGATGCTACATCGGGGTCAACACCAGATAAAGCTATTATAAATCCTAACACTGTTCCTATTAAACCTAACACGGTTAAAGAATTAGAAATATATCGTATATGCACTATTCGTGAAAATAATTTTAATCTAAGTGCTTGAGCAATATTTGCTCTACTTGTAGCATTTTTACCTTTAGTCTTTTTTAAAAAATCAGCAGCTCTGGATCTTTCATTTGGATTAAAATAATAAGCAGCATTAAGTTGTTTACTCACCTTCCAAAGTCTATATCCAGCTAATATAAGCCCAATTAAAAAGATTGCACATATTAAGACTACCATATTAGTAACATCGGCATTTATTACTTTTGCGACTAAGCCTTGTGCCCAAGCTGCACCCAGCAATGCAAAAGCTACTAAATTTACTAAACCAAACCTTAATAATAGTAAATATTTTAATCCCATAATCTTTTTTACTCCTATTTGTAAATTTAGTTTATTTTGATAAATAATATTTATTAATTAATGAGTAATATATATATCTTGTTATAAAAAACAAATTGAAAAAAAATATGCTATCTAAATTAAAAAATAAAGTAAAATTTATATATAATAGAATTCATATAGTTCTAATCATAATAATTTCTACCTTAATAAATATTAATATTTCTTTTTCTAATGAAATTGAATGTAATGTTACACTAAAAAAAGATACTATTAGTGAATATAAATTATCAAACACTGAAGTAGACAAAAGTTGCTATGACAGAAGAATAATAAATGTTTTATTGCTATATGATGCTGGTATGGTTTTAGATAAAGAATGGCAAGATAATATTGATGTTAGGTTTGAGGAAATTAATAAATTTTATTTTGATAGCTATAAAATAAAATGGAAAATAGTTGATACTCAACAATTCAAATTTGATAAAAATATTAGTAATTTGTCCAGTTTATTTTCAATATATAAAGAAGAGATTACAAATTTAACAGATAATATAGAAGCCGAGGTAGTTCTAAGTATAATAGAAAGAGATATTAAAGGGATCGGAATAGCTGCAACTTTTTCTAATGTAGTAATGGTAGCAGATTCAACAAAATTTAATAATTATATAAATAGTGTGGTCATTGCTCATGAATTTGCTCATCTTTTTGGTGCATGGCATACACAAAGGAAAGACGATTTTATGTTATTTAGTGGTGCTAATAAATTGCTAGGAGGCAATGAAAGCAATACTATTTTGAAAATAATGAGAGATTATAATTTTGATCCTAAAACTATAATTAATAATGACGTAATATTAAATAGAATTTCAAGGCTATATGGTCGTCATCATGCAAAAGGGGAAATAGACCCTGTTGCTAGACTATTAACAGATGAAGGAAACAGTTTGTATATAGATAAGAAGTACCATGAAGCGATAAAAATATTACAGAGATCGAATAAGTATTATGGTCGATGGGGAAATACTAGAATGATTTTATCTAAGAGTTATTATGAGCTCGATTTATTACAAGACTCTTTTACTGAGTATACGAGAGCAGTATTTTTTGGTTCAAAACCGGATAAAGAACATGAAAATAATCTAAGAAATAAATTTATTGATCTTCAAAAAATTTATTCTACAATAATTAATCCGTTTGAATTAAATAATTAAAGAATTAGTTATGAGTATATATATAATATTAATTACTTACTTTTCTATAATAGCCCCATCATTTAGCAGTGATATCCATAATAAAGGTTTAGTTTGTCAGTACAACTTAGATAATAAAAATAGACCGTATGAATATTATTGGTTTACAGATGGTCAGGTATATAAAGTTTGGTATGATAATAAAGAATCAGTTATAAAAAAAAGCACTTACCCTGCATATTACAAACTAACTGACGATTATATACGTTTTTATAGAATTTTCTTATTAATCAATACTCTAGAATTTACAGACAAGAATAATAATATTTTAGGTGTTTGTGAATTTAAAAAAAATTACGAAAGTATAGAAAAAATTATAAAAGATAACTTAAATTAAGTTAGAATAATCTCCAGTAAGTCTTGCTTTAATCATAGGAAGTTGTTCTCTTCCCCAAAATAATTCATTTTTAATAAAATAACTAGGTACCCCAAATACTCCAATTTGGTGAGCTTTATTAGTTATTAAATCTAATTCTTTTTTACCATCATTAATAGACCATTCTTTGAATCCATTATAAAAAATACCTATTTCTTTAAATACATCAATTACTACAGTAATATTTTCTATATCTAATTCTCTTTTCCAAAAATTTTTGAAGACATAATTAATAAATATTTCTGTAAGTTTTGGGTTATTTATTTTTGTCCATAATAAAGCAATCGAAATCAAATTAGTATTCCATATTTTTTTAGGTCCTCTTACAGTAATGTTTCTTGTATTAGCATATCTCCTACAATCCATATATGAGTACTTAACTCTTCTCCATTGATGGTCATTCCTATTATTTTCTAATACATTGCCTTGATTATCTACTTTAGCACTGCCTAAGTAATCAGGAATTTCTAATACATAAGGTAACCATTCTATATTTAATTTATTTTTTTTAGAAAATATAACGCTAGGCTCAATAGATAAATAAGCATACGGACTTTTAAAATCAATAAAAATATCAATAGAATTTTCCTGCATATTTATATTTTATTTCCCAAATTTTTAAGCTTGTTTTTAGTTTTATTTGCTAAATCTGTGTCATTAATAGCTAGTGCTATCTTAATTAATTCTTCATAACTTTCTATAAGTTGGCTTTTATCCTTACCCAATGTATTAAAAAAAATTTTGGACGATGTTTTTAGAAGTCCAATTGCATCGCTTATATTTTTATTCTTTATCTCAATTAATGCTTTTGTATGTAAAGCGCTTGCTTTAAATATTGCACCTTTTCTATTTTTTTCATTCATAGCATGAGGATTAGATTTTGTTATAGATCTGGACATCACTAATAAAGCTTCATTGTGATAATGAATAGCTTCCTTGTATTGAAGTAATTTTCTATTTGTTAAAGCAATATAATTTAATGCTTCCGCTATATCAGTATGGTCTTGATCTAGTGCTATTTTTCGTATATTGAGTACTTCAATAAAAGATTTTTTAGCATCTTCATATAATAGCAATTCATATTGTATAATTCCTAAATTTTCTATTAATGTGGCAGTATAGTAGTGTTCTCTCCCAAAATCAGTTTTTGAAAATTTAATTGCATTTAGTGCTGAGATTATAGCTTCGTTTAAATTTCCTTCCTTATAGAAGTTTTTCGTATTTTTTAATGATTCTCTTAGTTCTGTAGATTGACTAAATACTGAATTAATATTTAGAAAAATAAATAGTAAAAATATTAATGATGTTTTAAATGAATACATAATTATATCCTATCATTTAAAAATATAAGTTAAATTTATTTCATAATTTCTTTTTTAAAATAATGATAATAAGAATAATCATCATTTATATCAACTCTTATTACCTCAATAAGTTCCCAGCCTTCTCTTCCCATATCTAAAAGAGGAAAGTGTGAAAGGAGTTCCTCAGGCATATCTTCTAATTTAACTTTTAGTATTTTGTATTTAAATGTTTTCATAAAATAATAATTATTTTGAACCAGATCTTAATTGAACAAATTTATTATTAAGACTGTCTTTATTTAAATTACCTTCTTCATCTAACTTAAATCTAAAAATTGTTAACTCCTTACCAATTTCATCAAGTAAAACTGATGATTCCAATAGTTGTTGTCGAATCTTTGTTTTGGGGTTTACTACAGTTACTACTACTTTTGCTTCAAAAGGATCAAATGCTGAGAGGTCTTCTCTATATAAGTGGAGGTTTACAATATGCTCACCAGGATTAATACCTCTGCTATAGGCTACTTCATAATTAATAGGTGTGGGGTCTTTATATACGCCCAAATCATCTCTTAACAAATTAAAAAATAATCCACCTCTATTAGAATATCCTACTGGAATGTCATCAGGAGCTTTCACCCATAAATCAACATCTACATCTCTATCCTCAGGCCAAAAGACTTCAATGATAACATTGCCAGGTGGATCAGATTTAGTTGATTCAGTTTCGGCTGGAGGGTTTATGAATGGCAATAATAAAACAACTAGAGATACAAAACCTGCTAATGCCAGCATTATTGTATCTCTAAATACTGTAGCTGAGTTATCATCTCCCTCTCCATACAAATCTTCTGACATTAACGTTCCATTATTAATAAAGTTTATTTAGTTTCTTATGAAATATGTTATACTTTTATGAACTAGAATTAAAGAACAAACAGTATATCAGTTTAACATAATTAGAAATAGCTTTTTCAAATGAATGTTCAAGATAAAACAAATATTTTATATAATAATTGCAAGAATCTAATCTCTTATGAATCGGATAGTAGTATTGAAATTAAAAACATTGATGAAGCATATTTAATTCAAGATTCATTTATTAGTCTAAAGACAAAAGAAGGTTATGGAGATATTGCGGGATGGAAAGTAGCATTAACTAATCCTGAAATGCAAAAATTAGTAGGTGTAAAAAATCCTGTAGAAGGAGCCATACTAAGGCCTTTGATTTATAAAAATAATGCGTCGCTAAAATTAGAGGAGTATTGTCACCTAGGTGCAGAAGCTGAAATTGCGTTAAAAATACATAAAGATATTCCATCAAAAATAAATGGTTTCAATAATAAAGAAGAAATAATGCCTTATTTAAAAGAGGTTATGGTTGCTATAGAAATAGTCGACGATAGAAATTATGGAGCTAATATTACTTTTGAAAAGCTTATAGCTCAAAATTCAATGAATTATGGCTGTGTAATTGGGGACTCAGTTGAGATTGATTTAATGACTTTAGACAAATTAGAAGGTGAACTCATAGTTTCAGGTAACATTTTTGGAAGAGGAAAAGGAAAAAATGTTTTGCAACATCCACTTAATTCTGTTTTATATCTAGTTAATAATTTAATTAAAAGGGGTAGAAAACTATATTCAGGAGATATTATTTTAACTGGATCAATTAGTACAACTTGTTGGCCTAATAATGGAGATAAAGTTGAAGCTCATATTGATAAGTTAAATACTGTTTCTATGAATATTTTCTAATAGTATATTTGAATACTGCAGGTAAAAATTCTATTGTTTGGTTTAATGGTGAATGGAATGATGGCTCAAAGCCTATTATGTCTTCCATGAGTCAATCTTATATGCATGGTAGTACTATTTTTGATGGAGCAAGAGCGTATAATAATTCTATTCCAGATTTGCATAAACATTGTGAAAGATTGATAAATTCTTCTAAAATATTTGGTCTAGGTTTACCTATTAGTAAGGAAGAATTAATTATTTTATGCAAGGAAGGAGTAAATTATTTTGAAAGTAATGCTGAGTTATATGTTAGACCGAGTATTTTTTGTGAAGAAGGATTCTTAATTCCTGAAGCTAAATCTAGTAAGTTAGTAATTACAATTTTTAGAGCGCCTATGCCTAATCTAGAGGGATTTACAGCTATGTTAAGTTCATATAGAAGGCCTCATCCTCTGATGGCTCCTACCTTAGCAAAAGCTTCATGTTTATATGCGAATACTTCTCTTGCATTATCTGAAGCAAAGTCAAATGGCTTTGATAATGTAGTTATGAGAGACGGTGAAGAAAATATAGTTGAGTTTGGAAGTGCTAATTTATTTATTGTTAAATCTGATAGAATTATAACACCCGAATGGAATAAAACTTTTCTTAATGGAATTACAAAACAAAGAGTAATTTCATTGTTAAAAGAGGAAGGAATAGATGTTCTAGAAACTCAGGTTAGTGTGGGTGATTTATTATCTTCTGATGAAGTATTTAGCACTGGAAACTTTGGTAAAGTTTTGCCTGTTAGAAAAATTGATATGGTTGAATACGAAATTGGGGCAGTTTGTAATAAAGCAATAGGTCTTTATCAAAAATTTGCCTCAACTTATAAAATATAAGTTAAAGCATACTATTTTCGTAAATTTAAAAATTTAGTTTAATTCCAAGACTTAGAGTTCTTCCATATGAACCTGCAGTATCTGCTTCAGAATAATTTTGGTCTAACATATTTTCAATTTTGAAGTAAATTTTACTAGTTTTATCTAATTTTAAATTTATATTACTATGTACAAGTACATACCCTGCAATATGTCCGCCAGCAAATGCTCCATCTCTAGCATTAGAATGATATTCAATAGAAGAGTTTAAAGATAAATCAGTGAAATTTTCTGGAATATAAGCAATTGAGGTTTTTCCTGAATGTTTCTTACGTCTTGATAAAGATCTCCCATTATTATTAGTAGTTAAAAAATTATAAGATGAATTTATTGTTATTTCGTTGGTAGGAATATATTTTATAACTAGCTCTAAACCACTATTTTTTGCACTTCCTTGGTTTGAAAATTTGTAACCTGGAGCTGGACCATAACCTATTAGATTATCTATTTGTGTCGCAAAAAGAGTTAGGTCCGCATTTATATTTTTAGAAACAGAAGTGTATTCTATTCCAATATCTCTGCTTCTACTAGTTTCTTCTTTAATAGAAATACTGCCATAAGAACCATAAATTTCATCTAGTGTTGGAGCTCTGTAGCCGGTGCCATAACTTGAATGTAATCTAAAATTTGAATTAGGTATTATATAGCTTGCAGCTAATCTATATGTTGCAGATAGACCATAAAGATCATGGTGGTTACTTCTAAGACTTCCATCTAAAAAAAGATTTTTTACAGAGTTATTAGTGTAAGAATAAAAACTTGAAGTGGAAGATACTTTAAAATCATATGCATTATATTGATCTTGTGTATCCATATGAGACCGTTCTGTTTCAAGACCAAAAATGAAATTTTCTTGCGAGTTTATAGGAAAATTAAGTTTTAATTTTGCACTATTAAGATCAGCAATATACCATCTAAATTTTCTATCTTCCTTTAGTTGATATCGTCTTGCCCTAGCTGTAGCAACTGAGGTTTGCATTGAAAAATGTTTGAACTCTTTACTTAAAGATAAAGCTGATTGCCAATCTAACAAATTAGCTTGTCGATCTGCATCAACAAAAGGTCCATATGTTGCAGAATCTTCCTCGATTTCAGAAATAAAAACACGAGAAATTAATGAAACTTCTGTTGAAGCATTTAAGTCATAATCAACGATTAAGTTGGCACTATCAATATTATAACTATCATTTTCATGGTATCCCAAGGATTTTTCTGCAGCAGATATACCTGGTCCCTCAGAATGATTATAATTTAATGAAAAATATAAATCTTTTATATTTCCGGAAATACCAGTATTAATATCTTTATCTAATCTGCTAGATGCTTCCATATTAATAAATTTTACTGTTTCTTTAGTTCCTCTTTTTAAAATAATATTAATGACTCCTCCAATAGCTTCAGAACCATATATAGCACTTTGTGATCCCCTTAGAACTTCTATTCTCTCTACTCCATTTAGCTTTAATCTCTCTAAATCTACGGAACCTCTACCAGTTGAAGAGTCAACTATTTTCATTCCATTAATTAGTACTAAAGAATGATCAGTTTCATTTCCTCTTAAAAATGCTCTAGTTAATGATTGAGGTCCCCCACTTTTATAATCTTGATAACCAGAAGTTGCATTCAATATTTGTGAGACATAATTCATTCCACTTTGCTCTATATCTTGACTATTTATTATCGTAACTGCTGATCCAGTTTCTTTTAATTTCTTAGGAAAATAACTTCCGGTAACTGTTATTGGATCAATAACATCAATCTCATCTGCTGAGGCTTTAGGTAATATTAAAAATATATGCAATAAAATTATTAGGTATTTAAAAGTTTTACTATATTTAAACAATAGTAATATCCAATCCAAAAAAGCACAAAAATTTCAATTTTTGCGCAAATTTTTATTATATTGTTTTGAGATTTGTAAATCTTAAAACAATGGCTTTAATTGCACCATCACTTTAAGTAAAGCTCTATTGAACATCCCCTTTCAATAGGTTGATAGCACCATAATTAGGCAGGTTTCCTGGCTTTATGAGTCTTAAAATGTCCAACCTTCCCATATCATTTATACAGTGGTTATTTGGACCTTCTCGTCAGTTACAGTTGCGGGGGCAGCTGAGGTAATTCCCTTAAAAATATCTCATTCCCTTTTTACCTAAAATAGGCACCTAATCAGCTGCAATATATTTTTTGATTATAATTTTGTCAATTTTTTATAGATTTATTATTATAAATAATTCATGTTTAAGTAATGTTAAGAAATATTATCAGATTTGCGATACGAAAAGCGGCTTCTGATCCAAGAGTCAGAGCAAAGGCAAAAGAAACTGCTAGAAAAATGGCTAAAGGAGCAGGGGAAATTGCTAGACACCCTGAGCCAGCTAAAAAACTTGGAAGATTAGCTGGTAAGATAAAGAAAAAAATTACTAAAAGTTAATTGTTTTATAGAAATCAGCTCCATGCTTCATACAGTTTTCTATTAATAATGCTCTTTCTTCTCCTGTTCCCCCGTACTTAGGATCAGGCAACTTAAATCCTCTTATAAACTTTAAAGCCTCTTTTATTGATTTTATTGATTTTTTATCTTTCATCAAAGAAAATTCATAAGCCGTCCAACAGTCAACTTCTAACTCATTACCACTCTGTAATACGATGTGCCCGTATTCATGCAATATAAAAAAATCTACTGCTCCCGGAAAGTTCCAATCTATATTTGCTATTCTTTGTGGGCAATAATATATTTTTCCATCTGGAGTAGCTGTAGCTACGCCTCCTTTAGTCATACCACAATGAGGTATTAACTCTGCTTCAACTTTTTTATCAATAGCATATGAAATGTTGTTATTAAAAAATAACGCTACAAGAATAATAAGCCACTTCAGCATAAAAAATACCCATCTAAATTGTATACAAAAACGTAATATAGGTATTTAAATATTAAAGTAAATATATTTGGAGTAATTATGTCTGAAAATATAATTATTGTATGGTTTCGCAAAGATTTACGGATTAGAGATAATCCTGCTTTGGAAGCAGCAGCAAAGGAAGCTAAAGTATTACCCATTTATATTAATGATGATGAGTTTAATAATGAGCGTCCAATGGGTTCAGCTAGTAAAATATGGTTATATAGTTCTCTAAAATCATTAAATAAAAGTTTAAATAATAATCTTAATTACTTTAGAGGTAATGCTTTAGATATATTAATAGATTTAATAAAAGACAAAAATATAAAAGGTGTATTTTGGAATCGTTGCTATGATCCTCACTCAATTGAAAGAGATAGCAATATAAAGAGAATATTATTAGATAATAAAATTAAAGTAAGGACTTTCAATGGGTCATTAATCATAGAACCTTGGGAAATTATGAAAGATGACAACACTCCATATAAAGTATTTACACCTTTTTATAAGAAAGCATATTTAAATTCAGAAGATATTAAAATATCAAAATACGATACATCTCATATCACCTATGTATCTAATAATAAATACTGTGATATTAATATTCTTAAACTTCTATCTGATTTAGAATGGGAAAAGAAGGTATTAAGTTCTTGGAAAATAGGAGAAGCAGCAGCATTAACAAAAGTCAATAAATTTTTAAGTAATGGTGTCTTAGATTATAAAGAGGGTAGAAACTTTCCTTCTAAAAATAATGTTTCTCTTCTTTCTCCTCATATACATTTTGGAGAAATTTCTCCAAAACGAATATGGATAAATACTAAAAAATTAAAACCAAACAAAAATCTCCAACATTTTTTAAGTGAAATTTGTTGGAGAGAATTTTCTTACTATTTATTATACCATTTTCCCAACCTTCCAGTAAAAAACTTGCAGCCTAAATTTAACACTTTTCCATGGGTTAATGATGATTATCTTTTAAGTAAGTGGAAAAAAGGTGAAACTGGTTATCCTATAGTAGATGCAGGTATGAAAGAGTTATACACTACAGGATACATACAAAATAGAGTAAGAATGGTAGTAGCTTCTTTTTTAGTAAAAAACATGTTGATTCATTGGCATGAAGGTGAAAATTATTTCTGGAATTGTCTTTTTGATGCTGATATAGCTAACAATTGTGCAGGATGGCAGTGGGTAGCAGGTTCAGGTGCAGATGCTGCTCCATATTTTAGAATATTTAATCCAATAACTCAGGGAAAGAAATTTGATGCAGATGGCACTTATACAAAGAAATACTTACCAGAATTAAAAAATATGCCTAATGAATATTTGTTTAATCCATGGGAAGCTCCTAAAGATGTCTTAGAAAATGCAAAAGTTAATTTAGGTATTGATTATCCTTATCCTATTATAGATATAAAGTTATCTAGGGAAAAGGCTCTAGCTGCATATGAAAAAATAAAATAATTAAGTGATCTATAATTTTAGTTAATGCGTACCATTTTTAGGAGATTTTAATGTTTTTAGAAAATTCTTTTGAAACTATAGGTTTATCAGCTAAATTATCAGGTATTAATTATAAACCAGAAAAGACTTATAAATTGTTAAAACCTGCAGTTAAAGATGAAGAGCTAACAAATCTAATTAGCTTAGTTGCTTCTAATAAAGATAGAGTTGCATTTAGCAACCTATTTAAATTAGTAGGCCCACGAATTAAAGGGTATTTAATGAAATTAGGATCAAATGATATTATTGCTGAAGACTTATTACAAGAGGTTATGTTAACTGTTTGGAGAAAGTCAGAAACTTTTGATAGAAGAAAAGCAGCAGTAAGTACTTGGTTATTTACTATTGCACGTAATAAACGTATTGATATGTTAAGAAAAGAAATAAGGCCGCAGCTTGATCCAATGGATCCAATGCTTACTCCGAATCAAGAAGAAGCAGCTGATGAGAAATATAGTGCTAACCAAGAATCTATAAAAATTAATGATGCTATTAGTATGCTCCCAGATGAGCAAGCTAAATTAATTAAAATGACTTACTATGAAGATAAATCTCACTCTATTATCGCAAAAGAACTCAATATGCCTTTAGGAACAGTAAAATCTAGAATTAGATTAGCTTCATCTCGTTTAAAAAAATTATTAGAAGGGCACTTACATGATTAAACATCACATACATCCTGAGATTTTAATGGCTTATGCTGCAGGCAACACTACCCCTTCAGTTAGCTTAATTGTTGCTTCTCACATTACTTTTTGTGCTGAATGTAGAAAAGCGGTTGAGGTTTATGAGAGTATAGGTGGTAACCTTTTAGAAAATTCTGAGACAGTAGAACCTAGCTTATCTTCTTTAGATAATATTTTTATTAAGATAGATAATATTGAGGTAGAAGACACATTTAATGAAACTACTACAAAAAATAGGTTTTTTAATAATATTCCTTCTGTTCTTAGTGATTATCTTCCTGATGGCAATGAACTTACAGAGAAATGGAAGAGAGGAATTGGAGGTATAAAGTATTTTGATATTGATCTTGGTGACTTTAAACAAAATACGCATGCTCGTATGTTGTCTATTCCTCCTGGAAAAAAACTTCCTCATCACGGTCATGAGTCCCAAGAACTAACATTAGTTTTACATGGTGGGTTTAGAGATGAAAATGGGAGTTACAATGTGGGAGATGTTGCTATTGAAGACGAAAATAACTTACATACACCCATTTCTGATCCTAAAGAAGGCTGTGTTTGTTTAGTAGTTTATGAAGGCAAATTAAAATTTAAGGGTTTTTTTGGTCCTATTATAAATATTCTTAATAAATAGTATGCCTAATTCTTGCTGGATAACCGGAGCATCTAGTGGAATAGGAAAATATACTGCTCTTTGCTTTGCTAGAAATGGTTATACTGTTTTTGCTAGTTCAAGGTCATTAAAAGATTTGAATACTCTTGTTCAAGAGAGCCTAGACTCATCTTTTAAAGGAAAAATTATTGCTTTACCCTTAGATGTCACTGTTTCAGAAGAGATTGTAAATGGTATAAAGTTTATTGAGAAAGAGACAGAAAATTTAAATTTTATTATTTTGAATGCAGGTACTTATATAAAAGAAGATTCTAAATATGCTACTATTAAATCTACGAAACATATGATCGATTTAAATTATATAGCAATATTTAATCATATCATTTTATTACAGCCTTATATTTCTACTTTAAATATAGAACAAATAGCTGTTGTTTCCTCTATGGCTGCATGGAGAGGCATGCCAATGTCAGCGGCTTATTCTTCTTCTAAAGCTGCTATTAAAACAGCTATAGAAAGTTTTGAGATAGATTATAATAATACTGGAATACGTTTTAGAATTTTTTATCCTGGGTTCGTGAAAACTCCTCTAACAGATAAAAATGATTTTAAAATGCCTTTTTTAATGGACGCTGAAAAAGCGGCCAAAATAGTCTATGAAAAATTACTATATTCTAAGAAGTTTGAAGTAAGTTTCCCATTAATCTTTGCTTTAATTATGCGAATTACTACAATATTACCTTGGCCTATATATAAAATGTTAATGATTAAAAAAATGCAAAAATAATATAATTAATAATTTTTCTTATAAAATAAAGTCACAGTACCAAGTTTTAAACCAAATTTTTTCATATAAGCTTTATTTATTATTACATCTTTATCTTGAAGATACATCCAGTCATCAAATTTTACTTTTGTTTTACGTCCAAACAGTGACAGCTTAAAGGTATACTTCCAGTGAAATGTATTTCCAGAGGTGTACCCTATAGCTTTCCCTATTACAGCATCAGTGGTGCCTTCATAACAATTATTATTTTGTTTAACTAATTTCCAATTTCTATTCTCTTGAATTCCATCATCATATATAAAATTTTCTTTAATATTTAAAGTTTTAGACTGTTCATTCCAACTTCCATAGATTTTACAAGTAAATCTCTTTCTTACAATACCAAATGAGTCTTCAAATAAACCCCATACAGAAATATCTCCAGAAAAAAAGTCTTCTAGTTTAAGTTTTGGTTTATTATTTTTATATCTTTGAACTGTCATGCACTCATTACGATTATTATTATTTAAATGGATTAAATATTTATTTTTTTAATGTTATTTGATGAACATTAGTTGAGCCTGATAAAAAAC
>Ga0315326_10000478_pt1 | contig 19321 bp, 15 predicted proteins | sample M180m32315metaG_FD_203457 | JGI IMG/M metagenome (GOLD analysis project Ga0315326, IMG submission 203457) | Ammonia-oxidizing marine archaeal communities from Monterey Bay, California, United States - M1 80m 32315 | ecosystem: Environmental > Aquatic > Marine > Coastal | place: USA: California... | reverse complement strand
TTCCATTAGGCTTTTTCCTGCAAGTATTAAGGTTGCCTGCTTTTGTGGTATTAATCTTTTGGTTTGTTTTACAATTGATTAATAGTGCCGCTTCAGGCACTGATAGCGGAGTAGCTTTTGGTGCTCATATTGGAGGCTTTTTAGCCGGAGTAATTTTGGCACCCATCATGGCTGTGCTTATGAAAAAAAGAAGAAATTAATTTAAGAGGCATATTATGAAAACAAGAAAAATATTTATCTCCTTCCTATTGGCACTCTTCACAATGGGAGCAGAAGTTGCTGAACTAAGATCTCTTGACAATGTAATTGCTGGCGATCATCGATCAGAACAGAATAAATCAAGAGATGACCAGCGAAATCCAAAACAAACCCTAGAATTTTTTGGCATTCAATCAAATATGACCGTTGTAGAAGTTTGGCCTTCAGGTGGTTGGTATACAGAAATTCTAGCGCCCTATCTTAACGATGACGGTCAATATATTTCTGCTTCCTTTGATTTCAACTCTGACAGTGCTTTTATTCAAAGGGTGGCAAAAATATTTCTGGGTAAGCTTGAAAAAAGGCCTGATTTGTACGGCAATGTGAAACACGGGGTGCTTATGCTGCCTGATAAAGTTGATGTGGCAGACCCCGGAACAGTTGATATGGTTTTGACTTTTAGAAATATCCATAATTGGATGGCAAGAGGTCAAGAACGTATAGCTATAAATGCTTTTTATGACATGTTAAAACCAGGCGGTGTCCTCGGGGTTGTTGAGCATAGAGGCGACGAATCTGTTCCTCAAGACCCAGCTTCAAAATCTGGATATGTTAACGAATCTTATATGATTGAGATCGCTGAGGAAGCAGGCTTTATATTAGATGGTTCATCCGAGACCAATGCGAACCCACTGGATAAAAGAAATCATGCAGAAGGTGTGTGGACGCTCCCTCCAACTTACAGGGCTCAGAACGATGAACAAAAGAAAGCGCTTAGCAATATTGGCGAGAGCGATCGGTTCACGCTGAGATTTAAAAAACCATTGTAATTGGATTATAAATTGAGATTAGCTCTCACTATTTTTCTAGTTATTTTTTCATCTGCCAATCTTGCAGAGAGGAGTCATACGGTCGTAGTTATTTCGATGGATGGATTAACAAATGATGCCTGGGATATCGATGAATTAGAGTCATTCCAACGCATTCAGAACGAAGGAATCAGAGCAGAGTTTATGAGACCGGTCTATCAGTCAACAACTTATCCTGGGCATGTGAGCATGGCAACAGGCGTTCATCCTGATCGCCATGGGATTCTTCATAATTCTTTTTATGATCGAGAATCAGGTTTTCACAGCTATCCAGATGACGCCAATCTAATGGACGTTCCACCAATATGGGTAATTGCAGAGCAGGAAGGCATCACAACTGGGATATATTTTTGGGTTGGATCAGAAACACAATGGAATGGTTGGCAGGCAAAATACAAATATTCCCCTTTTGATGCAAATGTAAAGGAAGAAGAAAAGATTGACCAAGTCATTGCATGGTTGGAAATGCCCGAAAATAAAAGGCCAAAATTGATTATGACGTATTGGGATGGAACCGATTCAGTTGGACATATTCATGGGACAAAACATAAGAAAATTTATGAACAGATGATCAGACAAGATCAAATGCTAGGTTTGCTTTTCTCTCGATTGGAAGAGATTGATGCATGGAACTACGTCACTCTTCTGCTGGTAAGTGACCATGGAATGATTGATGTGAATCAATATATTTCACTCAAATCGATGCTAGACACACTTGAGATTGATTACATTCTTTCAGCAGGCCCTGCTGTGGCTCATGTATTTATTGATGATGAAGAGGATAGATCACAGGCATTTAGCTTACTTTCAAGTCAGGACCATATGGAGGTCTTTGATAGAGGCAATCTTCCCAAATCATTTCATATGGATCACCCGAGTAGAACCGGAGACATAATTGTAACAACAGCCCCCCCTTATATGTTTAAAAACGATCCAACAGATGGACCTAAAGGTATGCATGGATACGATCCAAATCTTAGTGAAATGCATGCAATATTTGGAGCGATTGGCTATGAGGTGCGAAATGAAAGAATTGGCCCAATTCACATGACAGATGTAGCACCCACAATAGCAAGATTACTGGGGATAAATTCTGTCAATCACATGCAAGGAAAGGCCATCGATTTAAGCCCAAAGAATTAGGTCATCACCCATCCGTAAACATTGTTACTGGGTTTCCCTCCGTCAGCCAAATACGCTTTCTTCAATTGAGTCATTCGATCGTTTGAGAATTGACTGATGCTTGATTCAACATCAATTGAATAAAGTTTTGCTGCATTTAGCCCAAGTATTTTTGCTTTGTCATCCTCAGTGATCTTTGGATAACCAAACTTTTCTCGCATCTCTTCTGGAATTTGGAATCTTCTAAATGCTTCTATTTGCCACTGAGGAGAGCCCCACCAAATTGAATCCGTACCAAATAATAATCGATCGACGCCGAAAGCATTAATGATTTGACCCAGAAGGTGAGCACATATTTTTGGGTGTGTAATGACCGTATGCCCAAAGGTGGTTCCAAGCTCCATGTATACATTTCTCATATGAGGATTCTCAATTCTGTCCTTACAAAGGTCTGTGGTGTATGGCAAATAAGCATTCTCATCCAAATAACTATCTTCTGGAGCAAGGTCCATATTTTGATCTCTGAATCCTGAGTGATAAACAACAAAGTTTAAGTCCGGATGATCTTTGGAAGCTTTTTTGATATCCCTAGGGTGAGTGTAATCCGTTTCTCCTGGTCTTGGCTGTCTAAAAGGCAAGCCTTTATGAGCACAAACTATGTTTTTGCCCCATGATTTAATTTTCTCATAGAAAGGATAGATAAGTTCTTCGTCATCCATCCACCATCTATATTCTCCATCCATGTTGAAAACACCGGTATAAAACTTCCAAGCATCAACGTTTAGTTCGGTCGCCTGCCTTTCTGCCTCTTCTAGGAAATTTGGAATATAGGGAGCAATAGGCCCATGACAAACCAAACGATTTGAGCCTGACATGTTGTTGATTGTATTGCGTGATTCGACCATCTCATCAACGTTAATAACATCAAGCACTTTGGACGCAATTCCGCTTAAGCATGCAATGGAAACTTCGCTATCTAAAAAGATTTCTTTGACATAATTATTAAATCTTAGATCATCTTTTGCAGGCTTCTTCCCCTTAAGATCATCATTGAAAGGCCATGCCATTATTCTGAATCCAAGCGGTTCTGTTTTTCCAGTTGCAACATGATGAGTTTGCACATCGAATATAAATTGATTTCTGTTCATTAACTCAGAGATTGCATCAATATCAGTGAGTTCATCCGCATGTGCCTGAAAATAGTTTCCAAAGACTTGGTTCATTGCCACAAATGCGAGCGCCATTCCATTCGATGTTTTTAAAAACTCTCTTCGAGAAAGGCCGACTTTTTTTCCGTACTTCTCAGCCATTTCATGAATAATGGCTTCAACTTTCTTTTGATCAGTTGTTTGAGGTCTTGGCAGATACTCCTCATTCGAGACAACTTGAGTTGGAATTGGGGACCTTAGGTCCTCCGAATCGTCTTTATGAAACTTTTTAATCCACATAATTAACTCGGCTTGGTTTCACCTTGAATGGCCACTCGATGCATCAGGCGATGAGCATCGCCAAAATCAAAAATTCCTCTGTGTGCAGTACAGCGATTATCCCAGAAGGCGACTGAATCATTTTCCCATTTAAATCGACAAGCCAACTCGGGTTTCTTTATATGGTCTATAAGAAAGCTTCTAAGATACTGACCTTCAGCGCTAGTGAGTTCTTTAAAATGAGAAACCATTAGTTCACTGTAAAAGAGACATTTCTTGCCTGTTTGTGGATGGGTGCAAACCAATGGGTGCTCTCTGGGGGGTGTTGCCTTCCTTGCCATTTCATATCCCTTGCTTCCATAGGTTTCTATCACACTTAAAAGATTTTTATGAAAATTATCGTGTACGGCTGTTAGGTTAGAGCAGAGTTCTTTCATTGATTCAGACAATGAATCGTAAGCTTCATACAAATTGACCCAGGTGGTATCTCCTCCAGTTGCAGGAACATCAATGGCATATAAAACAGCCCCTTTAAGAGGTTTTTCAAGGAAAGAGGCATCGATGTGCCAATCCACATCGGACACAATACCTTTAAATAGATCGGGATACTCTTGAACATAAACGTTGGGGTAATCTTGCAATGTTGGCATATAGCCAGGTCCTTGAAGTTCACCAAAATTTTTTGCAAAATTGACATGTTGCTCAGGGGTCAAAGGTTGACCTCTAAAAAACAAGACTTGATATTCTAACCAAGCCTTTTCGAGGAGCTTCTTTTCTGCTTTATCCATGGGCTCAGAAAGGCTTAAGCCAGATACTTCGGCGCCACATCCACCTGACATTGGAATTATATTGAATGTGCTTGATCCCCCTTTCATAACAATACTAGGCTAGCGATAAATTGTGTCGTTTACAAATTTCAATTTATCTGGCTACTTTTTTCTTCCATAGGCCTTATGAATAGGACATTAATGATCGCAAAGAAGGTGACTGCTGAAACCACACCAAAAGGCATAAGATAGCTTCCAGAATCGACTGCCAGCTGACTCAATAGTTTTGTTCCATAGGCTGCTCCAAGACCGTCAATCAGTGTGATTATCCCCAAAATTCTACCAAGATACTCTTTGCCAAAAGTTTCAACAGCAACAAGTTGAATCATGCTGAAGCTTCCTCCAAAACCAAGACCAAAGCATATTGTGAAAAGGCTCAGTTGAGTTGTATTTCTAGTCAGAGCAATCTGTGACCCACTGAAATCAAACAACAATAATGAACCAAAGAACAAGACAATTGAACTGATTAAAAGCACGGTTCTTTTTGGCAGCTTATCGCTCAAAGCTCCAAATCCAAATTTACCCAGGAAACTGAACCAAAAAAGAACCGAGAAGAGCAATACCGATTGTTGAGCAGTGAAGCCTGCTTCTTGTTCGAAGAATATCGAGATCTGACTGTTTAAACCTTGTATGGAAAACCACAAACAGGCTGAACCTATTCCAAGACACCAAAGCGCCCTGGATAAAAGAGCATCTTTTAGTGGAATATTATCTTTAGCTTCAGCTTCTGTCTCCTCATTTAGTGCATCTCCATCAGGTCTCAGGCCCATGGATTCAGGATCTGGTTTTATGACTTTATAAACGGGTATCACAGCAAATAACCAAAAAAGGACTGCAAGCAATCCAAAGCCCCAACGCCATCCAAGGTCTGGGTTATTGACGATAGGTGAAATGAGTAAGGGCATCGTTGCTCCGCCCAAGCTTGAGCTTGCAACGACCATTCCAACCACTTTGCCACGATGCTTCCTAAACCATTGAGACACGATGATCACATTAGGTCCAAGACCAGACATAACCAAGCCCACAGCCATTAAGATATGGAGTCTGTATAGGGTATCTATTGAACTCGAAAAGGGATAATAGCTATAAATAAGCGCCATGATGATGATGCCAATCCTTATGACAATTTTTACCCCATATTTGTCAATCAATATCCCAGAAAGAGGCGAGAGAAATGAAGCATAGAAGAGAGTGTTTGCAACGGTCAAGCTGACCTCTGCTTGATTAACTGAAAACTCCTCCATCAACCTTGGAAATAAACTTTGTGGAACAAAAAGCGTCATTGAATTCACGAAGAAGTAAACCAAACTGCAGGAGATGGCTACATACCAACCGTAAAACGTTTTAGTTTTTGCAAACATACTCAAGGTCAATCATAATCAATTCATTAAATCCATATTATGATAACTCTATGACCAATCAAGCGATACTAATTATCAATGCTGTCATCGTGAATGAAGGCAAAATTCTAGAAGAAGACCTCTTAATCAAGAACGGAAGGATCAATAGAATAGGTAAGGAAATTTCTGCTCCTGAGGGGGCTGAAGTGATCGATGCAGCTGGGAAATTGCTTCTCCCTGGCTTGATTGATGATCAGGTTCATTTCAGAGAGCCAGGTTTGACACATAAAGGTGGTATTCGCTCGGAGTCAATGGCTGCAATTGCAGGTGGCGTGACATCTTTTATGGACATGCCAAATGTTAATCCACCAACACTCACAAGAGAGCTTCTGTCTCAGAAATACGAAATTGCCAAAGATAAAGCCTATGCAAACTTTGCTTTTTATATGGGATCAAGTAATAAGAATATTAATGAGATTGAATCACTCCAGCCCGGTGAGGCCTGCGGCGTAAAGATTTTTATGGGAGCATCAACTGGAAACCTTCTCGTTGATGATGACAATGCATTGGAACAAATTTTTGCAAAATCACCGGTATTAATCGTCACGCATTGCGAAGATACTCCAACAATTGAAAAGAACTTAGAAGCTGCAAGCCTGAAATATAATGGCAATATTCCAATCGATGAACATCCAAACATAAGATCGGTTGATGCTTGTTATAAATCCTCGTCTAAGGCAGTCAATCTTGCAAAAAAACACGGATCGAAGTTACATGTGCTCCATCTCACAACAGCCAAGGAAATGGAACTTTTCGAGGCGGGCGATCATGAGAAGAAAATCACAGCCGAGGTTTGTGTTCATCATTTATATTTCAATGACAATGCATACGATCAATTAGGTAGCATGGCAGTTTGTAATCCCGCGATAAAGACCAAAGCAGATCAAGAGGCGTTAATTGATGCTCTAAAGGATGATCGCATAGATATCATCGCAACAGATCATGCGCCTCACACTGTGGATGAGAAAGAAAAGCAATATCCCAATTGTCCCTCTGGGATTCCATTAGTTCAGCATTCTTTGCTCGCACTACTTGAGCTCGGCAGCCAGAAGGACATACCCATTGAGACCATTGTAAAAAAAACCAGCCATGCTGTTTCTGATAGATATGGTATTAAGGATAGGGGATATATAAGAGAAGGCTATTGGGCTGATTTAGTTTTGGTTGATCCCAATGGCAAGCATGAAGTGACTCCTGAAAGCATTATGTATGAATGTGGTTGGAGTCCATTTGAGGGTCATTGCTTTGATTCCTCAATTGAGATGACACTCGTCAATGGCGTGAAGGTTTTTGAAAGTGGAAAGATCCTTGGTGAGCCAATGGGCATGAAGCTCGAGTTCAGAGGGTGATTTTTCGAAAAAACATGTCCGAAAATTATCGTTTTTTCCTCTAACTGGATATATAATTCCATCTGAAAATCCAAATGGGTTGTTAGAGATAAATTAAAAAAAACTTTTGACGTTTAAATCACGAATGATATCACGTTTACAAAGACGATAAATTCTCAGATAAATTATCAGATGCAGCCTACCGACACAAAAAATCCAGATTACTACCATAAGGTGGTTGATTGTCAGTGGGGATGCCCTGCGCACACCGATGTTCCAGGCTACATTAGGCATATTGCACAAGGAGATTATACGCAAGCATATCTATTGAATAGGGAATCCAATGTCTTTCCCGGGGTACTTGGAAGAGTTTGCGACAGGCCGTGTGAACCAGTTTGTCGAAGAGCAAGGGTTGATGAAGAGCCAGTAGCAATTTGTAGACTGAAAAGGGTTGCGGGCGATCTCAAAGGAGATTTTAAGTCATACTTGCCATCGATTCCTTCGCAAAAGAATGGCAAAAAAGTTGCCATCATTGGTGCCGGTTGCGCCTCAATGACAGTGGCCAATGATCTATTACCGCTTGGATACGAAATAGATGTTTTCGAATCACTTTCCGAAATGGGCGGATTGATAAGAAGCAATATTCCAAAATTTAGATTGCCCCCCGAGGTGATTGATGAAGAATTTGATGTGATCGTTGAACAAGGGATTAATCTTCATTTAAACCATCGAATTGAAAGCATGACCAATCTTCTGGATGAGAATTACGATGCTGTTCTTGTTGGCACAGGAGCGCCAAAAGGAAGAGAGTTAGATTTACCTGGGCGATACGACACAGACCAAATTCATGTCGGAATTGCTTGGCTAGAATCTGTTGCATTCGATCATATTGATGAAGTTGGCGAAAAAGTTTTAATTATTGGTGGCGGGAATACTGCCATGGACTGTTGCAGAACATCGCTCAGGCTTGGAGGCAAGGATGTAAAAATCGTTTATCGCGGAGAAAGACATACAATGAAGTCTTCGGACTGGGAGCTTGAGCCAGCATTGGAAGAAAATGTTGATCTCGTCCTTTGCCATTCTCCAGAAGAATACATTGTCGAAGATGGAAAATTAGTAGGTATGCGTTTCTCTGTGATGGAATATTCAATTGATGGCGATGGAAAACGACAATCTGAAAAAGTTGATGAGGTCATCATCCCCTGCGATACAGTGATTCTGGCAATTGGCCAGGAAAATTCATTTCCATGGATTGAGAGGGAGCTAGGAATTGATTTTGACCAATGGGAAGTTCCGGTTGTGGACCCTATCACTTATGAGTCTACTCGAATGGGCGTTTTCTTTGCAGGCGATGCAGCATTTGGACCTAAGAATATTATTGAAGCTGTTGAGCAAGGACATCAGGCTGCAATCTCGATACATAAGCACTGCAATAATGAATCTTTGACAGATAGGTTGCCTCATGGGATGAACTTAGTCACAGCGAAGATGGGCATTCATGAGTGGAGCTATAGCAATGACTATGACTATGATGACAGATATGAAGTACCGACTGTACCAATGGAAAATCGATTCAAAGATATCAATATAGAGGTTGAATTGGGCTATGAGCCTGGGCAGTTTAAAAGAGAAGTGGAGCGTTGCTTAAATTGCGATATTCAGACTGATTTTGAGGCCAGCTTATGCATTGAGTGCGATGCATGCATTGATATTTGTCCAGTTAATTGCCTAACCATTACTGAAAATGATGAAGAATCAGAAATCAGAAAGAAAATAAAAACCCCAGCAGATAATTTTGATCAAGCGATCTATGTGTCCGAAGACTTGCCTCAAACTGGAAGAGTGATGGTTAAGGATGAGGATGTTTGTATTCATTGTGGATTATGTGCTGAACGCTGTCCAACAGCTGCTTGGGATATGAAAAAGTTTACTCTTCAGGTTCCTTATGTAAGCGATGAATCAGTCGATGAATCACCAAGGGCCAAGAAGGCTGTCTAATGAGTAGTCCCAACAATAACGACTTCACTGTGAAATTTGCAAACGTGAATGGGACCGGCTCTTCAAGTGCCAATGGGATGTTCATGAAGAGTATTTTTAGAATGGGAATTCCAGTTGTTGGAAAAAACTACTTTCCATCGAACATACAAGGACTTCCGACCTGGTATGAAGTCAGAGTGAATGAGAATGGTTACCTTGCTCCATCCGGAAGCATACACATCATGGTGGCTATGAATGCACAAACATATGAAGAAGACTTGAATTCCATAGAGTCGGGTGGATATCTCATCTATGATTCCTCATGGCCAAGGGAAACTCTAATGACAAGAGACGACATTACAGTCTTAGGCGTGCCTTTGGCAAAAATGTGCAACGAAGCTTTTGATACTGCAAGATCCAGGACATTGATGAAAAATACAGCTTACGTTGGTGTATTGGCGGCTTTACTCGAGATGGACATGAAAGTGATTGAGCAATTACTGCTCGATACTTTTGGGACGAAGACCCACCTAATTGATGCCAATAAACAGGCTTTGGAGATGGGATATAATTATGCCAAAGAGCATTTCGATACTCCATTGCCATACAGGGCGATGGCTTCGAATAAGACAAAAGACCATTTTATTATTGATGGAAATGCAACCTCAGCATTGGGTTGTCTCTATGCGGGAGCAACAGTGGGCTCTTGGTATCCAATCACTCCTTCAACTTCATTAATGGATGCATTTTCTAGATATTGTGCAAACTTCAGGGTTGATGAAAAAACGCATAAAAATAATTACTCAATCATTCAGGCAGAAGATGAATTGGCAGCAATTGGTATGGCATTAGGAGCTGGATGGAATGGAGCCAGATCCTTTACACCAACTAGTGGACCCGGGATCTCATTGATGAATGAATTTATTGGCTACGGATACTACGCTGAAATTCCAACCGTGATTTTTGATGTTCAAAGAACGGGACCGTCAACAGGAATGCCAACGAGAACACAACAATGCGATATTTTGTCCTGTGCGTATGCATCGCACGGCGATACGAAACATGTTTGTTTGTATCCAGCTAACCCTGAGGAGGCATTTTATTTGGCTGTCAATGCGTTTGATATAGCAGAGCAACTTCAGACCCCAATTTTTGTTCTTACGGATCTCGATATTGGAATGAATGATTGGATGGTCAAAGATTTGGAATGGGATGATAAATATGTCCCCAACAGAGGAAAAGTTTTGGATAAAGATGCACTTGAAGGCATGGAACAATTTTATCGATATCTGGATTCTGATGGAGATGGAATTCCATATAGAACTATTCCTGGAGCCCATCCCAAAGGCGCATATTTTACTAGGGGTTCTGGTCATAATAAGTTCGGAGGTTATACGGAGGATGCGAACGAGTATCAAGAAGTTATTGATCGATTGCTTACCAAATGGGAAACAGCTAAATCAATGGTCCCAGCTCCAATAAAAGATTTTAATAAGAAGAATAAGATGGCAATTTTGAGTATCGGTAGTTGTGATGATGCGATCAGAGAGGCAAGAGATATGATGTCGAAGAATGGGCATGATTTTAATTACATGCGGGTCAGAGCATTCCCTTTTTCCGATGAAGTGGGAGAATTCATAGATGCACATGAAGCGGTGTATGTAATAGAGCAAAATCGTGACGGTCAGCTCTTAAAATTGTTACAAACAGAAACCTCATGCGATACCACAAAACTTAAATCAATGCGTCTATACAATGGAATACCCATTTTCTCAAAAGACGTGGAAGAAAAAATAATGAAAGAAATTTCCTCAGGTAAAGCGGCATGAGTTTTATAAAGAAACCAAATATCTTCCGAAAAAATGCACCAAAGAATGAACTGGGAATGACATACACAGACTATGAAGGCGCGATGTCAACACTTTGCGCAGGTTGTGGGCACGACTCAATTACAGGAGCAATCATACAAACTGTTTTTGACTTAAATATACTTCCGCACCGTATGATCAAAATGAGCGGAATTGGCTGTTCCTCAAAAACACCTGCTTATTTTGCAAATCAGTCACATGGCTTTAATTCTGTTCACGGAAGAATGCCTTCAGTTGCTACAGGAGCCAATGCTGCAAACAGAGAACTTTTTTGTATCGGCGTATCCGGGGATGGAGATACTTTGTCAATCGGCATGGGTCAGTTCTCTCATGCGATAAGAAGAAACGTGAACATGCTTTACATCATTGAGAACAATGGCGTTTATGGATTAACCAAAGGCCAATTTTCTGCCTCTGCAGATGTTGGCTCAACTGCAAAAAAAGGAGAGGCGAATAAGCAAGTTCCCATTGATCCCTGCCAAGTTGCAATTGCACTTGGAGCTACATTTGTTGCTAGAAGTTTTTCTGGAGACAAAGATCAACTCGTCCCTCTATTAAAAGCCGGTCTTATGCACAAAGGATTTGCAATGGTCGATGTGATCTCACCCTGTGTAACATTCAATGATCATGAAGGGTCCACAAAAAGCTATATGAGCACTAGAGAGTCTAAGCGCGAGGCAATTTATACAGATTATATTGCGCCCTTTAATGAGATTGAAGTAAATTATGAAAAGGGTTCCAGCATCGAAGTTGATTTGCATGATGGCGGAAGGGTGATACTTAGAAAAACCGATGAATCTTACTCTCCTCAGTCACGCGGTGATTCGGTAAAAAACATCCGTGCTGCTTCTGAAGAAGGAGAATTACTGACCGGTTTGCTTTATATCGATGAGTCACAACAAGATTTCACTGATACTGAAAACATGATAGATGAACCACTGAATTCAATAGACCACAAAACACTCTGTCCTGGTAAGAAGCCACTTAAGAATTTACTAGACAGCTATAGGTGATCTTATAGAATGTTTTGGGTGCATCTCCCAAGTATTAATCATCAAACTATTTTCAGATTTCTAATCTTGATGGTTAGTTTTTTTTCATCTTTGCATGTTTTTGCACAAGGCTCGATTGAGGCATTGATCAAGAAACACGAGATCCCAGAGAGCAAATTGAGCATTATCTTAGAGGAAAATGAGCCTGGGGTAAGATTGATTGATATCAATTCTAATGATTCAAGAAGCCCTGCTTCAGTCACAAAACTTTTTACTGCATTTGCAGCAATCGATTTACTTGGTATGCAATATCAATGGAAAACAGAAGCCTACATCGATCAAAAAGACAACGATAAAGATAATATTAACTATCTATTGATCAGCGGAGGAGGCGACCCAGGATTCTCAACAAATGATCTTGAAAGCCTCATTCATAAGATAAGAGCCACAGGTATACGAGAGATTAGAAATGGCATTTATTTGGATCAGTCTTTTTTTAAGCAACGCAAGAAGTCCACTGGATCATTCGATCAAAGCCCTTTAAGGCCATACAATACAATGCATTCCTCGCTGATTGTCAATTCAAATAAGTTGGATCTTAACTTTATCTTTAACTCAAAAACTAAAGAAATAGATATAACGCCCTCATTTTTGCCAGCAGAAGTGAGGATTCAAAACGACTTATCAATTGGGTCGGGTGATTGTAAAGACTTTAGATCTCAGGTCAGTTTCGAAGAACGATTAGAAAAGAAAACACTGACGATTTTAATCAATGGATCTTATCCAGATCAATGCCCAAGTTTTGAGCACGATTTAGCAATTACAGAAACCGAACATTATTTTTATGGTGCTTTCAAAAAGATCTGGCTGGATTCCGGCGGAACAATCAAAGGTTATTATAAAAGACGCAAAAGATCACAAAGAAATACCTTGATTGCTCGTGTGAGTTCGGAAGAACTAACTAGTGCCTTAAGGTTGATCTTAAAAGAAAGTGAAAACTTAACATCAAGGAATGTCTTTTTGAGTTTTGCAGAGAAATCAGAACGAAGAAAGCTTAGAAATATAAGAAAGACGGTTTATAGGTCAATAAAGAACAATGATATTCAGTGGCACAATCGAAATTTTATCGACAATGGATCGGGTCTTTCGAGAAAAACGAGACTGAACCCAGAAACGGTTATGGGACTGTTAAAGAAAATAGATTCAGACAAAAAATTTCTAGAAATCAAATCCATGCTTCCAGTTTCAGGTGTCGATGGGACTTTAAAAAACATTTATCAATCAAGCCTTCTCAAAGGCCAGATGAGGCTTAAAACAGGAACATTGAATGGAGTGAAGTGTCTCGCAGGGTTCATTACTTCATCATCAGGAAAGGGTTATCGCTTCGTATTCATGCACAATAATTTTGATGAGTATGAATATGATTTGCGATCATTTACAACAGAGTTGTTGAACTTGATAGTCAGTGAAGAGCTTATTGCTTCCGATTAGTCGTTACTCTGAATCTCCAAACAATCAGCACAGTCAGGATGATTGAATAAATCAGTGACTCAAAATCAACCACTTTGGCTTGCCAATAAAAATGCCACACGCCCAAAATGCTTGCCGTATATACAAGCCCACTGATTGTGGACCTGTTTTGGTTGAACCAATTTTCCAACCTTTTAAATGAAACAGAGGCTACACCAAATAGGCAAAGAAAGCCTCCCCATCCAACTATAAGATATGGGGTTTCGATGATATCAATGATAATGACCCCTATATCACCGGCTTGATCAATCATTGCATAGGATAAGAAATGATTCAGAACATAGAAGAACGCCATCAACCCAACGGGTTTCCCTAATTTTGCGATTGTTCTAATCCCGGTGTAATAAGCGATTGGCGTGACCAAAAGTGTGAGCATCAGAAATCTTATGCCCCACAATCCTGTTCCATGAATGATTGTTTCTACTGGATTTGGACCCAGTCCAGATAGGTAGCCGAGTGATCTCAATGTCAGCAAAATATATGGAACCAGCATCAACAAAATGATCAATGGCGCTTGGAGAGCATTCAAGCTTCTGATGGCCTTAATAGTATTTCCTTAAATCTAGGCCACTGTATAGATCAGCAACTTCTTCTGCATAACCATTGAAAGGCAGCGTTGGTTGTTTTGCGCCGAAGAAACCCGAACCTATTCTTCGCTCCCTGGCCTGACTCCATCTTGGATGATCAACCAAAGGATTAACATTGGCATAGAAACCGTATTCTTGTGGCGCTGAAATATTCCAACTTGTTTTTGGTTGACGCTCTTGGAAGTGAATCTTATTGATGGATTTAATGCTTTTGAAGCCATATTTCCATGGCACAACCAATCTCATCGGCGCACCATTTTGATTGAGAAGTTCCTTCCCATATATGCCTACAGCCATGAGCGTGAGCGGATGCATTGCTTCCTGAATAGTTAAGCCTTCTTTGTATGGCCAGCGGAGAATTCTTCTCTTCTGCCCAGGCATTTCTTCAGGCCTATAAACCGTTTCAAAAGAAACGTATTTTGCAGAAGATAGAGGTTCGAATTTCTTTATGATTGAGGACAGCGGTATACCAACCCATGGCACAACCATCGACCAAGCTTCTACGCATCGCAGTCGGTATATTCTCTCTTCGAGTTTATTGAAATCAATCAAATCTTCTAAATCGAAAGTTCCTGTTAAATTGACCTCACCTGATACCTTTACACTCCAAGGTTTGGGTTCAAACATTCCGCTGTTCATGTATGGGTCACTTTTTTGCATACCAAACTCATAGAAGTTGTTATAACTCGTTATATCTGAATAGCTGTTTGGCGCCTCTGTGGTTGAAAATTTCTCATTTCTTATTGTTTTGAGTAATTGGATCTCTTGACTCTGCCCAAGACTTGGTTCAGAGAGACCAAGACCCAATGAGAATAATCCGACCGACTGAATGAGCTTTCTTCTGTTTATATACGCCGATTCTGAGGTAATTTCAGATGAAGGTAAGCTATTTTTATTTTTATTTATTTTCATAACAACTAAATGCAGTTTATCTGATTCATAGATAGACTCCAACATGCTCTGATGAGACAATCATTTGATGTTAAAAAGCCCTGTAAATAAACATTCGTTTGTACTTATGCTAATGGTTTTCTTCTTGAGTGGTTGTGACTCACCAAAAGAAGAAACGGGCTTATCTATGACCATTGGGGGAACGGGCATACCCAATACAGTTGGCGTTAAACATTTTTTTGATTTTGAGCAGTCAGTTAAGGAAAAGCTTCCAGAAATAAAAACAAAAATGTTGGTCTATGGACAGCTTGGATCAGAGGAAAACCTTGTCTCTGGATTAAGAAGAAATCGTGTTCAGTTTGCAAACCTGTCAGCAATTATTGTCTCAACCCTCGTTCCTGAGACTGCATTGCTTTATGCTCCTTATCTCTTTGATAGCCCTGAAGAAGCAGATTTTATTTATGACAATTATCTCACCCCAATTTTTACAGAAATGCTTGATCAAAAGGGTTTAAAATTTTTTGCATGGAGCGAGATTGGCTTTCATCATGTCTATTCAAAATCACCCGTTCTAAAGCCAGATGACTTGAAGGGAGTTCGTTACCGAGTGTCTGCCAGCTTGAGCTCAAGATACTTTGGTGAAGCCATTGGCGTAGATGTGATCCCAATGGGATATGGCGAGATTGTGCAATCATTGCAAACAGACCTCATTACAGCCGGAGATAATTCAATTGCCTTGTATGTCAAAACTGGGAAGGAGCAGGAGGCACCGCATTACACATTGACTCAGCACTCACTCGGCATGTCAGTGATGGTCGCAAGAAAGGAATGGTGGAATAATCTCACCTCAGAACAGCAGCAAGCCATTGAAAGCTCTTGGCCTGATCCAATGAATGCAAGGCTTGAATTAAGAGAAGAAGAAGCAGGGAATCTTAAGAATGCAGAAGCTATGGGGATCAATGTATATAGATTGTCACAATCCGAAAGAGAGCTTTGGAAGGCAGCTACAGTCGGGCAGGCTGTGCGCTTAGCAAAGGAGATTGGTGGTCGCTCAGAAGAAGTTCTTGCTTTAATTAATCAAGGAAAAGAAGATTACCAAAACCGTTCGAATAAGTAGCTTGAATGAAGCTACCTAAGAATTTTTTCAATCTTGTAAGGGTCATTCTTGGAATTTCACTTGCCGGTGTAGTAGCTGGAATCAATCTGCCACTCAGTACTTTGACGCTTAAAAGTTGGGGCATCTCATCCTCAGTAATTGGAATGGCTGCATCAATGATGGGATTGTCTGCTGCTGTTGCCACTCCTTTCCTACCAAGAATGGTAAACCGATTTGGACAAATATCGGTTTTAAGAATCTCTTTGGTTACTTTGCCACTTGCTATACTTGCTTTGCCTTTGTATCAAAATTTATATGCCTGGTTTATTTTGCGATTCATCATTGGATTGGCAGCAACGAACATTTGGGTTCTAAGTGAAATATGGATCAATTCATTTGCAGAAGACAAAAATCGTGGCAGGATTATTGCAATTTACACAAGTCTACTATCGCTTGGCTTTATACTTGGTGTTTTGATCATGTCATTCACCTCTGTTGAAACATTTGGAGGTTTTTATATTTCGGCAGCATTGGCAATAGTGGTTTCAGTGCCTCTTTGGTCTATGAAAGATATCGGGGATTTTGAAACCCCAAAAAATGTTTCTTTTTTCAAATTCCTTTCTTCTTCTCCAATACTTATGGGCTCTAGCTGGATGATGGGGTTTCTCTATGCTGCAAGTGCCGGATTGCTTCCAATTTTTGCGTTGCCTTATCTGAATGAAGATTATTCAGCGGCATCGAGAACCGTTGCCTGGTTAGCCACAGGTGAGTTGATGCTTCCATTGCTTATTGGGTGGCTTGCAGATAAATACGACAAGAGAAAGTTAATGATTTTATTAACGTTTATTGCGATCTTTGTGTTGTTTCTAATCCCTATTTTCTTCCACCTTCCGCTGATAAGAATATTATTACTATTTCTTCTTGGTGGCGTCACTATGGGATTTTATGTATTGGGATTGACTATGCTGGGAGAACAATTCAAGGGGCAGATTCTTGTGTCGGCAAATGCGAGTTTTATCTTTTTCTTATCCATTGGGGAGATCATCGGTCCGCCGGTTATTGGCCGTGCAATGGATCTTTTTGGAAACGCTGCCTTTGGATGGGCAATGGGCGTGATAAGTCTATTATTCTTATCGGTTTTTTATTTTACTAGGGCTTTGATTAATCGCAGCCAATAAGGCCTGTCAACCAATCGGATTCTCCAATGGATCATCCAAAGGCTCTTCCCTTATTTCACTGGCACTTTCTTTGCTTTTTTCATCCTCGATCCCTGATAAGCGGACATTGTATTCATGACGAGTGCTCAGCCCTTCTGTTGACTGAGGTTCTGCGTCGATATACTTAGGCCTGTAAATGACTCTATTGATGATTTTCGATGCTTCTCTATCGATGATGCCCTTTGGGCTCGACTCAATAATTTCTATATTGATCGTTTGACCATTCGTATCAACATCGTAGTTGATAGATATTGAGCCAGGCATGGTTTCTCCTATTTCTTCTCCAATAATTGGTAAGGGAAAAGTTTTTGGGATTTGAACATTCCTCACTCGAACTGGCTCGGAGAATCTGTCCTCAATAATTTCTCTCATCAGTTGATCTTCATTGATCAACATCCAGCATTCTAAATAAGCTTTTTTCGCAGCCTGTATTCTGCCAAAACTGATATATGTGTCTCCCAAATCTAGCAGTACCTCAAATTTAAGGTTCAAGTCAGGGGTATCCATGAGGTTTATTGCTTCAATGGCCTCCTTGAGTGGATTAATGCTTTGAAACAAGTCCATTCCCTCTCTTCTATGAGAAAACGAAAGATTTTTATACGTTTCAACCAGTGATGCCATGTCACTTTCTTTTCTTGTTTCTTGACGATTGAGAAGTTCCCTGTGTATCTCTCTTTCTGAATATATTTGCCCTGTTCGTTTATACCACTGAGCCAGTTTATTAAGGGATTCATCGACTTGAAGATTATTTATTCCATAATATTTTTTGCTGATGAATACCTGAAAGGATTGATGATGATTGGCTTTCTCAACATCTTTCGCTCCAACATAACTCTCAGTAAGGCTGTCATGAATCTTGATTTGATCTGGATTATAGAGACCGTTATTTACATGATTAATTCTAAGCGCTCTATCAAGAACTGTAATGGCATCTTCATATTGCCCAAACTGATTCAGTGTAAGTGCTATTCCGTACAAGGGGGAAATGAGTTCAGGAGAAATAATATTATTGTTCAATTCTATAAGCTTGATGCATTCATTGAATATTTCCTTTGCCAGCTCATATTCCTCAACCATATAGTAAGCACTGCCTAAATTATTCAATGGTGTGATGAGGCGGTAGCTGTTTTCCCCGAAAATTTCTTTTGTGAGGTCAACAATTTCTTTTGCAGGTCTTAGGCTCTGCAGATAAAGTTTTTGATCATATAGCTCAATAAATTCAGTTTGATATTTGTTTCTCACTGCAGCATTTTCTAGATCCTTATTTTCCTGAGAAGAAGCCATAGGGGCGACAGAAAGAATAAGCATTACCATTAGGAAGGCTTTTAAATAATTAATTTTTAAGACAGAATCCAAGTTTTATACGAATATTTTATTTATCATTAATTTAACATAATTATTCTCGTTTAATATAAAGGGTGGATTTATTGATGTTGCAAATTGCTGAAAATCATTTCGTGAATGGAAACAAAGTCAAACCTCCATATCCAGACAATCATGAGAGACTGATTGTGGGCATGGGCTGCTTCTGGGGAGCAGAAAGAATGTTTTGGCAACAAGAAGGGGTATATTCAACAAGCGTTGGGTATACAGCTGGAAAAACAACCGACCCCACATACAAGGAAGTTTGTTCTGGTGTTACGGATCATGCAGAAGTAGTGCTTGTTGTCTATGACACTGAAACGATCAATCTGAGTTCACTCTTGGCAATTTTTTGGGAAGGGCATAATCCAACTCAATTCATGAGGCAAGGCAATGATATTGGCACTCAGTATCGATCAATCATTCTTTATGACGAAGATGAAACGCGTCAAAGAATTGAATCTTCTCGTGATCAATACCAAACTGAATTGGCAAAAGCCGGCTATGGGAAGATCGCTACAGAGGTCAAAGCCTCAGAAGAGTTTTTCTATGCCGAAGACTATCATCAGCAATACTTAGCAAAAAATCCAAGTGGATATTGTGGTCTAGGTGGTACAGGCATTAAATGCA
>Ga0315326_10000476_pt1 | contig 19387 bp, 13 predicted proteins | sample M180m32315metaG_FD_203457 | JGI IMG/M metagenome (GOLD analysis project Ga0315326, IMG submission 203457) | Ammonia-oxidizing marine archaeal communities from Monterey Bay, California, United States - M1 80m 32315 | ecosystem: Environmental > Aquatic > Marine > Coastal | place: USA: California... | reverse complement strand
AAATCGATTGGGGATCCGCCTTCGATCCAGTAGCGGAGTTCCCTACTCCCTTTTCAGGCGCTCGTCCTCAGATCGCAATCTGGGCCGAATCATCCGTCGGCGCCCTGATTGAAACCTTCTTCGTCTCGGAAGAAAGCGCCTTTTCAGAATCTTTCGAATGGGACGGAAATGAACGCCGACGCGTGGACATCCTTCCCGTCTGGCGCCATCAATTCACTCTTGCCTCCGGGATCGAACCAGACGGCGACATCGACACGTATTCAGGAGCCACCCCCGAACACAGTTTTTCTATAGAAAACTACCTGCACGAAGACCCAAATGGCTTCTACCTGTCCGTCGAAATCAACGTTCCCAACGACTCCAACGAACATTATCACTCAGACCAGGATACCAACGAAGGTGGCTACACCTTGCCGGGTATCGGCCAACCTTCCATTTACTACAGCGCATACATCGACCCCAATGCCGCCCAGCGATACTACCTGATGGAGTTCGTTGGCCATGGTGGAAGCAGTAGTCAGCAAAGCGGCGACATTTACTACGACTCGAGCGAACTGACAACTGCTCGCGACCTCATCGAAAAAATACTCGTACGTATCCAAAGGCCATAAAATGCCATCGAAGCTTCGCTACCATACCTTCGCAACGCTTGCCGCCCTTTGGCCTAGTCTACCTTTATTCATCCTCACCTCCTGCTCGCGTCCACAGACTGACGATTACCTTAAGGGCAACGCGATGGGCACTTTTTACACCGCTCAATATTGGAGCAAGCAAAACGTCCGTCACCAAGAGCTAACTACCGAGATCGAGAGCCTCCTCGACCATTTCGAAAAGCAACTCTCCAATTGGCGACCGGATAGCTGGGTTAATCGATTCAACCAAGCGCCGGCCAACGAAGCAGTTCCCGTCCCCGTCTACGCCTTCGAAATCCTCGAACTCTGCCTCGAACTCGCCGAACGATCCGAAGGAGCCTTCGACCCGACAATTGCTCCTTTGATCGAACTATGGGGGTTCGGAACGCGCAGAGACAAAAAAGTCCCCGAGGAAAGCGAAATCCAAGCCGGTATTGATATGATCGGATACCGGAAATTGATACTCGATCGAAAAAATCGAACCCTTCGAAAAACCCAAGATGGAATACAGCTCAATTGCTCTGCCGTAGCCAAAGGATATGCAGCCGATCTTATCGCTCGTCTCTTCGAAGCAAACGGTATCCAAAACTTCCTCATAAACATCGGCGGAGAAGTCACTGCGAAAGGAACCTATATCGATGGCTCCGTTTGGCAAATCGGAATCGCTAGTCCACACGGCGACAGACGCCAAGGAAAACCGGAAGTCATCTTTCCTCTGAAAAACCGTTCGCTAGCAACCAGCGGACATTCCCAGCGAGCATTCGTTATCGACGGAATACGCTACTCGCATATCCTCGACCCAAGAACTGGCTACCCAACGCCAACCGAAACCGCCAGTGCCACCGTCCTTGCCCCCAACTGCGCCCTTGCGGACGGCCTCGCCACCATCGCTCTGATCCTAAATGAAAAACGATTGACCCAGCTTCTCGAATACTACGACGCGGAAGTCTACAAGTCCACCTGGAGCACCCTTTAGCCTCGAATATTCCCATCATGAAACCGTCCGCCCCCTCGAACTGGTGAAATAATCGTCGAGCTAAGCATTATCAGTCTCATAACAAGCGCAGCATATCACGGGTCCTAGCTGAAACCTTCAGAATTCCCGCACTACGGGCGTTTAAAACAGTCTCTTAGAAAGAGTCTAATAAGTCCGTTTTCAATTGTTTGAGATTGCGAGGCAGATAATTGACCCGCCAACATGATGAATGTCGCCTCAGCGAGACGAGCGACAATATGTTAATCAGCAGAAACATGACTATAAAGGGCGGCTCTTATTGGAGACTTTCCAAGAAAATGAAAGGTCTTCGGTGATTAAAGACTCATCCAATAGCTTACCAGTCAACAACCGACCCATCATCTTCATCGAACTGAGGGAGGTACGCGCGAGGTTCGCCAATCTCGTCATCGATTCGATTTTGGTCGATCGTTATTCCTAATCCAGGACCCGTCGGGATCGGGCGATACCCATCCTTAACTGCAGGCATCGGCTCAGCGAGAAGATCGTGCTCTCTATCTCCGCGCTCCTGAACCATAAAATTAGGGATACAGGCCGCCACCTGCAGACTCGCCGCAAGAGAACATGGCCCATTTGGATTGTGCGGAGCGATCGGCGCGTAGTAGGCCTCTGCCATACCCGCGATTACTTTCAATTCAGTGATGCCGCCAGCGTAGTTGACATCTGGTTGCAAAATCATCGCCGCACCTTTTTCAAGTATCTCTCTAAAACCCCATTTCAGAAATACGCGTTCGCCGGTAGCTATAGGAATATGCGTTTTTTTCGCCAAATCAGCCATCACATCGACATTAAGAGCCTGAACAATTTCCTCATAAAACCAAGGTTTATAAGGTTCGAGCTCCTTGATGAGAACACTGGCAGTCGTGGGCTGAACCGCTCCATGAAAATCGATTCCGATATCCACATCATCACCCATCTTCTTACGCAAGGCCCCAAATCGCTCAACCACCTCTCCAATAAACTTGCTACCTTCAGCATATTTAAACGCTTTCCGAGCAGCGCTAGGGCCGACTTTCATTGCCCTCACGCCGGTTTTCTTATCAGGAGTGCCATAAACGAAGGCTTTATCGCGTGTTGGGCCGCCGAGTAGCTTGTAAACCGGTACGCCGTAACACTTACCTGCGATATCCCAGAGAGCTTGGTCTATTCCCGAAGAAATTGCCGATTTGATAGGACCTCCGCGATAGAAAGCTCCACGGTGAATAGCCTGCCAGTGATGGACCACTGGACGCGGATCCTTGCCAATCAAGTAATCCCCCACCTCCAATGCGCCCGCCGCGCAAGCCTTGGCATCGTCCTTGAGCATCTCTCCCCAGCCGGTTATCCCAGCATTCGTCGATATTTTAACGAAAACCCAAGAATTCTTTAGAACAAAGGTCTCGAGCTTCGTGACCTTGATGTTGTCTTTCGGACTAATTGGGGCTGCTTTAACGATCGGTTGCGAGACATCCAATCCTACGAGTCCGCCTGCTCCTATCAGAGCTGTTTGAAGCCACGTGCGGCGATTTAATTTCGATTGGGGCATAATTGGGGTAGTTTAATATCCTATGGTTTAAAAACTAGGATCATTCATGACAATATATTAATTAAATCCTGAATCGTTCACCTTAGTTGGCAACACATCCCCTCAAGCCAACAGTCCCTTAACCACTTTCCCGTGAACGTCGGTCAACCTAAAACGTCTACCTTGATAGCGGTATGTCAAACGTTCGTGATCGACTCCAAGTAGATGCATGATCGTAGCTTGAAAATCATGAACATGCACCGGGTCTTGCACGATATTCCACGCGAAATCATCCGTCTTGCCATAACGAATCCCCGGTTTCACCCCACCGCCAGCCATCCAGAGACTGAAGGCCCGACCATGATGATCTCGACCGTGCTTTGTCTCGTTTTCGATATTGCCCTGACCAAAAACCGTGCGTCCAAACTCCCCTGCCCATATAACCAGCGTATCCTCAAGCAAACCCCGCTGCTTAAGATCTTTAACGAGGGCCGCCGAGGGCTGATCCGTATCGCGGCATTGAATCTCCAATTGCGTAGGCAAATTACCGTGCTGATCCCAACCCGCATGCATGAGCTGAATAAAACGAACGCCTTTCTCCGCGAGGCGACGGGCCAGCAAGCAATTGCGCGCATACGACCCAGGACGGTGCACATCAGGTCCGTACATATCGAGAATATGCTGCGGCTCCGTGGTGATATCCGTCAATTCCGGTACCGAACTCTGCATGCGAAAAGCCATTTCGTACTGGGCGATTCGCGTCGCCGTTTCAGGATCCCCATAATCCTCATACTTCTGTTGATTCAAAGTCTCCAAGTCTTTCAACAGACCTTTGCGCAATTCCCTCGGCACACCTTTAGGATTAGACAAATAAAGCACAGGATCCCCTTCTCCGCGAAACCGTACACCCTGGTATTTAGAAGGAATGAAACCGCTTCCCCAATAGTAATCGAATAAGAGCTGCCCGCAGGAGTTCTCGCGATCCCGCGAAGTCATCGCCACGAACGTGGGCATATTCTCATTCTCACTTCCGAGACCATACGACACCCACGCTCCCATGCTTGGGCGACCAGGGATTTGCGAGCCCGTGAGGAAAAACGTACATGCAGGCGCATGATTGATGGCTTCCGTATGCATGGAATTCACAACGCAAATATCGTCAGCAATACCACCCGTATAAGGAAGCAGCTCCGACAATTCCAAACCGCTATTTCCATAGCGACGGAAGGGCTTGATCGAGGGCAGAACGGGAAGTTCCAATTGCCCCGAAGTCATGGTTGTCAGGCGCTGACCCATGCGAACCGAATCTGGTAACTGCACGCCCCTATACTTCGACAGCCCGGGTTTCGGATCGAGTAGGTCAACATGAGATGGTCCGCCTCCCTGCATTAAATAGATGACACGTTTGGCCTTGGCGAAATGGTGAGGCAAACCATCGATCGGACCGCTGCCCGAGGCCTGCCCTGTAGCGCCGTTCAAACCCAAGCCTCCCGCCATGCTCGCAAGGGCCGCACCACCCAAGCCAGTTGCCGTTCTAGAAAAGAACTGTCGTCTTGTTATCGCTATATCTCGTTCGAAAAAGGGGTTCATGGATACGTAAGGTTACTCTCGAGTGAGAAATTCATCAGTGTTGAAAATGACTTGAGCCACGTTGGTGTAGGAAGCGTACTCTTCCATAGCGATCGCCTCCGGAGCATCGCTCTCGCCCACAGTGGCCAAAGCGGCAGCATCATCCGGACTATCTCGGTAATACGAACGGGATCGTTCTAGGGCCGTATTCAACGCGCCGGCTTCCACGTCACTCGGATCGCGACCCAAAGCCTGTCGAAACGCATAACTTAATCGAGTTTCATCAGTCTCGCCGCCGTAAGTCAGTATTCTCTCGGCAAACACTCGTGCCGCTTCGACGAAAGTCGGATCGTTAAGCGTCGTTAGCGCATGGAGCGGCGTATTGGTTGTGGCACCTTTAACCTGACAAACTTGGCGATTCGGACTATCGAACATATTTGGCGGACCGATAGTACGACGCCAGAACGTGTACAAGCTCCTTCGATACAGATCCGTTCCCGACGAAGGAGTATAGCTGAATTGTTCGAAGCTAAACTCGTGCCATAGGCCTTTCGGCTGATAGGGATAAACGGGACGCCCTCCCACATCCGTTCTCAATAGCCCGCTGGCAAACAAAGCCGAATCCCGAATCAACATTGCCGGAAGGCGAAACCGAGCGCCACGGGCAAGTAGTCGATTCTCAGGATCGACATCCACCAACTCGGGCCGCGCTTTGGAGCTCTGACGATAAGTCGCGCTCGTTACCATCAGACGGTGCATGTGTTTCATATCCCAGCCTGTTTCTACGAATTCCGTCGCCAGCCAATCAAGCAAAGCCGGATGCGAAGGCTGCTCGCCCTGAACTCCAAAATCTTCCGCTGTTTTCACCAAGCCCGTTCCAAAATGATGCTGCCAGTAACGATTGACGATCACCCGAGCGGTAAGCGGGTTTTCAGGCGAAACGAGCCATTCGGCTAGCCCAAGTCTATTCGACGGTGCATCCGTATCCAAGTCGAACAACGCCTCCGGCGTTCCCGGCAACACGCTTTCGCCAGGAGATTCGTAGTCGCCGCGATTCAGGACAAAGGTCTCCCTTCGCTCCTCGCGTTCTTCCATAATCATGACCGCGACAATGCCCGCCTGAACCTTCTCCAACTGATTATTCAGCTGATTGATCGTTTTCTGAATAGCCTTCCATTCCTCAGGCGCGTCATTTTCCAAGTAATACCTACGCAAGGACGGATTCGTGCCATCCGAACCCTCTGTCACAGTGTTTCTCAATAGTAGAAATCGATTCCGATCCAAGGACTTCGGTGGATTCTCGCGAGTAATAATTTCCCACTTCACCTGAGCCGCCGCTATCTCCAACTCGGCCGCTTCGAGTTTTTCTTTCTCTGTTTGAATACGGGCTTTAAAATCATCCCGTTCTTTAGCTTGATCCTCCGTTGGAAGTTCGAGCACTGGTTCAGCTAGCATAATTCGATTAGCCCGGTAATCCGCCCTTCCGCCTTCCGGCACGTTATTAAAATAGGCGGAGAAACGATAGTAATCCTTTTGCGTCAATGCGTCGTATTTGTGATCGTGACATTGGGCGCAAGCCATGGTCATTCCTAGCCATGTCGTCGCCGTAGTATCCACTCTATCGAATACATAGTTATTTCGCTGCTCCTCCGGAATCGCTCCACCTTCGTTATTGAGCATGTGATTGCGATTAAAGCTGGTCGCGATGAGCTGATCGTTCGTCGGTTCACCAAGTAGATCGCCCGCGATTTGTTCGATAGTGAACTGATCGAATGGCTTATTCTCATTCATCGAATCAACCACCCAATCCCGCCAAGGCCAGGCATGCCGATCGCCATCCTGCTGGAAGCCATTCGAGTCCGCATACCGTGCCGCATCCAGCCAGGGCAACGCCATACGCTCGCCGAAATGCGGCGATGCCAGCAAACGCTCGACTTGCCTTTCATAAGCGCCAGAAAAAGTATCGCTTAAAAATGAAGCAATCTCCTCAGGCGTCGGAGGCAGGCCAATCAAATCCAAAGAAAGACGTCGTAGCAAGGTTCTGCGATCAGCTTCAGAAGACGGAGCGATACTCTCCTCTTCAAGCCGCGACAATATAAACGAATCTATTGGATTACGCGTCCAATCGGAATTTTCCGGCTTAGGAACTTCGGAGCGAAGCGGCGAAATAAAGGCCCAATGTCCCTCGTATTCCGCTCCTTGCTCAATCCAACGCTCAAGAATTCGACGCTGCTCGGCGGTCACAACGCGTCCCGAATCCGGCGGCGGCATAACATCCTCCTCGCTCTCTTCGAGCAATCGAAGAATCAATTCGCTCTCGGCTGCGTTACCGGGAGCAATCACTTGATAGCCATCCCGATCGCGTATCGCGTCTTCGAAAGAGTCCAAACGCAATTCGCCTTCACGCTTATTGGCATCGGGACCATGACAAAAAAAGCAATTCTCAGATAGAATGGAGCGGACATGGGCATTAAACGTAACCGTTTCCGGGATACTGCCCTTGGATACGACCACACCTCCCTTTACCCGACCGGTTTTGGCTGGATGCACTACAGTCGCCGAGCCGATGCCAGGCATCTCGCGAGGCACTCCTTGCTTCGATTCGGTTTCAGTCGAATGGGCTAACGTCGGCCGAGATTCAACGATTCCATTCTCCGCTTTCCGCAGCGAGAAAACAAACACCCCAACCACCAGGGCTGCAGCTATCGGCCACACCGCAATTCGAGCGAATCGAGCCGGAAAAGAAAGAACTGGCGACAATGGAGGCTGTAAAAGTTCGTTTGCCAACCCGCGCGATTCAATGACATCCGTATACGGCAACTCTGTAGCAATTCGAATCGTATCCAAATAAATACGGGCCGCTTCCCTATCCGAACGAATCAACTCGTCCAATTCGTCTACCGCTTCAGCGTTATCTTCGCCATCTTCCAAGCGACTCGCGAGAATGGCGATGCGCCTGACTAAATCTTGGTTTTTTCGATTCGAGTCCATTTTCCTATGTTCCCCAATCTAATTAATCGAATCTCCCTTAAGGCGCACGCAGTCTAGCAACCGCCGCGACAAACGAGCGTACGTTTTGTAGAGGGCTTCACGACTCCCTCGAAACTCGCCGCTCTCCGCAATTTCCGTCACCGTCAGCCCATCCCCATAGCGGCGTCCTAGCAAACGCGTCTCTTTCGGAGTCAATTTAGCCATACACTCGTCCAACGCCACTTGCCGATCCGATTCGCGCCCATCCCACGATCGCGCATCCGATGCAGCGCAATCCGCTATCTTTTCCAAAGACTCGTCGCTCAACCGGGCCGCCGTCCGCTTACGCCGTTCCAAATAGGCCAACGATTGAAACCGAGCAAACGTCAAAGCCCACGGACCAAACGGACGGTGGGCATCATACTCATGGAATTTCTTCCACATGGCCACTGATGCATCCTGAATAATTTCATCAACGTCCCGACAACCAGGAATCATCGAACGGACCAAAGTTCTCATTTGCCGTTCGTGGGTTATGAGCAAGCGAGCAAACAAAGCTCCATCAGGGGCTGGGGGGTGGGGATCCATTAAATCAAGGGTGTCTGTAAAAAATAAGTACGATATGAAACGAGACCAGGCGATCTCAAAACCAATCTTTCTCTGCTTCCATTAGGACCGGCTTACTTCCATTGGACAAATACTTTCGACGAAGCCGACAATAAGATATCCTCGGGGAGCGATCAGTTCCAAAAACCTTTTTCCGACTCGTCGGAAATCCTTATTGGCTCGCGCAGCTAGACTCCTAGGCCGATGACTAAATGCTTAAACGTCATCTCTTCGCTAGGATGACTTCGCTGCGCGAAGTCAAAGAAAGATAGCTCGTGCCTCGCCAAATAAGGTCCCTCTCTTGGAGTGAGAACGACAAATGCCTAATCCCTTTACTCTATCACCCCAAACAAAGCGATCTTGCGCTTTCGTTTCCGACGTTTCAAAAACAACTCAATGAACCCAATACGTCTCGTTCCCCTATTGATTCTAATCGCTACGCTGCCCCTTTCGGCAGCCGCCAAGAAACCCAACATTCTCCTCATTTGCATTGATGACCTTAGACCCGAGCTCAACTGCTTCGGAGTCGACTACATCAAATCGCCGAACATCGACAAGCTTGCCTCCCAAGGACGCGCTTTCTACAAGCACTACGTTCAAGCTCCCACTTGCGGTGCATCGCGCTTCGCGCTCTTGACCGGTACGTACGGCAGCTCCAGCAATGCCGCCCTCTTCCAACGTGCCGAAAAACTCGCCGAAAACCCCAAGGCGTTCCAGCCCAGCATGCCGGCTTGGTTCCGCCAAAATGGCTACCGTACCGTATCCGTTGGCAAGGTATCGCACCACCCCGGCGGCCGAGGCGGCCCTGACTGGAATGACGAAGCCATTCCCGAAATGCCCGACTCCTGGGATCGCCACTTACTCGACGCCGGTCTCTGGCAACACCCACGCGGATGGATGCACGGTCAAGCTCAAGGCGAGATTCGCGGCGATGCAACCCAAATGGACCTTATCCAAGCCTTCAAAGGTCCCGACACGATCTACCCAGACGGCATCAATACCGAGAACGCGATCACGCAGTTGGACCTGCTCGCCGGCAAAGAATCCGACAAACCCTTCTTCCTCGCTTTCGGCATCCTCCGCCCGCACTTACCTTTCGGCGCCCCCAAAAAATACCTAGATCTTTACGAGGACGCAGAACTGCCAATTGTCCCACACCCAAAAAAACCAAACGGGAGAACCACCTGGCACAAGTCCGGCGAATTCTACAAGTACAATCGGAACAACCTCGATCCGAATACGAACGCCGAATACTCCCTCATCGTCCGTAAGCACTACGCCGCCTGCGTCAGCTACGCGGACGCCCAAGTCGGACGCATCCTCGATCGCCTTGACGAGCTCAAATTGCGCGACAACACCATCGTCGTCCTCTGGGGCGATCACGGATGGCACCTCGGCGAACACTCCATCTGGGGCAAACATGCCCTCTTCGAAGAATCGCTTCGCTCGCCGCTCATCATCAGCTATCCTGGTATCCAGAACCCAGGCAAGCTTTCTCATTCCATGGTAGAAACCATTGATATTTTCCCAACGCTCACCGAGCTCGCAGGTCTCCCAAAGCCCAAATATTCCGATGGTGTATCGATAATTCCAATACTAAATTCGCCTACTGCTCCGGGTCACCATGCATACGGCTATTTTAGCAAAGGTTACGGAAAAACAATTCGTACCGAAACCCACCGTATGATCGCTCACGAGGACGGTTACATTGAGCTCTATGATCATCGGACTCTGCAAGGCGAAACCCGCAACGTCGCCGAAGAACAGCCTAAACTCGTAAAAGATCTGCTCGCGAAAATCGCCACGCGATTCGAGTAGTTTTTCATTCGTCCGTCGTCACTCAAACGTTTTTTTAACCGCAGAATACGCCGAGCACACAGAGAGCCTTCTAGCACTGACTCAGCCATCTCGGCGTACTCTGCGGTTTAAAGACATCTATATCTAAATTCATCGCTTTTTGTTTAGTTTGGGGATTCCCATATTACGAATACAACTTATTCACTTAGTATCTCTTTGAAATCCGTAAATCATTTTCTTTAAACTATGAAGTCCAGCATGTTAGCCCAACCCAAAACCTTTCCAAACCACGAAGCGCTTCCCGCTGGGCATGACCGATCGGGATTCGAAATAATCGATCCTCGGTTCAAGGATTTCATTTTGGAGGGCTCGAAGGTAACGCACCACTGGCAAGGCGCCGAATGGTCGGAAGGCGCCGTCTACCTGCCTAAGACACAGGTAGTCGTTTGGTCCGATATTCCGAATAACCGAATGCTTCAATTCGATCCGCGAACCAATGAAACGACTATTTTCAGAGAACCTTCAAACTTCACCAATGGAAATTGTACCGACAACGAAGGCCGTCTCATCACCGCAACTCACCTAACCCACTGCCTCTCCAGGACCGAACATGACGGCCAGGTCACTCTGCTCGTAGACAGGTACCAGGGCAATCGCCTAAACTCGCCCAACGACGTCGTCGTAAAATCCGACGATTCCATCTGGTTCACCGATCCTCCCTACGGCATACTATCCGACAGAGAAGGCGAAACGCGCGAATCGGAACAAAGCGGCAACCACGTCTACCGATTCTGCCCCGATTCCGCAGAACTTACAATCGTCGTCGACACGCTCGATCGCCCCAATGGACTCGCATTTTCACCAGACGAATCGGAACTTTATATTTCGGATACAGGATCCCCCAGTCGAATGTACGCATTCGATGTCAATTCGGACGGTTCGACACTCACCAACAAGCGAGACTTCATCAAAGTCTCGCCTGGGGTCTCAGATGGATTCCGATGCGATACCGAGGGCAACATCTGGACTAGTGCAGCGGACGGAATTCAGTGTTTCTCCTCAAAGGGGGAATTACTCGGAAAGGTGCGCGTACCCGAAACGCGCTGTGCAAACTGCTGCTTTGGTGGCCCCGAAGGCGATATTCTCTACATCGCCGGAGACACATCCCTCTACTCGGTCAAACTCGCCGCAAAAGGTGCTCAATACTCGAAGTAAAGCCTCAGATCGTCGCAGTTGACCACGAAGATGTGCTGACGCCGAGCCTTGCAATCTCCACGAACGCGGCTATCAGCTTCCTAGGTATTAAAATGAAATATCTTCCGCTTTCGATTATTGCGCTCTTCACAGGCCTCGCTCTCGCAGGTTGCAACACCACTTCTTCGCCAGCGAGTCCCTCGCCCACAACTCCACCCGTCTCCGAAGGGGAACCGAAACAAGCGACTTCCAATGAGGCCTACGTATTCGGTTGGGGCAACCTACCCGCCAACATTGCCGATCCCAGAGGCGGGACCACAACCGGGACACCTGTCACCTTCCCTAAGCCTCGAGAGCTTCCCTTGGCTTCAATCGTTAGCGCCACGAATTCCTTCAAAAAAGACCGCGCCGCAATTCTGTCATTATCAGGCGACTACAAAGCGAGCTTCCACTTTCTGGAAACAATGGGGCTCTTCTCGGAGCACAAACCCGTTCGCCCCTACCACTCCTGGACCACCGAGCAAGTCCGCATCCTCGAAGACTCCGGCAACTTCATCAGCCTACAGCACACACTCGTCATGTACTTCCATGAGGAGGACGGCTCAGTTATGGGGCCTATGGTGATGAAACACTGGAGACAGGACTGGACGTACGAAGACACCGACCTGCACACGTTTCGCGGTTCAGGAACCTGGGAACGCGAAACGCGCCCTCCCGAATCGGTAAAAGGCGCCTGGTCGCAAGCAGTTTGGCAAGTAGACGACTCTCCCCGCTACGAAGCGATCGGTCGCTGGACCCACGAAGGCAATCGCTCCGTCTGGACCGGCGAAAATTCCTGGCGACCGCTCCCTCGTCGCGAGTACAGCGTTCGAGACGACTATAGCGTCATGGAAGGCTTTCATCGTATAGCCATCACCCCTACCGGTTGGGTTCACGAACAAAACAACTGGAAACGAGTCACCGGCGACGCGTCCAAAGCCAAAGACTACCGAGGACACGAACTCGGCATAGACCGCTACGAATTGATTACCAGCCCCAGCTTAGCGGCGGCTGACGTATACTGGAGCAAGACAGGGCCCTATTGGGCCGCAGTACGAACCGCCTGGAATGCCGTTTACGCCAAACGCGATCGCTTTGCTCTCGAAACGAAATACGAAAACCGGAGCCAATTCGAGTACCACTTCGAATACGCCGGAAAACTGGACGCCGGAGAATCGTGGAATCCCGAAGCAGGCGCCCAATTCGCCCGCGATACGATCGAGAGCTTTCTAAGCGATCAAACATCGAGCTCTCGCTACTAGACCGATCAAAGAGACGTACTTTATAGGAAAAGGGGAAAATGCACTCCAGGTGAAGCCCAATATTGGCTATGCAATCCTTTGGCACTTTTTTCCCGGAATCCTCCTCAAAAGCTTACCAAGATCGACTCGCGACAGTTTGCCTCTGGCAAGCCTGAGGCCCCCTCTGTTTTATCATTAGCACTTCCCTATCGATCCTGATTTTAGATTAACGCAATTCCTCAAACCTTAAGATCAGGAAGCGTCTCCCCTTCCTCCCAAACGCCATCCACTTGCGTTCCGGTTATGACATCGCTAGGACCTTTCACGTTTCGGTGAAGCAGATTGTTCAACGCATCAACTGCCATCGCTCCAAGCACATCCCTTCGATGTTTTATACCTGTGGCATTTTCAATATCGTCATTCACATTTAGACTGACGTATCCAATATCTCTTGGAGTTTCTAAACCCTCAGCTGCAAGAGCCTCATGAAAATGAGCGCTGCGATTGATAACCGCATCTGGTTTATAGCGCTTAAGCCAATCGCGAATCATCGCCACTTCCTGATCACCCTCTATTTCCAGAATTGGGATCGGATCCTCATTATCCAGGTTGCGAGAACATCCATACAAATGGGCAGCCTCCCACTGATGTTTCCAACGCAAAGCAAACTCGCGACCGACGATCAACCCAACTCGGCTATAGCCACGCTCTGATAAGATTTCCCAACAACGCGTCATATCCATGTAGTGATTTTGCACTACATGATGAAAATATGCATAATTAGAAGGTCGACTCACCATGACCACCGAAAAATGATTCCAATCCATATCGAGGACTTCGTCATTATCCTCGAATGGCGCCAAAACCAAACCGCGAATGCCTCTCACTTTCAAAATCTGAGTAAACCGCTTCGGTGATGCTCCTTCTTCGCGAGCCCAGAAGATCTGCAAAGTATAACCCAACTCCATCGCTCGTTCCTTCGCTCCCCGAATCACTTCCTTCGATTGCTCACGCTGAGACCAACTGTCTCGTTCGCTCCAATTGGTCACCAGCCCGATAACCGAAAAATCCGACCGCACTTTCAATCGAGTCCGATAGGCTGAAAGAGCCGACAACGCCGGATCAGGAGCATAACCCATGTCGCGAGCCACTCGCTTCACACGTTCCACCGTCTTAGCCGCGATGGTGCCATCATTCTTCAAGGCCATCGAAACTGCAGACACGCTAAGCCCTGCTTCTTTAGCAATGTCCTTCAGGCGTACTCGCTTTTCCATATCGGCAACCGATTTCAATCAACAACTGCTTTTAGTCGCTCCACGGTCTTACTCCATAGACAATCTGCAGAAAATTGAAACGAATTTGAACTGTTTCAGAAGATTTCTCAACTTAACCATTTCGGGCCACAAACAGATCTTGCACCCACAACCTCCATCTATTCATGAACAACGAATTGGACCTTCCCCGAGAACGAAGCGCCTAGAGCGAAGAGTATAATGCTGTATATCCCAATTATCAAAATGAATTTGAATCCTGAGTGAAGGTAACAAACAGAGAAGGTAACACTCGTGTTCTCTACCACCCCAAGAACCCTTGAACGTCGCTTAAACGGGATTTACGATGCTTAACGTATTTCGTTTTTTCGAAATACGCGTAACTCTTTTGGGCTTTTTCCAGAAATCATGTGACCACATCACCCATTGTTCTGGGTCATCCACGATATCTTGAGAAACTTGATCCATTACCTGCTGCAATGCATACTGTACTGTATCTGAATTCGAAGTACGTATATTTGGTTGGATTGAAATCCTTCGGAATGATATTTCTGTAAGACCGTTTCTGATCAGAGTTTTAGCAATTATGACAGGTACGTTTTGCTTTAACGCAATTTGTACTGAAATGGGGGAGATTGAAGTGGGTCGGTTCAAGAAATTTATTTCGACTCCTTTTCTGAATGGTTTCTGATCAATACCGAAAACCGCGAATACCTTTTTCCCATTAGCCTGTTTGTACTTTTTGGAGATTCCGTATCCGGAACAGTATTGGTCGATTCCTCGAAATTTATGCAAAAATCGGTCGGTGATTTTGCAGCTTGGTTTCCGATACAAATTGCAAGTTTCGAAATCATTGCGACCCCTAAAATATTTGAGTAAATTTTCCCAGTCACCTTGATGAGATGTAATAATTACAGCTCCTTTTTTGTTTCCTGAAACGATCTCATTCACAACGGACTCGTTTGTGATAAATCGTGTATTGGCAGCAGAATTTTTCGTAAAAAAATTACGCAGTACGAATTGCCACATGTGGTCAACGCTTTGGGAGAGTATCTCTGAGTATTCTTGTTCAGTTTTACCGGGTAGCACCTGCCTCATGTTCTCAAGCATAAAGGCGCCTTTTCGCTTAATGAACCTTCGTTGAGCTAAACGCATGACAGGACTAAAAAGTACATCGCCTAGCTTTGGACCGCATCTTGTAGAGAAATGAAATAGTGAGATTACGAAGTGGTACCGGAGATGAAATGGGGTCATAGGATGGGAATATGCGAGGAAACGAAGACAATACTCTGATATTGTAAGACGAAGATCTGTCAATAGGTGCTGACCAACCCATGCTCCTCGTTTCCGTCATCAGAGACAAGACAAACTCCCGTCGCCTCCACCATTTGAGTACAACACCTTGACTATTAACGTAACCCATTGGTTTTTCAGACAAAATATTTTCTAACCGTTACGCAATTTAGTTACCTAAAACGGAGAATGACCGACATATCTCATAAAAAGACGCACAAATTCATCGGGGCCCGCTCGTCGTTCATTATCTTCAGTCATTTTCCCTCCTAATCAGTACCTAAATGCGCTACGTAGAACGGAAAATGGCCAACTTACCAAGACTCGCTAGCCTCATTAATCATGGCTGTACTCACAGAATCAGACCTCGTGCTCTATTGCTAGTGCTTGCCTTTTCAGCGTTATTCGCCTCCCCCCAAGTGCAGGCTGCAAAGCGAGTAACGGTAAGAGCGATCGCAAGCGAAGACTATCTCGAAAGTCGAGCCAACGTAGATCCTGACGAGATCGAGACATACCAGTTTTTCCAAGGGCAATACTTCGGACCTAAAGCAGTGAATAAGGGAATGCAAAAACTCTCCTTCAAGGACGTTGTAGTGGATATGGCCCAACACTTGGCCCAACAAAATTTCTACCCGAATCCAGAGCCAGGCAAAGGCGACCTGCTGATTGTTGTTCACTACGGAATCACCGATATCGGGCACTCGCTAGAAGAAAACATGGGGAACACCAATATGGAGGATATGGGAGTGACTGACAGCTCAGGCGGTTCCTTCGACGCTATAGCAGAACTGGAATTTGCGCTAAACGCGGAAGAAGCGCTCAGCCAAAACACAGACAAGAGCAACTACTCAAATGCTAGATTATTAGGTCTGGAAGCCGCATTCGAAGGTCATCCTACATACGAAGACTCTAGAACAACGGAACTAAGGAACATGCTTGAAGAAGAACGGTACTTCGTTTTTCTCCTGGCCTACGACTATCCCAAAATCCTTGAAGAAGGAAAACAAAAACTACTCTGGAGCACGCGCTACAGTATTCGATCAACGGGTACGCCTTTCGAAGCCGCCATCAAAAACCTAAATCAAGTCGCTGGCGACTATTTCGGAAAAAACCTCAATGGCCTCACTCAAAAACGGGTCGACGACACGTCGAGCGTTGATCTCGGAGAGATCGAAGTCATCAAAAGCGACGATCAGAACTAAAGGTCAGCCCGTTGAGCCAAAAGAACGCCCTAGGACTTTTTATTTTTCAGATACTGACCTGAGAGATCGACTTCTTGTAGGGACCCCGCTTGCGGCGACCGCAAAAGCAACGAGAACTCTAGCTGCTCCCTTACGTGGAAAAGCTCAACCCATCAACTGAAAGTTCATTTGGAGATTGAACACAAAGCCTTCTATCTGAACTGTTTCAAATGATTAGCTTTCGCCAATCTCACCCCTTCCAAAACAATACACCCCATACGCGAAGTCCCGTCTTCTTTCACTAAATGGAAAACCCAATCCAATACCCAGAGCCGCCAAGCCAATTAAAAGAAAAACGATGGTGGAAATCCATCGGCTTTTTGGGACCTGGAATCATCATCGCTTCCGTTTCCATTGGAAATGGAGAAACCGTGTTCGCCTCCCGGGGAGGAGCGATATTCGGCTATGCTATCCTATGGTGCTTTTTCCTCGGGATCCTCCTTAAAGGCGCTCAGATTTATTCATCGGCTCGTTACATGCTTCTCTCAGGAGAACATCCGATGCAAAGCTGGACCATGCTACCCGGGCCTCGAGCTTGGTTCCCGATTGGACTACTCTTCATTACCGCAATTTGCCTCCCTTTCCTGCTGGCCTCGCTTTCCCTTTCGGTTGGATCACTCATTTCCTGGATACTCGATTCAGGCGGCGACAAAGACATATCGGTTCGCCTATGGTCAACCGCTCTCATTGCAGTCGCCGCGGTCTTCAGCTGGCGGCAAGGCTACAAGCGGCTCGAAAGAACACAGATGATCGTAGTCGCCATTCTACTCATTTGCATCCTTGCAGCAGCGATCGCCTGTCAACCAAACATAAGCGCTTTATTCAAGGGCTTACTCATCCCTTCAATTCCCGCATACAAAGATTGGATACATACCACCTACCCTAGCATAGCCGGGAAATCCGCTTGGATCGAAATCGTATCCTATATCGGAATCATCGGCGGAGGTCTTCCAGCCTACATCGGTTACTTTAGTTTCTTGAGAGAAAAGCAATGGGGGCTTTTCGAGAAACAAGCTATTTTCAGAAACTCTACTCAGTCTGGATTCGCTCCATTCGACACAAGCAACGACAATCTGAGCCGCGGGCGAACCTGGTTGAAAGCAATTAAGATCGACGTTTCCGGTTCCTTCCTCGCCGTATTCATATTCTCTGCGGCGTTTATGGTGCTCGGCTCCGTAATCCTACACGAAAGCCATCAAATTCCAGACAAGCTAGATCTTCTTTCACACCAAGAGTCCTTTTTAACATCGCTGCACCCTTCGCTTCTGGTCCTCTATCGCATTGGTATATTCACCGCAATCGGAGGGACCCTATTCGCGACTTTCGATGTTTGGACTAAATCGGTCTACGAAGGTTTACTTCCGGTAATGAAATCCGAATCCTCTATCGACAGCGCTAAACTCAAGCGTGGATTAATAGCTATTACTTCAATCATCGGCATAGGTGTCATTTGGCTCGGCCGAGTATGGGAACCGTTTTCAAATCCCGTTTCCCTTGTTCAAATCCCCGCTATGCTTGGCGGCACAATTGGATGCGGCGCGTGGTGCTTTGGGGTTGCTTGGGCGGATAGACGCAACTTGCCCGCAGAACTCCAAATGAAGCCCCTCCTTTTCATCAGCCTGCTCATATCCGGGACAACGCTTCTCACCTTTGGTGTAATAGGCATGTATTTCAAATTTTTCGCGTAGATCAATCGTATCCACAATGCTAGGGATTACACTACTTCCAGAGTACATACAGAGCGAAGGCATAGAGCGTCTGCTCGACAACCTTCTAAAGCGAGCTCCCGTAACGGCGATCTCAACGTCTCCCTACGTCATGAGCGAACTTCCCGCCGAACAAGGCGGCGCGCGCGAACCTCCAGCTGATGCAGAAAAAGGCCTCGTCCGTTTGCTCGATCGGCCACTCTGGGGCAAACGGGAAGTATGGATCGAAACCGCACCCAGTTTCGAACCCAACCTCGAGCTTTACAAAGGCCTTCGCTACCAACCCACCGAACCGACTGATCTCACAAAGAGCGAAGGCCCAATTATAGATACTTTCATCGAAGCCGCCCAAGCCAGAGGCATCAAAATATACTTTCAAATTCAATCCGCCATACCGCCAGGCTATCGCGTTCAATTCGGCGGTCCCATCGGAGACGACACCCCTAGACTTCCAGACGGATCGATTCCTTCGCAACGTCTCGATAAAAACGGATCGCTAGCAAGTCCTCACATCATTGAATACGGCGAAGCGCTCATCAAAGACCTACTCCAGCGATATCCCGCAATCGATGGCATTCGGATTGATTGGCCCGAATACCCTCCCTACTTCCTCGATGCCGTTTTCACCGACTTCGGCCCTCATGTAGAGACTTTCGCAAACGAACGCGGTTTCGATTTCGAGCGGATTCGAGAAGAGGCAGCGGTTGGCTACAAACGGTTCCGAGAATCGCTCAGCGACGCCGACCTGAAAGCCTACATTCAGTCGCCGAAAACATTCATTTCAGATCTGCAAGTCAGTGACGATTTCATTAGCCTGAAATCTCAGATTGTATCGAACCTCTTACTACGCTACCGAAACGCTATGAACGAAGCTGGAGGGAAAACCAAGGAACTCATTCCAAGCGCATTCCCTGACCCATGGAATCAATTGAGCGGATTCGACTACACAGCCAATAGTGAAATCGTCGACGCCATCAGCTGCAAGCACTACACTATGCATTGGCCCATGATGATGAAGAACTACAGCGACGCGCTCACTGAAAAGAATCCAAACCTCTCCGATTCTCTCGTTGCCGAATCGCTTTCCAAATCATTTGGAGCCGTTTCACCAACGCCGAGCTCGACCGAAGAATTCTCCTACCCGGAGCCCAATGAGAAGCACCCAGTATCTCTGCAAGAATTAGGCAACAAACAGACCATAGCTGAAACGAACTCAACCAGTGCTCCCGTCTTACCTATCGCCCATAGCTACGGACCAACCGAGGATTTCATCAATCGCGCCAAGGCAGTCTATTCCGTATCCAAGGAG
>Ga0315326_10000475_pt1 | contig 19397 bp, 17 predicted proteins | sample M180m32315metaG_FD_203457 | JGI IMG/M metagenome (GOLD analysis project Ga0315326, IMG submission 203457) | Ammonia-oxidizing marine archaeal communities from Monterey Bay, California, United States - M1 80m 32315 | ecosystem: Environmental > Aquatic > Marine > Coastal | place: USA: California... | reverse complement strand
TCGAGAAGGCGACTGGTGTCAATGTCGCAGGCCACATCATGGCTCATGTTGTAGAGTCGCACGCTTTCACCCCACTCGATTTGAATCAATTGCTTTCAAACAAAGAAGGGCACGGTACACTTTCATTGAAAGTAAGACGCTACCCGGAACTAATCGGCCGCCGACTTGATGATTTGATGACATTTGATGAGGATGGTACCATCGCTGCTATCGGGCGCGCAGGGGCACACATTTGGAATCCATCTGGTGATTTGGTACTTCGAGAAGCTGATGAACTTATTTTCTATGGAGAAATTGAGGTCCTGCATCAACGTATCAGACCATTGATCCAACAAACAATTGATGCCCGCTTCACAGCACCTGAAAAGCCACAACCATGGAATGTGGACACCATGCCTGAGAACGAGGCTGCGTGGGCTGCACGAGTTCCTGAAAATCATTGGCGATATCGGCGCCGCTGATACGTCTGGCATTTTGAAACCACACCTCATCAGGGCGGATAATCCGATTGACCCTGCGTAGCATTGATACCCTCACCCCCCGACTGCCGAATCCCTTCGGGGATGGGATTGCAGGGGCCACTTGGCCCTAGGACGGTAGCAGTATGCAGGATGGAAATCAAAGAAAAACAGCAGTAAATAATTGGTCAGAATCAGTAAGAGGGGGTCGTTTTGCCACCCCTTTTTCAGAAGAAGAATTGGGTGTTCCATTTGGATTGCCAAGCCGATTGACACGTTTGGCAGATTTGCCATGGAATGGTTGCTATGAAATGCAATTGGCGAGTGAAAAGAAAAGTAAGCATACCCTTCGATCCTATCGAACCGCAACCAAACAATTCCTGACTACTGTACTTCCTGGTGAATTGCCCCCCTCTTGGGATGCTTTGCAAAACATCTCTGTGAATGAAATTGCTCGATGGGTTGACCCAAATAATGGTCGCCTTGATCTCTGGGTCCAATCAATTTCACATCTTGCATCAGCAACAATCAATGCTCGTTTGGCATCGGTTAGCCATCTCTTGAACTGGGTTGGACACCGTGTACCAGATTGGGTTACTCGTCCTCAAAAAGGCCGAAGTTTGCCAAAAACTCTCACACATCGAGAAGTTGAACGACTGAAGGAAGCCTGTGCAACCAGTGAAAACCCATTTGCGAATGTCGTTGTTACAATCTTCCTTGATACAGGAATGCGAGTTTCTGAACTTTGTGCTCTAGATCGTTCATCTGTAGATCTGGATGATTTGTCCGCAACTGTGCGTGAAGGAAAAGGTGGTAAAGATCGTCTAGTTCTATTCACTGAATCTACCGTTGATGCTATTGAGGCCTATGGCCGTGTACGAGAACAAATCATATCCCGGCACATTCCTTCCGATTCGCATCGTGATGCACTCATTCTAAATCGGCGTGGAAGACGATTGACACCTCGAGCAGTCCAGAAATTGATGGATGTACTTGCAGATGCTTCTGACATCCCTCGCTCAAAACTGAGCCCTCACACATTACGGCATAATTTTGCCACGGGATTATTGGAAAATGGAGTCGACCTTGTCAGTATCCAAAGGCTTCTAGGGCACGCGAATATTTCTACAACTCGTGTCTATCTTGAAATCGGTGACCAAAGTCTTCGGGAAATCTACCATCGTGCACAACGTGGAAGACGTGAAATTGAATGAAATATTCAATCTGGTTTTTTGATTCGTTTCAGAAGATCTTTCAATGAAGGTGTCGCAAGTGTTCGACTCTTGACCTCGACTGTTTTGTTATCCTTCTTGGTTACAGATGCCTTCTTTTTGGAAGATTTCTTCTTTGCTGGAATCGCTTTCTTTGCCTTGGCTTTACCCTTTGCAGCTGCAGTTTTAGCTGATATTGCAATGGTCTTTGCCTTGGCAGCAGCCTTCTTAGGTGCCGCCTTTGCTTTGGCTACGACTTTTTTACTGGTGCTCTTGGCTGCTGCAGCAACCAATTTGGTTGCCATTCCCGAGGTTAAGCCTGCAGAAAGCAACTTTTTCGTGCTTGCCTTGGCCAATTGATTGGCAGTCCGTATGCCTGAATTGACCAACTTTTGTGCAGTTGATTTACCAACGCCCGGTACCGCTTGTAAATTTGCTATTGCCTTGTCATCGCCCGAGGGCTTTTTCTTCGCCACGTTTCCCGCTCCAAACCGTACAAAACGTCGAACGTATTGAAGTTGTTCTTCTTGTCGCAAGGTAAAGAGCGAGTAGGGAGGGGGTGTTGGACATCACGGAAAGGGTTGAGAAAAATGCGATGGGAAATCATCTATTTGCACAGGTTCGTTCAGGTAATCCCGAAATGAAAATCGATAGGGATGGTAGATTACGTCACTCGAATTATCCTGGTACTGAAGGTAGTCTATATCTCGGAGATGTGGGTGATGCGCTTCTTCGTTGCTTTGGAGCACACGAACCACCGCGTGTTACAGAAATTCCCGGTTTTGACCAACAAATATGGAGAATTGTTGTTTCTGACCCCGAATTGACTGTTACCTTAGAAAGCCGTTCTTATTGGGGATTTGGTTTATTTTCATCGTGCTTTCTAAACTCGATTCAAATGAATGGGCCGCTCAATCGGCGTGCAAGATTGATTTTCGATTTGTGTGCAGCCCTAGGAAGAAACCCCTGGGAAGCCAAATGGCTTGGATGGTTTGCAAAAGCGACCGAAACTTCTGCGACTGCTGAGAAAACCAAATGGGAAGCGCTAATCGAACGCGGCCGTACAGATTTAATCGATTCAATCGAGGCTGTTCGATCAAAAGCTCGTGATCTAGAAAAGAAATTACCTGCACTAGCAGAAGATGCGGCAAAAGGTTGGGAAATTGAATTTGCGCTTGAAGAAATAAATAGGGCATTGTCTGAATGCGATATGGCAAATGATGCCTTGCATGATCGTTCAGCAACTGGCGTTGAACGAGCACTTGCCCGTGCCGAGGCACATATCATCGAAGCTGATCCAAGAACAGAGGTTGCGGCTCAACATTCTGGGGGCAGTGTCTTGGAAGAAATGGCAGCCATAGAAGCAGATGACCTAGATTTCTCTGATACCATTCTTGAACTTGATGAATTACCACAAGAGGTAGAGATGAATCAAGACGCAATAGAGCAGGATAATATTCCCTTTGTCGACCTCTCCGAAGAGGAGTAATCAGAAGCCTGTCAATTGTGCCCAAGCCCACTGTAGGACACCATGATTAAGCAAGTAAATCACTATACTGACAGAAATACAAGCGAAGTAAAGTGTTCCTTTAGAAATCTGGATTGCGTCTTCGCTCTCCTCATCGAAATAGCGAATGAGACCTGCGGCCTGCTGGATGTTTGGACCACCCTTCTTCTTCGACTTCTTTACAGCCATGCGATTCGCCGACCCTCCTTTCGTATTTCAAGACGCCGAATCCAAAATTATTGGAATATTGCCCTTTCAGGGGTCCAGAGTCTCAATCAAAACAACGCCATTATTGAATTCAACAATGCGACTTGCAGCGTCCATGGCTGAATCAATTCCGTTTGTCATGAATAGTTCACGGCGACGTCCATCTTCTGTCTGAAGTACCAAACGATGGCTGAGCTGTTCGAGGACTTTACGATCCACAGTTTGCCAAACCCAAGCATCTGATTCTATGGTCATGAGTGCTTCAACTGGAACCAAAGGTCCTTGCGCAGCACCAGTACGACGGGCGCGGTCAGTCAATTGTGTCAATTTCACTGCAGTCTCTACTGCATTCGTTCTCTTTGTCTCGCTCTCGGATGCATATCTCCGAGCCGGCTTTCGCTGTGTTGTCATTTTGAATCCCATCCTGTAACCATTGGTTACAAATCCCTCATCGGAGACGATATAGGTATAACCGTTCGGGATGAACTAATGCTCAAAATGTAGATTTCTTTACTCCTCTTCATCAACCGAATGGTTGAATTTGAGCAACAATGGTAGAGTTACAATAATGACGATTAATGATAGGGCAATATAGTTCGTCAAATAGAGAGAAAAGACCAATGTGGATAGTAGTATTATTGCTTCCAAACCTCTTCTTTTCCAAGTTATTTGTGGCCGATATTCAGGGAGTGTTGCAAGAATAGGCATTGTGATTCCAAGAAGAAATACTGGAAGGTGGGCATGTTCAATCAATGCAAGGTTGGGTAAGAGGGCTGGTGCAAGAATGACACCCGTGTGGAATCCCCATGCTTCTGGACGGGGGTTGGCGTCGTAACCCATCGTTGGAGTCAAGGCACCTGCAATTCCACACAACAAAATCCAACCTACTGTGAAGTGAGATGGCCAAATTGCTGACCAATGATCACTCGGCATCGCTAACCAAGAAAGCCCAATCACAATGAATACTGATGAAAGGAAGAAAGTTAACGTTAATCCAATCCAACGATGTTGCGTTGCTGCACCCCTTATCGAATGAATTCTCAAGGATGAATATCGGTGTGCGAGAAGACTCAACAACATCCAAGCAACGGGGCTTGAAGAAATATCAAGGAATACAAGACCGATGCAAAATGCAGCAACAAGCCGAGGCGTTGTAGCATTCTCGATATGGACAAGAGTTGGAATGACTATGATCGACAAGCCCAATCCAAGTAATGGATAGACGACGCTGTGCCAACTCAAAATGGATGCTTGATCTGTAAGATGCGTTGCAGAGATGGTCGCAAAGCCATCAGAATCAACACCCCATCCAAGAAGAAGAATCCAACAAAGAGTTGCCCATCGACATTCACTAGTGCTGGGATTAATCAGGGCAATACCCATTGAAAACCCTAGTAACAATCCAAGCATGAGGCCAGCCGGACCGTCGAAAATATGCAACACAGCCTCTATCCCTGTCACATGGACTGGGAGATACCCTGCAACTTGTGTATCGGTAATATCGACGGTCCAAAAAGCGTAAATTCGGAAAATTACAGCCAACGAAATGATGGCAAGGGGGATTTTGTGAATCCATTTTGGCATCCAATCTCTACCTAACAATAGAATGGGAACAAGCAGTAAACCGACGGTGAGTGTCAACGTCGTACCATTCGCCATGGGACTGCCTTCCACACCAAGCCGTTGAAGGTTGGGCGTGGCCGATGCGCTGAAGTTCGGTATCACTTCGGAGATGATATGGGCGAGTTGGTTTCTGACTGGCGTGCCCATGCTGCGGCCAGTGAATTGGCTAAACTCGTCAAACAACTACGTCCTGATGAACTTGATCAATGGTTGGATGCGGCCATTCCGAGACTTCCCGAAACAGTCCGAATCAATCCATGTAGACCTGATGTCGAATGGACACGTAATATTCTACTTGAAATGGGTGCTGAGCCCATTGAGTGGTTTACCGGTGTAGGTGGGGCATATACACTCCCATGGGACAAATCAAAATGTCCTAATGAGAAGCATCGATTAAAGATTCAATCACTACATGCAACAGGTCGAATTACACAACAAGAAGCGGCATCAATGATGCCGGTTCAAGCTCTAGATGTTCAACCCGGTCTACGGGTTCTCGACATGTGTGCAGCACCGGGATCCAAAGCCACTCAAATCGCAGAATGTCTAGATGGGGAAGGATTGGTGGTTGCGAGTGAACCGAATCCAGGTAGATCGAATCATTTGGTTTCAAATGCACAACGAACAGGACACCTGAATATGGTCATCGTACGTGAAGATGGCCGTAATTTTCCAAGAGTCGCGGAACCTGGTTTTGATCGAATACTTGTTGATGCGCCATGTACTGGTAGTGGGACTACACGGAAAAATACCGATGTTTGGTCTAAATGGAAACCGTTGCAGGGAGAGCATATGTCTCGATTGCAAGTTGGAATCCTTTCTAGAGGAGCACTTCTGCTACGACCCGGTGGGAGAATGGTATATTCCACCTGTTCAATTGATCCACAAGAAAATGAAAATGTTGTTGAAATCGTACTTGAACGATTTCCGTGGTTGTCATTGATTGAAATCAATTCTAGCAAAATCTTTCCAGGGCTAAAGACACGGTCCGGTATGACTGAAAACACAGAACCTTGTGTTAGAGTATGGAATGATGAGAACGATGGTTCAGGGTTCTTTATCGCCGTATTCACACAAACTGAAACACAACACATTTCTGCACGAGCAACAAGGTCGCACCCTCGGGATGAAGGAAAAGAACCCATACCCATTGAACCCAGACCACTCAGGCAAAAAGATTTGAGAATTCCAGAACAAGAAGACCTTGATTTGTTTGATGAATGGGGGGTTGATTCTGAAGGTTTGACGATGTGGCGTAGAGGACATCATGCACATATTAGTACGGAAGAAATTCGTGAATGGATGTGGAGTGCGCCACGTTTAACAGCCAAAAATCAACTCTTTCCCGGTGGACATTGGCAGCCGATTCGGGTATTGCAAGCTGGACAACCCGTATGGAAAATACGTAAGGGGCACAACCGTTTGATTTCCACAGGGTTACATGGCTTAGCCCATCGTGTTAACAATCACAAAATCGAAATTGATTTCGAGATGGTTGAACGCCTACTTTCAGGAGAAGAACCCGGGCGCTCGACACTTAACTCCGGTTTCCAAGATTTGAGAGACGGTGGTGTATTGCTCGAATATGAGGGTGAATACCTATCTGCATGGATTGCTGGGAAACTAAGCTTAATGATGGCTGAGGCCGATCAGCGTATCCTGAGATGGAAACTGGGCCTCTAGTCACGACATTCATGCGCCATCGACCATTCGGTTGCACATGGACGCAGATGAAGTAGGCACTTGGATGCCCTTCTTTATCGCAATCCTCTTGCTATCATTTTCAGGATGGGGGCTATGGTCAATTCCCGAAAATTCCGATGATATTGTTGCTCAATCCGGGGAAAATATTCCTCGTTTTGTCGAACATTTTCCAATCGATATGGATGAAGAAATTCCACTTGACAAGGTAATTCGAATGGCCTGGTATCCAGAAAATAATTCATTGGGTACACTGAAAACCGACGACCGATTTCTCGAACTTGGTGAATTATCAATTGTTGATCATGCTTCTGAACCAGCAACAGCAATATTGCGAACGATGATTCGATGGACTTCTGAACAAAGCATCAACGTTACAGTTGAAATCAATATGACCTCTGAAATTGAAAATGGAATTCTTCGCCTAATTTTGGTTGAAGATGATGTTGAGATGTTTGGTAGGACACCTGCTCAACATTCTGTTGTTCGACTGTATGACCCAACGCCCATCGGAGATGGAAATGGGACAATATCTCGTGAATTGACACTTTCTAACGGTTTGAGTAGGGATGATGCTCATCGCCTCCAATTCGTAATATTACTCTCTGATATGATGACTGAAGAAAATCATGCAGCAATTTCGATGCCGATGCCACTGGGAAACAATGGTCCATCGGAAACCGGTCAACGCGTTTCTACAGTGTTGGCTCTAGGGGCCATATTATTGGGAATGGCAGCAATTTCACGTGCTGAGTGGAAACGTGAAGTAATGTTGCCAAAATTACGAGGAGGAAGAGATTCCACTGGGCAATCAATTGCCTTTCTCAAAGCCGGTAAGAGGGATGTGCATCTTCGTGAAGTTCGAGTGTTGGCACCGTGGAAATTGGCCAAAGGAATTCGATCAATGGATTTACCAGCAGGAACTGAAAAAACAATCTCCGTATTTGTCAAACCTGAACGAGGTGATACAAATCCCCATACAACAATTGTAGAGACTGAATGGAGTATTGAAGTCGATGAAATGGGAGGGTGGGTTCTCGACCTTGTTCTCCACAAAAAGCCACCAACATAGATTCAAGGTCCGTCGGGAATACCCCCCCGATTATGATTGACGACACCGATCGTCGAATCTTGGCAGTTCTGCTGGCGGATGCCCGAACTTCGATGCGTTCAATTGCAGAAGAAGTGGGTGTGGCACTCGGTACAGTTTCAAATCGTGTCAAGCGAATGGAGGAGATGGGAGTCATTCAGGGATATGGCGTTCACCTCGATGCTGAAAAAATTGGTTGGACGATGACGGTCCTTTGTGGTCTACGAATCGAAAAGGGAAGACTGATGGAAGTTCAACGTAGGATTGCAGATGACCCGCGCGTATTCGGAATCTACGATGTAACTGGTGAATTCGATTCAATGGTCCTCGCGCGCGTACGCGATCGGGCACACCTTGACGACCTGTCTAAAACCGTCTTATCGAGTGAAGGGATTATCCGAACTGTGACGCATGTAGTATTGAATACTGTCAAACAAAACGGCGTGGAATTACCTTAGGAAAGGGGTTTCCAGTCCGAGGGTTCAAGAACGCCCGCTCGACCGTTCGGCCTATGGTCGTCTCAGGAGCAAGTGATGGTGGAAATTCGGCTACGGCCGATAATCTACCTGCCACCCTTCGCTGGACTGACCTATTACTGAGATACCCCGCAAGTGATTATGCACCAATGCACGATTTTGGCCGATGGGAGGACCAGCCCCATCAACACCTTCCTGCATCTCGATTGGCAGCGTCTCCTTGGAAGGGATTGCTAATTGCTGATGAAGTTGGACTTGGAAAAACAATCTCTGCAATTCGAATAATACGGAGACTTCACTCAACTGGTGAAACTGGAGCTGTCATCATTGCCTGCCCCGGTTCACTTCGTTCAAAATGGAAGCAAGAATTACATCACAGAGGAGATCTTGAAGCAGAAATAGTTGACAGTGGCAGGAGATTGCTCCGAATTGTCGACAGATTGGTTGAGGGTGAACCTCGAATTCTTATTGTGAGTCATGGTATACTACGACGTTCTGCCACCCTTGTGCAATTGATGGAAACATTGCCAGAAATCATGCTCACAATCATCGATGAAGCACACCATTGCCGAAACCCTCGAAGTCGTTTGCACGATGCTGCACAATTGCTTACCATGCGTTCTCGAAAAAGTGTCCTAATGACGGCCACACCTGTCAATTTACGCGAAGAAGAACTGTGGGTACAACTCAGTTTACTAGCACCAGATCGATGGCCAACAATCGAGCAATTTCATCGTACGATGAGGCCAACAAGAATGCTGAACGATGTACTGGATGGGATATCTCGGGCCGTCCCAAACTTGCCAAGAGCATTGGATCACTTCCGCGCACTACAGCATACAATCGGATTTGCAGGCGATCCCCGTCTTGAACAGGCAATGAATTTGGTACAAGATGAGACCGCTTGGGTTGAGAATCGAATCGAAAATTCACGAATCGTATTGGCGAATTTAATCCGTCGATTGCGGCCATTGAATGACCTTCTTGTTCGAACAAGACGACGGGACTTAGATTGGCACATGGCGCAAAGATCTGCAATCACATTGGACATCAACCTCACGCAAGAAGAATGGCGGCTCTATGAGGCTGCGCGTGCTTGGGCACGAACTCTAATCCAAATGCGACATCCAGAAGGTGAAGTCTTCGACTGGGCACTAATTGTACCCGAAAGAATGGCGTCTTCTTGTCTACCCGCCTTTGCAGGACATGTTGTTAGGCAACTACACTCACAAGCTCGTGAGGTCCTTGATAATTCGATTGATGATGAAGCGGATATCGATTTGGAAGAAGTCGAGATCCGAATGCTTCGACGCCTTGGAAATTTGAATGAACTCATTGATGCCGCAGAAGCATTGGGCGATACTGATTCGAAATACGATGCGTTTCGTTCTTGGATTATTCAAAGTCTCAATGAAGATGCATCTGGTGGAATTCTATTGTTCAGTCATTTCCATGCCACATTGCAGCACCTTCAACAACGCTTGATGGCTGATGGTGTCAGTTGTGAGGTCATTACTGGCCGGACCCGGATGCAAGATAGAGATACGATACGAGAGCGATTCAAGAATGGCGAATTTGATGTTTTACTCTCTAGCGAGGTTGGAAGTGAAGGTTTAGATCAGCAACATTGCCACAGATTGGTCAATTATGATTTACCTTGGAACCCGATGCGAATCGAACAACGAATTGGGCGACTCGATCGATTCGGACAGACTGCGGATGAAATTCAAATTCTCAATCTTGCAGTTGAAGGAACAATTGATGCTGCGATTTTGCACAGGTTGTATCACCGAATACGCTTGTTTGAAGATGCTTTGGGAATGCTTGACCCATTGCTTGGAGAAGCCATGCGAATGGTCGCAAGAACCGAATTGGATCGACCTGTAGGGTTGAGAATGATTACGGCGGAAGAAGCTTCGAGTGAAGATACGGATGCGGTCTTGACACTCCTTGATAAACGAGAAATGTGGCTAAATGAACGCTCGACTGATGAACGAGCATGGGTTGGACCCGATCCTGGAATATCTGCCTTGCGAAATTCAGTTAATCGGCACCACCTTGGAATTGGTTCGCAACAATTGCAAAATTGGTTAATTCATCAGTTAGGCGAGGATGCACAATTGCATCCCACTCGAGAACCTGGTGTATGGATGCTTGGTTTAGACCGAAATATTGTACAAGAATTAGCACATCGTGCAATGGATAGTAATCGCATTGACCAAGATACTGTAGGTTGGAAAGATATCATCACTACGGCAGCAAATCAATCGGGTCCTCACTGGTTTCACGTCGTCTTTGAACGTGACATTGCACGAGATAATCCACAGCATATATTCATCACTCCATATCACCCATTGACGCGTCTATTGCTCGATGTTAGGGGTAGAGAACCTCTCTTTCTTCGGGCTGACAGTTTGCGGACCACACCCCCTCAAGCAGCCTGGTGTGTCTGTATCGATTGGACTGTTGATAGCCTTACTCAGACAACTGTAAGACGATGGCTTTACCTTGATTCTGATGGGGTCCCCGTACTCGATGATGGTGCAAATCCGTTGCAATTACTGGAGAATGGTGAGGTGTCAATTGAACACGATTTACAAGTGTATCTAACTCCAATCGAAGAAGCATTGTTGGAAAGTGAACAACTTCGACTATTGCCCTTACTCGGTGAGTTACGTGACAATGCAGAGCATGCATGGCATCAGAGAATTCTCAGAGAAATGGGCCAACTCGCGGAAGCTGATTGGACAGCTAGATCGGAAGGGAGGGCACCTGATCCTCGCTGGGTGCGAATGAAAAATAGCCTCATCACAAAACTACAGGATGAACTCGCAAGACGCCTTGCTGAATTGGATCATATTCGTGACAATTTAGAAGGTCGATTAGATCTCAGAGTTGCCATTCAACTTGAGTGATTATTGTTCTTCTGCGCCTTCTAAATCAATTGAATCAATATAGGGACGTAATTTCTCAGTATGTGCCTTTAGACCTTCCACAGTGCGACTTTCCGGTTTCATTGCACGCAGCAATTCCATTCTGGTTTCATGATCAATTTTCATTCCAAAAGCCGCCAATCTTTCACCTATTTTTCGTTGGAGACGACCACCTGTTCGGTCCCAATCCATGAGTAATATCACCGCTGTACCCTGGTCCACCTTGTTAAGAATACCATATTTTTCAAAAATATATACAATGAAACGTGATTGATCCCAACCCCGATTTACTTGCTCAATTGGGCCTGTGAAACCCATCGACTGAAGGGCGATTCGATCATTTATTCCTTCGACTATGATTGGGCAACAACAACCACCTGATGCCGTTGGACGGTTTCGAAAGCGTGCACCACCCAATGCTTGACCGGCTGAAGTATAACGATCTTCGCGATTATTCGACACGGAATGCCTCCAAATGCGACTCAATGTCTGATTTGCTTACTTGGCGCAATTTGACTAATTTCTGACGCGAACGATGTCCTGAAATAATGTCAACGAAAACCAATGGGACTCCAAAGGTTTCGGCAAGCAATTCACATACCGCTTCATTAGCAGCGCCTTTCTGAGGAATTGCCTTGACTGCGATTTGCAAACGGCCCCGCCATACGTCGATTCCTTCAATTCCTATTCTCTTAGAGGCGGGTTGGATGGTAACAGCCAGTATCACACCTTCCGCATCTTCACGCAAGAGTCCGGTCGGCCAATCTCCCATCAAGTATCAACTGTAGATGGTGATTCTTGATTTAATCGGATGGGGTCTGTAATTCAATTGGTTTTCCTGACCCCCCTATGGGGGGGCAGACAACGGTAATATAGCGCCCTCACTCCGGGGCGCCTGAGGATATACCATGGAGGCTGGCGGGGACGTTTTCTGGAGTTTATTCAATGAATTCAATATTTGGGCTGCAATTGTTTTTGCAATTGTAATGGTCTGGCTATTTTACAACTCATTAAAATTCAGATCTTCTGATAACAAATCATTAGAATTTGAATCTGATGAATTTATCCCAGGAGTGTTTCCAAAAGAAAATGATAACCTCAAAATGGAATTAACATGGACAATTGTGCCTTTCATTCTCATTGTCTATCTGACATATATCGCCTGGGGCCCTATCGACGAAATGTGGAGTTCGGATCCTGATGCACACGAAATCAGTATGACTGGGAACCAATGGTATTGGGATATTGATTGTGACCCGCTCAGAGATACTGCTGAAGCTCCTGAATCATCGGTTGAGATGGAAAATCGTTCAGCAACAATGTTTTACAACGATAATGGGATTTTGATTTGTGAAATTACAACCATCGAAGTTGAGGGGCAAATTAAACCATTATTACGCGTGAAAGCGGATGAATCATACGGATTCCTCCTTTATTCAAACGATGTTACACATGCTCCGTTTTTCCTTGATTGGGGTCTCAAAGAAGATACACAACCTGGAATGGAAACAAGACTATACTACACCCCTAGCATGGATGAAATTGGTTCATCCTTGTTGATGTGTACAGAATACTGTGGAAAGGATCACGGCTACATGACTGCTGTTGTCGAGGTCTTTGAGTGAGGTGACTATTGATGTTCAAGCAAATGAAAAATTCACGCGCTCTTGCGATTCTCTCCATTTTATTATTCGCAGTTGTTATGGCTCCAAGTGTTCAATCGTACCCTACAGGTATTTCTGGTGCACAGGATGGAGGGTGTTCCTGCCACGGCCAAACTGCAAGCAGTGAAGTTGTGCCCAGCCTCGAAGGCCTTCCCGATGAACTTGAAGCGGGAGCAACGTACACACTGAACATTTCATTCACAGGTGGCCCATCGTTTGCAGAAAATGCAGATCCGACAGCCCTTGGGGGCTTCCACCTATGGGCCAGTGCAGGTATCCTTGCACCCGTTGATGGAATGGTACAAACCAATTCGGATGGTAGTGTAACACACTCTGGAACTGATAAAACTGACAGCGGACAAGGCAATGACCAACGTTTGTGGCAAGTCGAATGGACTGCGCCAATGGAGGGTGGTGCCAAATTTATTCTTCATGCCAACTCTGTCAATGGCGATTCGACCAATGGTGGAGATTTGTGGGGCCGCTTAACCACAGATGTAGGGCCACAACCTGCTGAACAAGCAAGTGGACTCACCGTTCTAGCGAGTGCAATTCTCCTGATGGTAGTGGTCACCCTCGGATGTCTAGTTTGGGTATTCTACCGACAAGACCCTGATTCCTTTGCTTGGGAACGATTCTGGCCTTGGTTTAGTGATTTCATCACGAGTACTGATCACAAAAAAGTCGGATCCTTGTACATGGTCAATGGACTATTCTTCCTGGGGGTTGGGGGCCTTTTCGCCCTTATATTCCGAATTCAATTGGCCACTCCTGGAAATGATTTCCTCACTCAAGACGAATACAACCAATTCTTCACCATGCATGGTACTACGATGATTTTCCTAGCAGCAATGCCAATGATTGCTGGCTTTGCAAATTGGATTGTACCCTTGCAAATTGGTGCCCCTGATTTAGCATTACCTCGCCTGAATGCCCTCGCTTTCTGGTTGAACCCAGCTGCAGCATTACTCATCTTCGCTGGAATCTTCAGTGGTCAAGGAGCAGATACTGGTTGGACTGGTTATGCCCCATATATTGTGTCACATACCGCGCATTCAGGTGCGACGTTGTGGGTGGCGGGGCAAATTTTGATTGTTGCATCTTCAACCATATCAGGTATCAACTTCATGACAACATTCTGCACCATGAGAGCACCCGGTATGGGTTGGATGCAGATGCCATTGTTCTCTTGGTCAATGCTAATTGCAACATTGATGCTTTTTATCTCAATCCCTGCGTTCGGAATTGGATTGATTCAGGTCTTATTAGATCGGACGATAGGGACAGTATTCTATGAAGTTGCAGCAGGTGGTGATCCATTGCTATGGAGTCACCTGTTCTGGTACTTTGGACACCCAGAAGTGTACGTGGTCGTACTACCTGCATTTGGTGTGATTTCTGAAGTATTGTCAACCAGTGCTCGACGAACAATCTTTGGCTACAAGTCGATGGTGTTCGCTCTGGCAGGCATTGGTATTGTTGGATTCATCGTTTATGGACATCACATGTTTACTTCCGGTATGAGTCCGGTCTTACGCTTCGTAACAATGCTAACAACAATGCTTGTTGCTGTACCCACTGGAATCAAGATTTTCAATTGGTTGCAGACAATGCATGGTGGAAGTTTGGTCTATCGAACCCACACATTGTGGGCACTTGGATTCTTAGTCACTTTCACGTTGGGTGGAATTTCTGGAATGTATTTCCCTGCTGTTGCCATGGATTTGCATCTGCATGAAACATACTTCGTGGTAGCCCACTTCCACTATGTGTTCGTAGGTGGAATCATCTTTGGACTGTATTCTGGAATCTATTACTGGTTCCCCAAGGCCACGGGGCGAATGATGAATGAAAAGATTGGAATTCTACACTTTATGACTGGATTCATATCTTACAACTTGGTTTTCTGGCCAATGCACAGATTAGGAATTCAAGGTATGCCTCGAAGGCAACACACATACTTCATCACTACAGATGAGTACTTTGCATTACCACCAGAAGCTGCTGATTGGAATATGCTAATCACGGTCGCTGCGTTCATGTTCTTTGCAAGTAACCTCATCTTGGTGTACAATATGATTAGCAGCGGTCTTCGTGGACAAAAGGCACCAAACGACCCATGGGGCGGTTGGTCAATGGAATGGATGGTCTCAAGCCCACCTCCAACTCCATCTCACGATCCAAGCGACCTGCCTGTGCAGAAGTTTGCTGAAATCCACGGTGATGAAGAGCCTGGATTCTTTGGACGGATAATTCAATGGATGATGATTCCCGAAGATAACGGAGGTGAAGAAGAATGAGTTACGGAGGACACGACGACCACCATCATGAACACCAACACAGCCATTGGGGTCCACACGATTGGGACCATGGCCACGGTGGTGCACCTCACAATTCATGGGCACCTATCATGTTGGCATTTGGAGCCAGTATTTTCCTGCTAGGATTTACCAAGGTGTTCACACAAACATGGAACAATGATGCAAACATCTGGACCTATGCTATACACTCCTCGCAAATCGGTCTGCTGATCGCTGGATTGGCAATCTTCTTTGCTGGACTTACTGTATTTTGGCGGCAAGATTGGAGTCACAGTGGTTCCTACGAAGCCAAATCTGTGGGAACTCCGTTCCGAACCATCAATGTTCGAAAGGTTGCAATTTGGATGTTCTTAATGTCTGAAATGATGGTATTCAGCAGCCTCTTCAGCACCTATCTACGATATCGAACGGGCTTTGAAAACTGTGAGGAATTGTTCCAAAGTAGTATTGAGCCAGGTGCAACCGTTGTACTTGAAGCAGGTCAGCAATGCTGGCTTCCCGCATCCTACTTTATCGCTGAAGGTGGTTATCACCAAGAACATGCAAATGCTGCCTTGGGCTTCATGCCAGATACTTTGATTCCAGGAGCAATCAATACATTTGCACTGATTATTTCCTCGTACACTATTGTTCTCGCACTGAAGACTGCAAAAGATGCAAGTCTAAGTGATGCTGAGCGCAACAGCAAAGTTGGAAAGTATCTCTCAATGACTCTAGTTCTAGCAACCCTCTTCTTGACCTTCAAACTGATTGAATGGTTTGTTGGATTTGAGATTGGACATGAAGGAGATTGGTACTACTTCCACGCCCCATCATTGAGTGCTGATCATTTCACGATACATGAGGCGGCGTACACGTATTGTCATGAATGGGATCATCACGGTGGTGCCGATCACCATGGTGCTTGTGTAGAAGGGCAGGATGCAATTTTCGATATACGGATGGCGGCCTCAACATTCTATGTAACCACGGGTACTCACGGTGTACACGTATTCGGTGGAATGGTGGCACTTGCATACATGGTTCTCAAAGCATTCCGCGGTGGATATACACCTCAAAACGCAGTGAGTATCGAATACTTCGGTCTTTATTGGCACTTTGTTGACTTGGTCTGGGTTTTGGTCTTCCCCGCATTCTATCTGTACTAACGGAGGCATCAATATGAGTGAACATGGACATGAACATCACACGATCTTAGGCTTTGAGCGATATGCATTCAATTTCTGGGTGTTAATGATTTTCACCGCTATCGAAGTTGTTGCAGTCGCACTAACGTTCTCAATGAAAGGTACTGTCAGTATGAATACAGTCGTATTTATTCTAGTGACTGTTGGAATTGTCAAAGGAATTGGTATTGCTGCAATTTTCATGCATCTGCAAGGTGACGAAGATAGCAGGGTTCTGACTGCTACTGCGCTGTTCCCAGTCTTCTTCATCGTCGTCATGGTGTTATTCATCGGTTTGACCCACCCTGATGCAGCTGATACTTTGCCAGCATGGTGTCGGCCAGGATTCTACACGTGATAGGAGTGAAACACTTAGCCGAGCAGTGTCTCGGACCACACACAGCGGACGTCGCATAGCCTGGTATCGCGCCGGATTTGAAATCCGGTGGTATTCGCCGCGGGAGTTCAAATCTCTCCGTCCGCGCCAACTACTCAAATCAATCTGACATCAAAATGATATACCATATTGATTGACATCGAATCATGCGAAGTAGACCTTTCTTGATGGTGATAATTCTACTTTTTTCCGCCCTATCTGGGTGCATTGGGGGGAATGATGAAGGTGAACATGAATTCCATGGATTGGAATATGATCCAGCATCCCCTGCTCCAAACTTCACCCTCACTGACCAAAACGGGCAGAATGTTTCTCTTTCAGACTATGAAGGGAAGGTTGTTGTATTGGCCTTCACCTACACATCTTGCCCAGATGTTTGCTTGGCAATCGAAGCAAATCTGCATTATGTCAATGGAGAAATGTCAGATGAAGATGATTTGATCATTCTCTCAATGAGTATTGATCCTGCTCGAGATACACCTGACCATTTACTAGAATGGACCACTCAACGTGGGTATGATTGGACTCACCTCACCAGTGAAAACCACAGTGAACTTTCCCATGTTTGGACCAGTTACAACTTGTTTGTCGATACGTCACATATCAATTCGGATCACTCAGATCACAACGAACAGGCGGATATGTCCCATCAAGTCGCTGTCCTATACCCTGACAATACCACTGCATTACTTGATGGTCATCATGATATGTTACCTGAAGAGAATGCCTCAGGTTGGAACCTCACGAACAGCACCTTCATGATGAATAATATCTCCCTGAATTCATCTGTTCACGAGCAGTTTGGGAATCAGGTACATGGAATCAATGGGGTTGATGCCCCGAGTGATTGGTCATGGTACTGGGGTTTGCACATCTGGAATGACTCCAGTATGGCTTGGGAAGAAAGTCAAGTTGGGGCTGATGATGTGATGATTATGCACGAGACGAATCATGTGGCTTGGGCTGCATCAAATGCAAACTTATCCTTACTACCTGTACCGGGAAGTGAGATGGACATGGGTGGCGATGATTCTCATGACCATGATGATTTGAACATGGATGAAGAAGAAATGTATGAAGTAGGCCACAATACTGTCACATACATCATTGATCGAGATGGCAATAAACGACTTGTTTACACAGGTTCAGATTGGTCAACTGCTAATTTAATGGATGATCTCACTCAACTATTACACCATGATTCTGGTGTTGAGGCGGCAAACGACGGGCATAGTGATCACAACCATTGAGTCCAATACGCACCCTACGGGTGCGAACAGTCTTCAATGGGGAGCGCCCTCAGCGATGCGTGCGACGCCTTGTTCCGCTTCTCGTTTTTCTCTTCCTGATACCCTCTTTTTCGGGTTGTATTGGTGGCCCAAATGTCGTATGGGGGTCATCAAATGGCGAATATAGCACAAGTTTTGACTCTGATAGTACTACAGGAATTAATTCGATTTCTGTAACCAATAAACTATCCACTACATCATCAAGGCAAGTTGATGGAGAATCATTTGTTCTAGATGAATGTGAAAATTCTACATTCAGTGTTACAGGATGGTTGGTTCAAACAAAAATATTTGACCAGCCACAAACACAAACGCATGCCATTGCTTCATGGATGGTAAAACAGATGCCATATGAAGAAGCTGGAGATGTTACACCGGGTTCAATTTTTGTTAGCGTTGTCAACAGTGATGACGATTGGCCATCACCCACTCAAGCCAAAGGAATCCCCATGGTCGATGGTACGCTTGGTAGCGGTAAAGCGAGTGATTTCCCACACCAAGGGTGGATCCTACTAGCCATCATCCCTGCAAATGAAAATGTGTTTGATGCTGCCATACAGATGGACACCAATCAGGCTGTCAAACTGAACGGCTATCTTCGGCAAGGAGATTCCACCCCTCGTGACCCTACTGTGGATTGTAGTATTCGCGTGCCTAACAATGGTTGGACGGGTCATTTTGTCGTCACATCGTTGACATATGGAGATGAAAGGGTCGTCACTGCTAACGAGGCCTATATCGGAGGAGACATTCCCTTCTTTGGAAGAGGATTGTACACAACCATTCTGCTTGTCTCGATTGTGGCATCAGGCGCACTTTACATATTTTCTCGAAATCAAATTATTCTCGGTGCTGATTCACAAGCACAAGCAATGCTATCTGAACAACAAATGCGTGCTGGTAAATCTGCACGACACGAAGCAGCTCGGCATGAAGCGCGAATGGCTGCAAGCACCAAAGCCAAGGAATCTGAGTTCACTGGAAAACCTACCAAGAAATCGAAAACGGCACCAATGTTCGACATTGGGGCAGCCCTTGCAGAAGAATCGCCAGGGGCCAATACCGGACACTATGTTGCGGGCAGTTCTGTTACATCCACAGATGAAGCCGATGCAATGGAAGAAATGATTTCTGACATGCAAGAAGAGCATGCTTTTGAACAAGAATTGCAGGAAAAGGGCCTGCGAAACATCATCGGAAGTGGAGTAGGGAGCGGTGGAAGGACAATTGGAAGAAAGAGTGTCGCCACAACTCCTCATACTTCGAGAGTGGTTGCCTCTCCAGAACCAAAAGTAGCGCCTGAACCCAAATCAAAGCCGGCCAGGAAAACCCGCAGAACGAAATCGGCTGAACC
>Ga0315326_10000473_pt1 | contig 19413 bp, 9 predicted proteins | sample M180m32315metaG_FD_203457 | JGI IMG/M metagenome (GOLD analysis project Ga0315326, IMG submission 203457) | Ammonia-oxidizing marine archaeal communities from Monterey Bay, California, United States - M1 80m 32315 | ecosystem: Environmental > Aquatic > Marine > Coastal | place: USA: California... | reverse complement strand
CACGTCTCAATAGCTCCGGAGAGCTGCCCTATGAGTCCGACGCGCCACCAACTACGCCACCCCGGCAGTTAGTCCGCCCACCGAGGCTCCCTCTTTGAATTATGCGGCAGAAATCGATGGTAATTTTAGTGCGAAGGCTTCATCTCCCGTCGTCATTCCGCATAACTGATGGTCGACATTAACACCGCCATGGCCGCGGCCGCCGCTGAGCGACGCAATAGGGGTAAAGGTGGCGAGAAAAAACGCAGTCGAAGCGGGGCAGATCTCGGAATAGAATCCTTTGACCCCGCCAAGCATGTAGCCAAAGAAAAGGCTGATGCTGCATCCATGTGGTTGGTTATCGGCTTCGCAATTTTTGTAGCGGTAATCATGCGATACCTCATCATGCCATCTGCTCAAGAGAAGCCAGATTTATTGTGGTTTATCCCACTATCATTGATTCTGCTCATACCTTCTATTCATCGTGCGGTTATGCCGAAACAGTTTGTTGAGCATTACACAAAGGGAACCTGGTTCAAAGCATCATTTTTGCACACATTTTGCTGGCTTGCAGCAACATTTCTACTATCCAATGCGCCATTTGGAGATATTGTTGCCCCACAAATCGATGGTTCATGGGGCGTGGCAATGGAAGGCGATGAAGGATGGGAGTATTCAGCAGCGAAAAAGGGTACAGTTACCCTTGAAACCGGTTATTCGAATGCGTGGATATTGTTCTCATTCTCAGATAATGCCGACCCCTCCGACTCAACATATTCCTTGTCTGAAGAATATTTGAACGATGCATCATTTTACGATAATGTGAATGAAAGTTTAGTGAAAAGTGTCAGACCTCATCCCGATATCGATAAACCATTTGCCGTGCTTCTCCCTGATAATTTATCAGCTGGAACACACGAAATTGTCGTAGAGGTTACAGAGCAAGGATCCCCTTGGGAGAATACCAGAACTGTGACACTGAATGTTGAGATTGTAGAGCCAGTAGTTGAGGAATCAACAACTGAGTAATTAGGCTAGTAGCCTGCACAATCTAGCAGTCAAGGCATCGAGTTGTACCGACTCGCCACCACCCTCAACTAGACGGAAGTCAATCTCTGCCATCAATTCGGTTAAATCCAATTTTTGAATTTCAGTTAGGAAGTCTGCACCATATAATTCACGATGTAATTGGTTAACAAAATCAGTTCCAGCTAGACCATAACGGTCGAGTAATTCTCGTAGTCTTCGCCTCGCAGCATGAAAACCATCCTGGCGGCATGCCATGAGGTATTGATGGAGAGATTCAGGGGGGGCAGTCGCACTTGTTTCGTAAATTAAATTCCGAGTAATTTTACTCTCAAGTGCTGCAGCTACTTGCAGAGCAGTAATCGCTTTACGAAGGTCACCTTGACTGATTCTTACGAGGGCTTCTGCGGCATCATCGTCAAGAGCAACACCCTCACTTTTTGCGACACTGTGAACCTGATCACTTACCTCGGCCTCAGCGAGAGGGCGGAATCTGAAAACTGCACATCTGCTTTGGATTGGCTCAATGATTTTGGATGAATAATTACACGAAAGAATAAATCGGCATGTTTCTGCATATTGTTCCATAATTCTACGAAGAGCACCTTGCGCATCATTGGTCAATGCATCAGCTTCATCGAGGAAAATTATTTTGAAACTCGCACCGCCGAAAGGGGCGGTTCGGGCGAATTGTTTTACCTTCGTGCGAATACTTTCGAGTTTTCTCTCATCAGATGCATTCATTTCAAGCAAATTCTGACGAAATTCCTTGCCGAAAACATCGCGAGTCAGGGCCATCGCCGCTGTGGTCTTACCAGTGCCGGGAGGTCCTGCAAAAAGAAGGTGAGGGAAGTCCTTCATCGTTGCATAGGAAGCCAAACGTTGTACAACACTTGTCTGTCCTTTGATGTCACCCACCGTGCGGGGGCGATGTCGTTCGACCCATAGTTCGCTCATGGCCTACAGAGGTCGTGGTCGATGCACCTTGAACATTCGCTTTGTAATCATAATCAGTGATTTTCTCCGGCCACCCGTAGGGTGGCCAGCCGAAAGGAACCTATACCTCTACTGATAGTGGGGGTGCGAGCCACATGTCGCAACCCACCATCAACCCCCGAAGTCTTATGGGATCAATGACACTAGTTTTGATGTTCTTAGTAGCTGATTTACTATTGCCAGAAGCGTTGCCTGCGTGGCCATCAGACCTTGAAGAGGATCAGTCTATTTCTTGGACAACTACCACTTCTAGCGTATTTATGGATGCGGGAATCGATTCAGGGTATTCGATGGACAACTTTGGTTCAGCCATTTCGGTAGAACTTGGCCCAACTCAGTCGGGAGAGGGTAGGATGTTAATCGCATTCAATAATTCGTTCAATTCATCATATGTCATCTCAAACGCTTTACTTCAGGTGACATGTGGAGTCAATCAATCCAATATCGACACAATCAACATTTTCTCATCGAGAATGAAGAAGACTTGGAATGAGAGCACAGTTACTTGGAATGGGCCGACTCAGTCTGTAAATTGGGGCCAGCCTGGCGCTGAGTCTGCTGCCGATCACGATTCGTGGGAGCCACCATTTACTGGTCTGGACAACAATACTTTCGACATCAACGTCACTGCAATTGTACAGGATGCAGCTGCAAATAATCGTTTGACTGTAAATGTGCTACTTGCTGCAACAGGGACCGGATATACCTGCTATACTTCCGATGCGATGACTACCTCAAACCATCCTTCGCTATTGGTCACCTACACAATGGGCACCCCGGGGTCTGGCGGAAGCCTCACTCCTGATTTCGTCGAAGATGGTGCTGCATTGATGGCTAATGATGGGCTTGTGATTAGAGCTGCTACTACTCCTGATTTGAGTTGGTCAGCACTCAGTGGAGATGATGTGCAAATCCAATTGTCACTAGGGGAGGAATTTATTTCAGATTTAGATGCTGGTTGGTATTGGAATACTGAGGATAACTCAAGCCTGTTTACCACTAATGGCACTTCGGGTTCGATGGGGATGTCGACCAACGCATTAACGAATTCTTCAACCATGTATTACCGAATGCGTGCCATAGATTCAACACGTCAGATTGGTGATTGGACCACAGGATACTTCCATCTCCCGGGACACACTGTAACCGATAATGGCGATGGAACCGCAACCTTCTCTTTCACATTCGATGATCTCGGATTATCAGAGGATACTATCGAAGACTCATTTGTTGACAGCACATCTGGGCAATCGAAAAACCTCAATTTTGGTGCCGATGAAACGTTTACTATCGGAGCCACTTCTACTACTAAGCAACAATACGCGTTGATGCGATTAAATCTCGATGATATTGGGATGCATTCCAATTCAACAATTGTAAGCGCAACACTTTCTTTGAACAGAAATACTTCGTCAGGTTCCGCATTAGTTTCCGCCCATGTAATGGATACAGACGCGTGGGATGAAGATGCGGTAACTTGGAAGAAATCCACCAGTTCTACTTGGTGGGACGATGGTGGAAGAGTCCAATCGATGTCTGTTGCAAATATGATGGGCAATCAGACTTCTTCTACTTTCGACTTTGATTTGACAGCTGCTCTCCAGAGGTATATCGATCAAAATTCAGGCACAACATCTTCGACAAGCGATGACGCACTCGATTTGATGTTCGTGGCTTCGACATATGGGCGAGAAGTATCGGGAAGTTCCAATGTCGTTTTCGACTCTACTGAAACGCTTGATGGAACAGAACCAGTAATGGAAATCACTTACCGATATGGTACTGGACAAGCACCGAGTGCTCCTTCATTATCCAGTCCAATTGGCGGAATTGGAGTTTGGAATGTCTCCGGCCACAACCTTAGCGGAAATACCACTCCTGACCTCGTATGGAGTACAGCCGGAGTCTCCGGTAATGACATGATTCTAGAACTTTCAAAAGATGCTGATTTCCGTGAAATTGCGGAGATGGTCGATACATCCGTAGATACCGATTTCGCACCTTCAGATGGAAATTGGTCCCTAGCTTCACAACCTCTAGACCTAGGAGTGGGTTATCACTGGAGAATTTCTCATCGCGATTCAAATGACCATCAAGGATGGTGGTCCGAAGATAGTTTCGTGGTTTCAGCATTAGAATCTCAGCATCTTGGAAATGATAGATACGAGATGAGGTTGAGTCATGGAAATGCTACAACTGCTGGCGATGCACCTTATTGTGGGGACACGTACATCGATAGTGGAACTACAAGTTCAAATTACAATGGCGAAGATGTGATGCAGATTAGTTACAATACTTATCCTGCAGAGACAAGTGTATTGATTGGATGTGATTTGGTCAGCCATCTATTACCATCAGGATATGCAGTTGAAAGCGCAGAACTTTCAATGCGACTCGACGATTATCCTACAGGTACACCAGTCGTCGCAGCATGGGAATCACATCAGCATAATTGGACGGAAACCGGAGCAACTTGGGCAACCTATGACGGCGTGAATAGTTGGGGTACTTCAGGCGCAAAGGGATGGGAGCGTGCAAGTTTACTCGATTCAACTTCGATAGGAAGTAGTTATTCTCCAGGAGATAGGATGGAACTCGATGTTACATTAGCTGTCCAAAACGCAATGCGTGATGGAAGATCCGTTGATTTGATTGTGGGATTGGTTGGAATTGGAACTGGCAATAATCGAGATATATTACTCAATCCAAACTCTGATCCAACTGCCTCATATCGCCCACAAATCTCCTTTGTCTATGTTCCTGGTTCGAATGCAGTTCCTGCAGAACCAATGCCAAACATGCCTCTGAATGGAAGTTGGTCAGTAGAACAAGGTGTCGAACCATCTCCAATCACTCAGCCAACGCTTGAGTGGAATTTCACTTCTGGCAACGTGACAGTAGGAGGCTGGTCGATTGAGCTCGACACTTCAGATACTTTTGACACTGGAAATTTGATTACTGCTGCAAGTTGGAATGATGCAGGATTTGATATTACCAATATGACATTTGATATCAGTTCAGAATTATTTGTCGGTAATACATGGTATTGGCGAGTCAGAGCAACATCTGCAACTAACCAAATTGGAGATTGGTCTAATGTATACCACTTCCAACTTCCAGATATTACGACTTGGCAAATCGATCAAGATTCAGCAGCAGTTGAGATACGCCACCGAGATGCATTACCGCATCTGAATATTCCCAACTTCATCGATACTTGGGTTGTTGATGGGGGCACAGATTTCAACCAGACTCATTCAAGTTCTACTTCTCTTAAGGTAGGAACCGATAGTAATGGAAATAATGCCACTTCGTTGCTGAAGATCCCATTGACGGAGTTACCAAATCCACAAAACGCTCACATTTCTGAGGCGACTCTCAATATGTATGCAGAATTTGGCTCTAGTAGTTCAAACCATGTTTCGGTGCACCCAGTTCTCGTCGATTGGAATTCAAATGCAAATGGCTCACATTATGATGGAACCTTTGAATGGGACGAAGGCGCTGGCCTCGGCACTAATGATAGTGGAGGACTTAGCGACGTAGAAGATGGTGAAAATGCCAATTGGATGACACTTGATGTCACAGAATTAGTTCAAGCAGCATATTCTTCTGGCGAGTCCCACCTTTCAATAATGTTGCAAGGAACTCTTGGACAAGGTCAAACTATTTTCACATCGGTTAATGGAACAGCTTCGCAGCATCCGTGGATGAACCTAACATGGACAAATGGTAGCGCTTCAACCGCACCAACTGCTGGAAATAACGTATTGCCAAGCAATAATCAAATTGTGTGGGATACTTCTACGCATGCTCTATTGCCAGACCGAAATACCACCTTTGAATGGTACCATGCAAATTCAGGAAGTGTTGATGATTGGCGCTTATTCATTTACGATGATCACTCAAATCTTCGCTCTGGATGGACTATGTTTGATAGCCGTGAACTTACTACTGGATGGGGTGAAGACTCCACTGGCAATTATTCGTTAGTATCTCCAATCAATCTTACAGTTGGCACAAGTTTCAGATGGTTTGTTCAACCAATTACCGATGATATTCTCGGTAGTAGGAGTAGTTCGAGTATATTCCACATCCCATCTGCTACAGGAGCGACAATCAATTCAACAGATGCAAATTTGAGCCTACAAGAAGGCCAACTAGTTGAGGCGCTTGCTTATCCAAGTATTTTCCTTGACACAAGCATTGACTCGGGTTCTACAATGAGCTCGTATGAAAGAGGTGCCTTTTTGATTGCCGGACGTTCGAATGTTACCTCATCATCCTCGCACCATTCTCTTGCGCTGATTCAAATTAACTGGTCGAGTCTACCAATTCCAGATTCACATGAATTCGTCAATGCAACATTGACATTGACTCGACTCAATGGAGGAGAGCCTAATCAAGAAACAGTTACTTTGGTAGTAAGTGAAATCACATCTGCATGGAATGAAAGTGCGACATATGCAAGCCCAACGGGCAACAATAATTCCTGGAATCTTAACCCCTCAGTGAATAATTGGGAAGCGGTTGATTCGGTAAATATGACCTATGAAGATACTACGGTGGACCTCGATGTGTCATATGCTGTTCAGCATGCACATGCATCGGGTAGCGATACAATTTCACTAATCATATCAATACCTGACACTCTAGATGAGTGGCATTTCGCTAGTAGTAATTACAATGTTGATGAAACATTGAGGCCAGAATTATCTCTCTCGTGGAGGACAGGAGAACAATGGCTTCCACCTGCTGCAACAGGAGTATTACCTTTGGACGGTTCAACGATTTGGAATCAGACCTCTTCACGCCCGCGTGGTGCTGACAATGTAACTTCAACTTGGGAGTCTACAATCAACAATGAAACACGTTGGGTTGGACAAGTTTCCTTGGATCCAAACTTCGCTGATATGGATAATACTTGGTTATATGATTTCAGTGATTCATCATCACATAATGGAACTTTCAGTTCTTCGACAATTAATGGAAGCGAAGTAATGTCATTTATCACATCAGATGACATCGATTGGGATGATTATTGGCTATATTGGAGAGTGAGAGCAGAACAAGACCACCGCTTAGGTACTTGGACAAGTACACACTCATTCCGAGTGCCCGGAACCTATGGTTCGGATGATGGTGCAGGAAATCATACAATCACCCTATATCAGAATTCTATCTTTGAAGAGACTGGTGACTTACCAGGAGTCCCAGATTCAACAATAGATTCAACATTAGGAAATACTGCACTAGGGGCATCATCAGTAATGAATCTTGGACTCGCACCAAGTGGTTCTGGTGAAACGCAGATGTTGATAACTTTCGATTTGGGAGAGTTACCATTCCCAGCAGCAATGACGCCAACTAGCGCTTTGCTGTCGATGTATAGGCACAATGTTTCGGGAACTTCGTCTTTGACCGTAAGTGCTCATGCATGTGATTCATTCAATGAGAATAGCGTTACTTGGAATAATTCTCCGTCGTGTCTAACTTCAGAGATTACGAGGTCTACTCTTCTGATGGCTCCGCCTAATACTTGGGTTGAATGGGATATCACTTCTCTGGCACAAGCGAATGTATTGAATGGTAATAATACATTGACAGTCTTGTTACAATCTGTTGGAACTCCCGGTTCTCGACATGGATTCCATTCCGGAGATTTCTGGGATGAAACTTACAGACCTCGTTTGATTCTAGATTATGTTGATAACGTGAATGGCGTCTTACCACCAGCTCAACCAACGCTGAATTATCCAGCAGATGGAGCGATACTCTACAACACCAGTTCTTGGGTTCTTTCTAGCCAAGATCAACCACAATTGAGTTGGAACGCAGTTCCAAATGCCACTGGATATGTTGTTACAATTTCTCAGGCAAGCGGGCAACTGAAGTACAAGTCTTGGGAGGATTCTGAAATCAATGGTAGTACCTTTACATTCGCAAATAATTTAGACGCTGGGTCAGTTTATCAGTGGTGGGTTCAAGCGATTAACGGCAGTATTCCGGGTCCTTCTTCCTCACGCAGTACTTTTGCAATTGGTGACCCACAGGGCAATACTGACAATGGAGATCACACTTGGACATATCTTTTCCAAACCGGTAATGAGGTCGCTGATTTAGGTCATACAAATATCAGAGATTCATACATTGGAGACGGCCATCCTGATCATAATCATGGTAGTAGCCCTATGCTGGTAGGTACCGATTGTGAAGGCGCATTGACTGAATGCCGAATGATAATTGCTCTCGATAATAGTCAGATTCCATTACCAATGGCTGCTAATATCCATTCAGCTTCTGTACAACTACAAGTCTCAGACGAGCAGTTCATTGGTGCTACCTCACTAACTTTCTCCGTTCATAGGCTCTTAACAGGCGCTTGGAGTCAATCAGGTTCGACTTGGAATTCATCTTCGTCGGGAATCAATTGGGCCACACCTGGAATGACAGCAGGAACAGATTATAATTCTACAGCGATTTCTTCTACTACTGTAATGGCAGGTTCGACAGATGTGTGGTTGGAACTTGGTCATGAATATATGCAGATGGATGGTGACCACGCATGGATAATTATCGCTACACCTGATGCTGGTGCAGCTTGGATGGAATTCCATTCAAGTGAGGGAGAACTTTCAGTTCGTCCTTTGGTTACAATGAACTATACCAATGTAGATTCAGTAACAGTATCTCCTATGGGCACTACTACAGATGCCGATACTTCAGTTCAGTACTCTCATCTCTTAGAAGACGCTCTTGGTACTATGATTAGTGAAGATGTAATATGGTACTCAAGTGATGACAATATTGATTCAAATGGACTGTATACTCCAGTATTAGTAGGTCAGCACACAATCAAGGCATGTTTCGGAGTTATTTGTGGTATTGAGACAATCACAGTTACCCCCGGTGCACCGGTTACGCTCGTAGTTTTAGAAACAAGTGGGATAATTACTGCAGATGGGTCATTCACCATTAATGCCGAAATACAGGACCAGCATGGAAATAGCGTTCCAGGCCAGACCATCATTTACACTCCAACTAATGGAAGCATGTCAGGACCGACATTCATGCCATTTGCAACCGGTGCTCATACGATTACTGTAGGATGGTCTACTCAAACTATTGATGTCCTTATTGTGGTTAATGGAGGTGTTCCAACGCACTATGAGACCTCAGGATGTGAAGATGTCATCAAGGCAGGAACTACCTGTATTCTTGATTGGACTTTACATGACCAATTTGGCAATGTGCTTGACTTAGCAGTTGGCGGAGGAATCTCCTGGAATACAGCAGAAGGTGTATTTACTGAAGGAAATGGAACATATTTCGCTACTCTAATTGGAGTTCACGAGATTACTATGCTCTCTACAGGAGGAATCTCGCATTCACTTAATGTCAGTGTGGATCATGGAGAAATGTCCTATCTGGAATTAAATGCCTCAGATACAGAAATTACTGCGGATGACCAAGTTTTCTTCAATACTACTCGAGTCGATATTATGGGTAACAGGCTTTCAGTCCTTGTACCATCTGGAAATTGGACTTATTTAGATGGAGTGTTGGAAGAAGGCCAGCCTGCTACTTGGCATGCTGAGAGTCGTGGTGCAAAATTAATCAAGGCTCAATATGCAGGAATGGAAGCTGAAGTCACAATTCAGATTAGCGAAGGAGCAATCACTGGATTAATTCTAGTTGTCGAATCTGTGGATTCAACCTATTCTCTACAAAATTTGACAGCAGATGGTGACCTCACTGTTAAGGTAAAGGCGCATGATTCTGATGGTAATCGATGGACAGAAGATGTCAATTGGAGAATTGAACATGCATTGTATAATGATCAAGATGTCCTCCAACAGTTCTATGCGTCCAGCACTTACTTCGTCCCAGTTCATGCAAGTTCGACGCCATATACTCTCTATGCAACATTTGACGGTGGTTCTTCATTCCTTGAGGTTTCATTGAGTATTATTGTTACACACGGAGATTTAGTTTCAATAGACTTGATTGAGCCTTCTCCTGCCTGTGATGCACCGCTTACCCCGCAAGACACATGGTCTTGTGATATGAGTGCTGATTTGAGCCTCAACTTCGTACCAACTTTGACCGATAGTGATGGCAATATCATTGATTCTTCGATAATTAACTATCGTTTGACAAATACAGCAAATGGTAATACCACGAATCTGACCGATGCAATACTTGCACCATCGGGCAATTGGCCAGCTACTGAAGTTGGGAATTGGAGTATTACTGCTTGGGCAATCAATGACGAAGGATATGAGATTTCAGAAACTGTGGCCATTATTGTGAGACATGGTGAAGCCGTTTCTGTAGATGCAAAGGTTCCTGCTAATACTGCAATATCAGGAGATACTTACGGCATTGAAGTAACAGGTACAGATTCAGACGGCAATGAATTCCCTCAGGATGTAATCTGGAGAGAGGATGGCAAGAAATCGCAAGTTGTGAATTCAACTGGTGAGGCAGGCGAGTATAATTGGGATGCTACTTCAATGGGCGAGCATGTTCTAACCTATTCAGTTGGTTCTGCAAATAATACCTGGACGGTAAATGTCAATCCTAATCCAAAGGTAAACGTCCTCATTTTCCACATTCTTGAAGGTAAGGACGACTTTGATTGGTCCGGCAAAGTAAATCAACTTGAAACATTAGAGATTTGGGTGCAAACCTATGATGCATGGGGTAACGAAATCAGTGTACCACCATCTACTACTGTCGAGGCAACTGGACGAATGACAATCATTCAACTAAATGCGAGTAATTGGGAAATTACTACACTTGATGAGGGTAAGCAAACCATAACAGTTCAACAAGGAAATGTCCAAACATCCGAAGAAATACAAGTTGATGGAACATTCCTCGGATTCTTTGAGGCTGGAGGCGCACTATATTACGCGGGCGCTGTTCTAGGTTTGTTGATGTTCATTGTCTTGTTAGTTGTTATCGTAATGGTAATGCGTTCAGGTTCTTCAGATTATGAAGATGAAGATTATGAAGACGAAGAAGATGGTGATGATGATTACTACGGCGGCGCACCACCTACGGGGCCACAAGGTACAGGACCGAGCGGTCCGCCACCAAGTGAACCAGAACCCAAAGAGGACACGTCATGGATAGTAGAGCATCGTTACGATGATGATGGTACAGAATGGGCCGAAGATGAAAACGGAACATGGTGGTACCGTGATAGCGGCGAAGCAGATTGGGCAGAATGGACTGAATGAAGGGTTTGTTTGATAGCCATAAATGAGACTGGTGTAGGGGGATGACTCTCGTGAATAGACGACTCACCTTCAGCCTGATCATTTTGCTATTGCTACCCACATTTGCAACAGTTTCTGCTGCCGTGCCAGCTAGTATTGAGATAGATAGCCCAAGTACAGAATTGACTGCAGATGGCGCATTGCGGCTAAATGCGGTAGTCAAGGATAATAGTGGAAATATTATCGACGAAGCAGTTTCTTGGACAAGTTCTAGTGGTTCAATTGATTCAACTGGATTATTCACCCCTAGCCTGTCTGGCATAGTAAATATCACAGCAACAAGTGGGGGAGTGAATCAAACTCTCCAAATCACCGTCACTCCAGGGTGGCCAGTTTCAATAGTTTCAGATTTCAACCGAACGGAGTTCAATGTCGATGAAATAGTGAATTTAACAGCACATCTTGAGGATAGAGCTGGTAATGTTATCACTGGAGATGTCGGCTGGAGATGTGATAATGGTGCCATTAATCATTCAGCAAAAACTTGGACACCAGCAGGAGTTGGAAATCATACTATGAGGATGGTATGGAGTGAATTGGAAACTCAGGTAAATATGTTGATTGTTCCGGGTGCTCCAGTTGAGATAATCATTCCATTTGGACTAGTAATACAGAGTGGGGCTCATATCCAGATAGATGCAATTGCCGTTGACAACTATGGAAATGAAATTGGAATTTCAAAAGCGGGCGAACTAACATGGAGTACTGAGAGTGGAACAATTACCTCTCAAGGTGTATTTGTGAGCACTGAACCCGGTCTTTGGGAGATCAATGTAACGAGTTCTTCAGGGGCAAATGGTAGCGGAACTATCAGAGTACTTCCAGCTGCAGCAACCGGTCTGGCAATTGAACTGAACTCGACAGATATTCGTGCAGGTATTCCAGTAAATCTGACTTCAATTAGAACCGACGTGCTTGGAAATGATGCTCAAGTACTCCTTCCACTTTCAAATTGGACAGTACCATCTGGTTCGCTTGAACTAGATGGTGAACAAGTTGTTTGGACACCATCTCGAATTGGGTCTTGGACGATTGGAGTGAATGATCAAGGATTTTCTGCAACTCAAGTCGTTAATGTAGAAATGGGCCCATCAGTGGGTCTGGTCATCAATCTTGATGCGGATGAGGTTAGGTCAGGAAGTTCAGTAGTCGCCTCATTGATGGCATTCGATGCGGTTGGAAATGAGTGGTCAGCAACCGGAGCATGGGATGTTGCAGATGAACTCGATGCTTCAGATCACATTTCGTGGATGCTATTGAAACCCGGTCCAGTCGGAACATATTCAATTTCTGCAACATGGTATGATAATGAGACTGCGACAGTTCATGAAACTATTACCGATGTTGAAGTCACACCTGGTTCCTTAGCACGAATGATTCTTCCAGACACGGGCACTAAGGTGCCCTCGGATGGTGTATTAGAACTCTCACCAATTTTTGAAGATGAATATGGAAATATTCTGGATGACACGCATGTAGTTTGGATGATAGATGGTATCGATCGTACCATGGAAATCGAAATTGCCGGTGGCAAATGGGCACCTTCATCACTTGGGATGCACGAAATTCGTGCAATGTCTCAAGGGGTGTTTGCCATTGTTGACATAGAAGTTACACCAGGTACTGCCCGTCACGTTGTCACAGATGTTGACGATGGTTTTTCTGTTGCAAGCGGCACCGAGTCTGAAATTTCGATTTCTACTCTCGATGTTCATGGTAATCAGGCTCCAGCAGCAAGTGTCCAATTCATTTTTGATGACCCCACAGGAGAAGTCAACCCCTCACCCACGGGTGATGGCCATTGGATGGTATCTGGAGGAATGGCTGGTGAGTGGAACCTTCGTATTACTGCAGGGGATGCTACAGCCGATATCACAGTCACTGTGGTCCCTGGTGCGCCTGAGCGACTAATTGCTGAAATCCCTGACGAAATTCCTGAGCAGGGTACTACTCTGATAATACGAGTATATGCTATCGATTTGAATGGAAATAGAATCGAAGTTGAACCTTCGGATACCACAGTCGACTGCACTGTAGGAAAAGCAAGCCACATCGGCTCGGATTCATGGGAGATTGAAGTTTCTGAAGCTGGAAAATCACACGATTGCAAAGTATTGTGGAGTGGATTAATCGCTCAACGCTTTTTTGATGTCGATGCGGTTCTATTCGGAGGAGGCTTGGGCGATACAAATTCAGCACTGTCGATGGTGATGGTGATAGTCTTTCTTTTCCTAACAATTATGGTAGTCTTAATTCGCAGAATGAAGGCTGAAGATTCGAAGGGAGATTTGTGGAGTGATGACTTTGATGAAGAGGATTCAGAACCGGAAATCGATGCTGATTTACAGATAGAAGATGAAGATCATCCCCCTGTTACTGAAGCGGAACCTGAACCAGTAGTGGAAGCGGAACCTCAACAGGAAGAAAACCCTGAGGAAATGCGCGTTCGATTAGCAGAAGAAGCCAAGAAAACTGGTATCATGCAGGCTGCGCCAGGTACCGTCCAAGGAGAAACTGGATGGTATATCGATACTAGTGGTGAACTGACCTCATGGCAGGTTAGTGAAAGCGGCGAGTGGACACGCTTATCCTGAAGGAAATCACTCACTCTCATCTATTCTTAATTCACTGAGGAATTCAGCAATATCGATTACTCCATTAGCATCTTGATCTGCTTGATGGAAAATATTCCTGCTTTCGGACTCACTATAATTGAAGCCAAGAGCACTTACCGCAGTTTGGAATTCTTTCAAATTAAGGTGACCTTTACCACCCATATCTGCTGCATGAAATGCTAATTTAGTAATTTCAATTTTAGATTTGCCAAATTCGGAACGGTATGTGGCGAATGGAGTAGTTTTTGAGTAGGCATGTTTTTTACCATACAATTGGTAAACAATCAATCCTACCCCAATGGCTGCAGCAGCACCAATGATTGCTTTGATGCCCATTATGAGGACCAAAATAATTCCAGCAACTATTCCCCAAATCTGGATTAATGGGTAAAGCGGTCCTCTGTATTCGGGGTTCCATTCATGCTTGTAACTTGTTTGACGTAGAATAATTACGCAAGAATTTATCATAATAAAAATCATGATTTTGAATCCGGATGCTAATTTTGCAACATCTTTTACTGGTAAAGAAAGAATTGCTAATCCCATAACTGCAGCAGTTATAATGATGGGCCAGTGTGGAGTTTCATACTTTGCATTGACTTCTTCTAATGATTGAGGAAGCAAATTATCTCTAGCCATTGCAAACAAGAATCTAGACGATGCTAGAAGGCCGGCTAAAGCCATGGAAATCATAGTTAATACGGCTAAAATCGCAGCAATTACTCCAACTTTTGTTCCGGCAACAGACTCAACGAATTTGTAAATAGGGTCTTCTACAGTGGATCCATCGCTATTGACCCACCATTCGCCCGGAATGGTTGCCATCATCATGTAAGTGATTGAACAATAGAGGATTGTCGCAATCAATAATGACAGTAAGATACCATACGGTAAATTTCTTCCAGGATTTTTCACCTCTCCACCAATCGCAGCAACCTTAGTCACTCCAGCATATGCTACGAAGACAAATGCAGAAGTTTCAGCAATTGTCCAAGGATCGGCGTTCATTGCTGAAGTCCAAGGTCTTGACATATCGGTACTTTGGTCGAAAAGGGCCATTATTGAAACGCCGAATAATAGTAACAAAGTTAATCCTAATATTGGTGTTTGAATTGCCTTAACTTTCTTGACACCAAGAATATTTACAATTGTGATTAGAACCAATGCTGACAAAGATACAACATATGTGCTTAACTCAATATCAAAGTAAGTAGTTATGGTGTACATATATGCTGAAAACCCAATAAGTGCAAATGATGACTTTAGCAAGAATGATGCCCATAAGCCAAGTCCACTAATAGTCCCAATCATTGGCCCATATGTCCTTTCAAGGTAAACATACGAACCTCCACTAGAAGGCATTCCAGCCGCTAATTCTGATTTCGATATTGCTCCAGGTAGAACTACAGAAGCAGAGAGTAGGAATGCTAGCCAAATACCTGCGCCCATCATTTCTCCCGCAAATGATGGCAAAACGAATAGGCCTGAACCTAACATTGCAGAAAGTGAAATAATAATTACACCAATGAGGGTAATACTTCTCTCAAATTGGTGTTTAACATCATCCACTATACCTTTGACATCACCTTTCAAAATTTTGTCAGCAGTACCTTTCAAATCCATATTTTCACTTCCCGGATTAAGGCAGGTACACTACCTGTATTCCTTAGCATGAGTGTACACTAGTTATTCATTGCGACACACAATGATGCCAATGTCCCGGAAATCGGGACGTTATGCCTTAGCGATGACTTTCAATTCGACAGCAATAGGAGTAGGAAGCGCCCTAATCGCAAGTGTTGTTCTCGTTGGTCCGACCTTTCCAAGTGTTTCAGCCCACACTTCATTATATCCGGCAAAGTCACGGTCCATGTCAACTAAAAATGAGGTTACATCAATCACTTTGTCAAGTGATGAACCCGCTTCCTCAAGAATGCGAGAAACATTTTCGATGACGGCTCTTGTTTGAGCCTTGATATCATACTCAAGGGAATTTCCATCCGAATCTCGAATGGGTCCTCCTGGGATGGAATTATCTCCGGGTTGGCGAGGTCCTACGCCCGAGAGATAGAGCAGATTTCCTTCTTTTCTAGCATGTGGATATGCGCCTACTGGTTTGGGAGCCTTATCGGTATTGAATGACGTATCTCCAGTAGTTGGGTCATGGAGTGCAACGCCATGGTCATCGCCTTCTTCAACATCAAGCACATTTCTATCCCCTCCGTAGAATTCGACATCATCCTCGTCGTATTCCTTATCGCCAGTTCCATTCGATTCGGGATCGAGAACTACTACCGCAGCGCCGGCTCCATGTATTGCTTCGTAAGCAAGCACTTCACCAGTTAGGTCATTGCGATTATCATTCATTGCAGAAAGCCACCACATCGGTTTGAAAGCTACAACTTTCTTCACACGAATCTGGTCGTGAATTGTACGACTTAATTGACCGATATCTTCGAGTCGGCCTTCGGAAAGGAATTCGAGAATTTTTCGATTCCATTCATCATCTTTCAATGAGTGTATTCTATCTTCATGAGGCTCAATTGGCTCTGTAAACATCCTATTGGATAACGACATAACCGATACAGCTACCGCTTTCTTTCCTTGAGCCTTAACAACATCCATGCATGCTTTTGCGAGCACGGTAGTTTCTGCACGATTCGAATATACATTAGTTGAACAAATAACAGCAGGGATACGGTTTCCTGGGTTCAATAATTCCAGAGCAACAACCGAACCAACATCTATCGGGAATCCATGATAGGCAACAGTACGGCTTTCAAGTCCACGTTCTTTGTTTGCAGTATCCCATGCATGTGCAAATTCCGTATCGATATCCAATGAATATGGAATAGAGCCCAAGTCGTGGAAGTCAGCATCAACCATTACCCATTCCGGGTTTGGGTCAGCTTGGATTTGATGGCCGATGACGCTGGGCCATAGCGTTGAGTAGATGATTAACAAGTCAGCATCGGTTTCTTCGATTCGACGACGGGCTTCATCATATGCGTCACGGATTCGCTGCCACCCTTCATTCTTCTCAGGACACAGTACCGGGTGAGGATGGGCTGGAACCACTAGGGATTTGACAATCTCTCCAGTCATCATTCATCACCCCACTCATGGCATGGCCATTCCATTATTGCATTTCCAGTTCCAATTATTGTCCCATATCCATGCAAAATTGCGGGCTCTTCAGGTACTCCCATTGCAGAAAGTATCCAAGAGAATGCTCCGCCGTCAGACTCACTGATTGCCTGTTCACAAAACTCAGGCATTTCATCAAGAATTTGCTGGCTTTTTCCAGCACGCATTAATTCGATCATTCGCATATCCCAAAGATGCATTGCATGACTGGTAATATGCTCCTTGCTCATATCTTCAGGAGGATTGGTTTCCGTCGTGAAATGGCGGTGCGAAAGTGAGTTTGATGCAACTAATAAGCAGCGCTTTCCACTCGCTTCAATCGCTTTGGAAGTCGCTCTTCCCAATTCGAGCATCATCTCCTGCATCACTTCAGGAGAGTAGTAATCCATTCCACGATTACTGGAAATAGAGACAATTGGCTTATCCCATTCCGGCCTCAACATGTGGCAGGAAACAATAGTACCGTAGTCAACACGGAAGTCAGGATTTTCCATCATCTTCACTGACATCCCGTCCGATTTTGCTTGGTCGTGTATTGCCCGAGCGAGTTCGACATCGATTTCGATATCGTAATCAAAACGGAAAAGATTTGGGAAAACTGGGTCGACGCTCTTCGAAGTACATTGCGGCAATCCAATGAAATGGGTTCCAACATATGTTTGCCAATGTGGGGACAAAATCACGATTACATCGTAATCAACTTTGGAAAGTGATTCACGCAGGCGCTCATAGCCCCATCGAAGTTGTTCCCAACCCCCTTCAGATTTCGGCTCATTTTGTGGAGGGTTATCTGCATAGACAAGGTGAGGCGGATGCGGAGCAAGACAGCCGGCGACAATGCTCCCCTTGGCCATGTACGTACCAAGGGCCTCCGCATCTTCTATGCATCGGCTCCACTTCCCCTTCATTATGGAGGGTGAAACCGATTTCAAATTCCGCCATGTTTTGGTTCCAGGAATCTTTGGATTTGCACTTGGCATGCTTGCAACTCTGGTCAATATTGGACCTAATCCCATGCAAGTTGCACTATTGTTAGCGATACTACTCTCACCTGCAATCGCCCATCTCACCAAGACCCCTCTTGGCTGGGAACACAGCCTTGGTGTGGCAATAATTTGCCTATTAGAAGCGGTCTTATGGTTTGCTGGAATTAGTTATTTTAACACGGTAATGATTCTAATTGTCTGGTTGTGGATGTGTTCTTCATGGTGGCGACTTGAATTGCCACCATTCCGTGTTGGAGTATGGCACGGATTCGGTTTGAGTTTCTCTACCTTAGCAGGCGGATTACTGACATTTGGATTACTTCAGTAGGATTCGTCCGTATTGGGAAAGTCGCCACTGCGTACATCGGAACAGTATTGTTCAACTGCACCAGAGATTTGCGTTTCCAAATCGAGATATCTTCGAAGGAAACGGGGGCTAAAATCTGTGGTAATCCCTAACATGTCGTGCAGAACCAATACTTGACCATCGCAATCTAGACCGGCACCAATTCCGATAGTTGGAATTGTAATGGCCTCACTTACTTTCTTTGCCAAATGAGCAGGGATTTTTTCCAAAACTATTGCGAAGCAACCCGCATCTTCGAGTAACTTTGCATCGTCAATCAGCTTTTCAGCCTCCTCATCTTCTTTAGCGCGAACAGTATAGGTTCCGAATTTGTAAATCGATTGTGGAGTTAGACCTAAGTGGCCCATTACTGGGATTCCAGCAGTGAGGATTCTCTCGATGCTTTCGACGATTTCAGAACCGCCCTCGAGTTTTACCGCATGGCCATTTGACTCCTTCATAATGCGTATTGCACTCTCTAATGCGATTCGAGAATTACCTTGGTAACTACCGAACGGCATGTCGACTACGATTAGTGCACGATCGACTGCTCGCTCTACACATTGCGCATGGTAAATCATGTGGTCAAGAGTCATAGGAACTGTAGTATCCATTCCAGCCATGACATTTGATGCAGAGTCTCCAACAAGAATAACATCAACTCCACCGCGGTCTACCAACTTAGCAAGTGAGAAATCATATGCCGTAAGCATAGTGATTTTTTCTCCTGCCCGCTTCATTTCTTGAAGCGTATTGGTCGTAACCTTGCGGGCTTTACTATGGACCGACATCTCCTCAACTCCGAATCATCGTGCAGGCTATCTGACTTCAACCCTCGTGAACGCAGATATTGACTGCCTCGCTGAAGAAATCAAGGGACCATGTCCCTCCTTCACGTCCGACACCACTATTCTTCACTCCCCCAAAGGGTACTCTAAGGTCCCGGTGGAGCCAAGTGTTTACCCAAACCATTCCGCTATCGATTTGTTCTGCGATTTCTCGGCCTCGGTTTTCTGACCAAACGCTACCTG
>Ga0315326_10000471_pt1 | contig 19416 bp, 20 predicted proteins | sample M180m32315metaG_FD_203457 | JGI IMG/M metagenome (GOLD analysis project Ga0315326, IMG submission 203457) | Ammonia-oxidizing marine archaeal communities from Monterey Bay, California, United States - M1 80m 32315 | ecosystem: Environmental > Aquatic > Marine > Coastal | place: USA: California... | reverse complement strand
CTTAACTAATCGTTTGAAAGAAGTTAAGATGAATACAACCGTAACAGCACCAGCTAAACCTTTTGAAGCTTTTGTTGAATTAAAGAAATTATCATATGCTAGTCAATATGCTTTGAATTTATATGATGCAACTTCTACTGAATCAGTATTTACAGCTACTAGAATTAAAGTAGAAAGAGAAGTTGATTCAGATAATGGATGTGATACAGGTTCAGGGGCTGGTAGTGCTGGTGATAAACCACCATCTGGTACTTTACCTGGAGCAACTAATTACACAGCTAGGTGTACAACTGGTACGACTAGAGATGCCTTATGTTCAAACGTAAAGACAGGTATATTCTCTGTTAATCATGGTGATAGTGGTGATGCTGACGATGCTAATGGGACTGCTCATACTTATAGTGTAACACCAACTGGTGGTAATGCTTCTGATAGAAAACACCTTTACTTCAGGATAACCACAACAGGTCAAGCTGTAACAACTGATGCTGGATCATCGGCTGTATATCATTGCCGTTATACAACTATCCATGATTTGTTATACGGTGGACAAGGTTGGAGAACAGGAGATTATTTTTATGTTTGGATGCAAAATGCTAAGTATAAAATAACTGTAACAGATCATAGTGAATCACAAGTTCAAGCTAACTTAGGTTTAGTAAGACCATTACCTACACCATTTGATAACAAACAAACCATAACTGCTGAAAGTGTACTAGGTGAACTTAGAACCGAAATATTAGCAGATACTTTTGGATCTTCAGCAGGTGCTAGTGTATCACAAATCGGTAACGGTTTATATATAACAAGAACATCAGCTAACTTTAATGTTAATACACCTGTTGCTGATTTATTAAATGTATTTACTCATAGTGTTAAAGATGTAGCCGACTTACCAAGTCAATGTAAGCATGGGTATGTTGTTAAAGTAGCTAATAGTGAAGCCGATGAAGATGATTATTATGTTAAATTCATAGGTAATAATGATAGAGATGGAGAAGGTGTATGGGAAGAATGTGCACAACCTGGTAGAATGACATCGTTTGATGCAGGAACTATGCCTATCCAATTAGTTAGACAAGCTAATGGTTCCTTTAAAATATCACAAGTTTCATGGGACGATGTTGCAGTAGGTAGTGAAATCACAGCAGGTAAACCAAGTTTTGTCTCTGGTTACGGTGTGGCAGGTACTACTGAGAATGATGTAGATGCTTCAGACTATAAAACATTAGATACTAATAGAAAAAAATACATAAATAAAATGTTATTCTTTAGGAATAGAATGGTTATGCTCAGTGATGAGAATGTAATCATGTCTAGACCTGGGGACTTCTTTAATTTTTGGCCGAAATCGGCTATTATGTTTACAGCTAGTGACCAAGTAGATTTATCTTGTAGTTCTGAATACCCTGCTGTTGTATACGATGGTATACAGGTTAACACTGGCCTACTGTTATTTACTAAGAACCAGCAGTTTATGTTAACTACTGACTCTGACGTACTTAGTCCTAATACTGCTAAGATAAACTCTTTATGTACCTATAATTTTAACGAACAAACTAACCCAGTCTCACTTGGTACTACTACAGCTTTCTTAGATAATGCTGGTAAGTATACTAGATTCTTTGAAATATCTAGTGTATTAAGAGAAGGTGAACCTGATGTATTAGAACAAAGTAAGCCTGTTGCCAGATCATTCCCTAAGGATATATCATTAATCACTAATTCAAGAGAGAATTCTATTATATTCTTTGGTACAAAAGGTAAGTCTGAGATATTTGGGTTTAGATATTTTGCTTCTGCAACAAAAAGGAAACAACAAGCTTGGTTTAATTGGGATCTAAGTGGTGATGTACAACATATAGCTATGTTAGATGATGCTTTGTACGCAGTTGTTAGGAATGGTACTAATGATGTGCTGCAGAAATTCAGTATCAAAATAGATAATGATGGTGATTTTATAACAGATGATAATGATACTGAAGATACTTCAGATGATATTGTTTATAGAATCCATTTAGATAATGCTAAAATATTCCATTCGAATTCTTTAACATATGTCCCAAGTGGTAACTACACTAAGTTTGCTTTAGGTAATGGTTTTAACAACACAACCGGTCAACTCACTGCTTTCATCAGAGAGTTCCAATCAGACAAGCAAGGTGTTACAGCAGTTGCATCTTTATTCGATGATGGTGGCACCAAGAGTGTTAAGCTTCATGGAGACTGGACTAAAGGTACTCCCGCTGGTGATGATAACTACTTAACTTTAGGTTATACATTTGAAATGGAAGTGGAATTCCCTACCATTTATGTAACCCAGCAAAGTGCTGATACTGTCAAAGCTGATGTACATGGTTCATTAGTGGTTCATAGAACTAAATTCAGTTTAGGACCATCTGGTGTCTATGAAACAACACTAGAGAGATTAGGTAAACCAGTTTATAAAGAGTTATTTGAATCAACTAGAGCTGATCAAACATTCTCTTCTGCTTTATCGTTTAATACAGATCAGAAAACGACGTTACCTATTTATGAGAAGAATGTAAACTTAACATTAAAACTTAAATCCAAGCACCCATCCCCTGCTACATTATATTCCATGACATGGGAAGGAGAATTCACACCTAAATACTACCAACGTGTCTAAATACATTCACCCACTAACCGTTGAGGCTGCCAAAGAGGTGGCCTCTAATTTACGCCCAGATGACCGCAGAGAGATCGAAGAAGGTTGGGGGTTAGTTCCTATGGAACACTTACCTTTGGCTGCTGAGAATAGCTCTGGGGTATGGTTTGAGGTGCCTAACGGCAAGACTGCCGGTATGGCAGGAGTAGATGAAGGAGGTCTTATATGGATGATCTGCACACCCGCTATTCATGAATACCCGTTAACATTCGCAAGAGAAGCGAAAAGGTTTGTTGAGAGTAGAACAGAACCTTTACTATGGAACATTGTTGATAAACGCAATACTGTTCATTTAAAATTACTCAAATTTTTAGGCTTTAAATTTTTAAGAGAAATTTCTCACGGGCCTAACAACTTATCCTTTATAGAGTTTTGCCGTGTGCTTAGGAAGTGAGGCTAGAGCAGCTAATAAAGCTGCTAGACAAAATTATGAACACCAACTTGAAGTTAGAGAACGTAAGTGGATGAACGAACTTGCGTTAACTAAGGTTGAACGTGTTCAATACGATCAGACATTAGACGCTACTCATGTTGGCCTTGGTAATGTTTATGCAGAGATACAAGAAAAATATGGTGACATGATTGGTCAAGCTATGCAAGATAATGAAAATTTACGGAAAAAATTCTTCTCCGAAAATGTAGGTGATAAATTAGCAGCAGCAGGACGAACTGGTAGATCAGTTAATCGAATGAGGACTGTAGAGCTTGGTAATTATTTAGCTCAAGGTTCAAGAGCTGCTTATAAGTTAACTCAATCTACAAGAGAATTATCTAAAGAAGGAGCAAAAGCTGCAGCTCAAGCAAAACATGCTCAGATGTCAGCCTTTGCTCAGAATAATATTATTAAGAATCCTGACATCGCACCTCCTCCTCCTGTCTTACGTAACGTTGGACAAGCTGCATTTATGGATGCCTTGAAAATCGGTAGTTCTTTAGCTTCAATGTACATGCCCTTTAAAAAGTAATTATGACAGTACCTGAATCATCAAAGTATATACTTGAAGCTGGTCCAACTAATTGGGTTGGAGGTTTAGCTCCGTATTATACTAAAAGAAATCAACAAGAAGAAAAGTCTTTATCAGAATGGAAGCAGCATAGAGCTGATAAGGTTCAAGTTCAGAAGGAAGAATCTTTCGTTAGAGTAGTGGGACAAATTGCAGACTTTTCAAGTAAAGCAGCTACTATTTATCAATCTCATAAGAGAGCTGCAGCATTAGAAGAGGATAAAAAAAAGCATATATACTGGTCTGAACTTAGTAGAGAGCCTCATAATAAGGATACACGAGATTACCTTAGCTTAGAGTATAAAATAAAGGCTGAAAAATTAACAAAAAATTCTCCAGAACAAAAAGCAGCAGATGTTATTAAAGGTCGACTTCAAGAAGCTGGTGAATGGGACGCCTTATTAGCTTTAGATAAAGAGAGTCCTAGAGAAATTATTTGGCGACAAGAGTTCTGGGCAAGGCAAATGCTACCTGAACTTACACAAACTGTAATGGAACGAGAGTTAGCAAAAGCAGGTAAGTTATCCGATTATTATGATGCTTCTGATCAAGAAGCTTTTCTTAGAAATTGGCAGGATGGTAAATTAGCTTTTCTAAATTTAAGTGATGAATTTACAGCAGCTATATTATCTCCTGAATTAAGTAGGCAACGACAGACAGCTTATGGTGGTAATAAAGCTAGCGCACAATTTGCAGTAGCGACTTTTGAGCAGCAACAAATTGGAATGACAATGGAGCAGCTTGGAAAGAATCCAGAAGGATTAGCTGTTTGGTTAGATCAATTGAGAGTTAAAAAAGCAATAGGATTAAAAGATATTGTAGATGATAAAGGGAAAGTAATTAAGACTGTAGGTCGGCAAGTTAGTGAGAGTATTAAAAAGGATGTCGAAGCAGCAAGTTATGATGGACATATAAATACAAGTACATTACAAGGCTACCTTGCTCATTTAGTAAAGCATGATGGATTTAAGGAGGGAGAAACTACTGTTGGATTAGGATTTTTTACTAAAGATGATATCAATGACATGGTCACTGCAGCCCGTGCAGGTGAAAGCAGAGCTGTAGGCGTAGCACTTAGTACCCGCAAAGCTCAACTACCTGATTTAAAGAGAAGAGCATTAGCAAACGAAGATGTCTCTAGCGAAGTAGCTCTAATTGCCAGTGAATTCCCAGAACTGAAAGAGCTAACCGATGATATATTAAACACAAATCCTCAAGCTCAAAGCCAAACTGCAGAGCAATTAGCTGATGCTAAATATCAAAAATTATATGATGAAGGTACCCTTACACCAGAAGATGTTAAGGACGAACCTAATAAAGCAATGAATGATAAATGGACAGGAAGAGCTGAGAAGTTGAAAGCATTTAATAAAAATTACAAAACAGATGATTATAACGCAAGTCTTAAAGACGGTGTAACTCAATATACACGGAAAAAATCATTAGAGCCTGGTCAGACACAGAATAAGGACGAACAACTTACTACTAATATTCTACAGAAATACGGTGCAAAGCTCAGAGCTGAGAAATTAGCCAATCAAGAGAAGTCAGGAAAATCAGATAGACAAATATTTATGGAGGTTCAAGATGAAGTAGACGTTTGGAAAATTAAAAATGGATGGGGCACAGAAAATGGTCCTGGCATGTTCTCATTAAAGACAAGTTGGAATTCACTAGGATCTACTCCAACTTGGCCAAATCTCCGTAAGATTGCATATAAATTAGAAGAAATCCGTGCTTATGATTGGAAACTTGGCCATGGAAATAATATAGAAGCAGTTTATAATAAAACTATACTTCAGTATCCAGATAGAGATAATCGGATTAAACAAGTTGGTGGTCTTTATACTAAGGACATGCTTTTAGCTTTTAAACAAAACGGTTACTTTAACAAAGATATGAAAATCATAGCTGCAAAGAATGGTTTATTACCTGGGACAGCGTATAAATTAGCAGTTGATGCTTTAAGTAACGGAACCCCAGACGATAAAAATTGGCTTGTAGCGTTTAATTTCGAACGGGGAGCTAACGAAGTGACTCCAGATGTAAGAGTTGGAGACCGACTCATTCAAGCTGCTGTTGAGGCGAAAGGTACATCTAAGGAAGCTGCAATCAAACAAGTACAATCCATATTAAAGTGGTATGGTTTCGACCATTTAAACTTACCACAACGTAAACTGATATACGATATTTTAGCTGAAGTATCTCCTGTAACAGAAGGTCTAACTAATCCCCTTGAAAGTAAAATTCAAGAATTGAGAGGTGAAGGTAAGACTGAAAAAGAAATTGCTCAATTCATTGAAAATCTTACAAAGGAAAAATTAGGCTTGGAAGGTTCGATGGAATTACAAAGGGGAGATCTAACAAATGTCAACAGTAACATAACTTGATAAAATTATGGATGAATTAGATCTTTCCAATATCTCTTTAGACGATTTACAATCTGCTATAGATAATTTGGGAGCAGATGTACCGACAGAAATAGAAGTACCTACGGATACTTCCTCACCTACTACTACTGAACAAGTACAGCAACCTTCTACGGAAGGACAAGAACAAACAGATGAAGCGTGGAAGATACCACGTCCAGAAGATGTCAATGATGGAAGTTTAGGAGGTATCTTAAAAGGTACTGCTGCAGGGTTAGCACAAAATGCTGCACCTCTTGTCGGTATAGCTGACACCGCTATTGATACAATTAACTTTCTATCTGCTGGTGACACTTTTGATATACCTAAAGTACCTGAATATGAAAGTAACGCTACCCAAGCTCTACGTAACATATCAGGTCTTGTAATACCATCATTAGGTTTAAGAGCTAAGCTATTAGCATGGGGCAGTAGGACACACGCTGCAGGAACAGCAGCACCTTGGTTACAGAAATTAGGTAACAGTAGATCATTCCAATACTTTGCTAAAGCTGGTGCTGATATAGGTACTGCTGGTTTAGTAGATTATGTAGCATTACAGAACCAAAGAGATGATAACTTATTTGGTACTCTGAAACATTACTGGCCTCAAACCTTTCAATGGATACCTAATAGTATAGCTACTAATGCTGATGACACACCTGGAGAGAGACGCCTTAAGAACGTTAATGAAGGTGCTATCTTTGGCGTAATGTCTAGTGTAGTAGAAGGTATTGCTTACCTTACAAAGGCAGGTAGGAGTTTGAAAAAGACTTCTAGATTTGTAACTAGTAAAGAAAGTAAGATAAGTTCAAAGGATTTAAACGCACGTACTTCAGATGAATTTGATGCTACTACGTTTTCTGATAAACCTGTAGAAGATCAGATACTCAGAAACTATGCTAAACAGGAAGATGAACTTAACCGACTCTCTGAATACTATTTAGGTAAAGGTGAAGAACCTCCTAACTGGCCACTCTTTGATGAGGGCGATAAATTAGTACGTACTAGAGATTCTGATGGCATTGCAGGAGCAATGGCTGATGAAGCACAAATAACAAATAATATAGAAACTGGTTGGGGTAGGATAGGTAACTTACTACACGAAGCTGGTAGAAAAGAAGGTATTGAATTCAAAAACCTTACCAATAGAACCTTAGTTAGTGAACTAACAGCTGAGCTCAAGGCTGTTAAAGGTGTTACTAAGACCCTTAGATCAGGTAAACGTATCACAACACGGATGATTGATGAGGCTGGTAGGAGATTAGCTGCTACACTTTTACATCCTAGAGTAGATACTGATGATATTCTTGGAATTCTAGATGAGTTCAAGAGATCAGTGGAAGGCTCTGCAGTTAGAATTGCAGGTAAAAAAGGTATTAAGTCAGCTGTTAAGCAGTTGAAAGAGCAGATGCTCGATCTTGATGTCCATAAAGCTAGAGCTTACCTAGTAACCTCAGAAGCAGGACAAGTAGCTGACTTTGCTGAAGGTGCTAGATTAATGGAAGATGGTACTTCTGTTATGAGAACAGTCGATCTTATGGCTGATCGTTTAGAAGTACTTCAAGTTGAGAAAGCCTTAGCTAACTTTGAAGCAAACTCCATGTTGTCTAATATGAACACTTGGAAGTCTGCTGTAGAAACAGGTGATGTACGTGTGATGAATGCAGCAGCTGATGCTATAGTAGGTGATGCTGGGCAAAGACTTACAGAGATTATACCTAAAGCTAAAGAATGGACTGAAACACTTAAAGCTGTATCTAGAGAGAACCCTCATTTCTTACGACCTTTCTTATTAGCTAATGAGTTTACTGATGGTAATGTAGACTCTATGTTTAAATTACATCAATGGGCTCAAGAGAACTTAGGAGTATTTAAGAAAGCAATTTATGATTCAAATCCAGAAGTACCTTCAATCATCAACAAAGCTTGGTGGAGTAATATATTTAACTCGGCTTTATCAGCAATCGGTACTCCCTTTCGTGCTGGAGCTGGTAACTTAACAGGTTTACTTGGTAGAGGTACGTCCACTGTATTTGGTGCTGTAGCTCAAGGTGATTATGTTAGAGCTCAAAAAGCAATGTCAGCTCATTTTGCATTAGATGATACCTTATCCAAAGCTTTAGATCATATGAGATTGGTCTTTAGAAAAGCATCAACCAATCCTAAAGAAGTTAGTTATGTAATGCGTAGTGATATTGCAGTTAAAACTGAGAGAGGTTTAGATAGTTTAAGAGCTTATGCTGATGCTGCCTCTGAGAATGGAGAAGATGGCGCCTCAATGCTTCTAAAAGTATATGAAGATCTAGATGCACTATCTATGGATCCTGCTCTTAGATTAGGTGGTAACTCTATGACAGCGCTAGACGGCTTTGCTAAGTCTGTAGTAGCTAATACAGAAGCTAAGTATATTGCTATTAATAAACTAACTCAAGCTGGGGAAGAGATTACAGATGCAAGACTAAGATCAGTATCTGAAGAAATATATAATAGTTGGTTTGATAAGAATGGAATGATTGCTAATGAAGCTGTTGATTCTATTACAAGTGAAATAGCTTTGAATGCTGATTCACCTGTTGTAGACGCTTTCAATGGATTCCTTAGAATATTTCCAGGTGCTAGATCTTTTATCTGGTTTCCACGTACAACCGCTAATGTTATAGATACGTTTGGTAAATGGAGTCCTGCTGGTATATTATCCTCTGATCATTATAAAATGTGGGGACTATTAGGACGTAAGAAGATGAGTGATTTTTCACAAGATGAAATTATTGATATATTAAGAAGTAAAGGTAGGCCAATAGATGAGTTTTCTCACGAAACCTTCCAAATGCTTCGTTATGAGATTAAAGGTAAAGCAGCTATAGGTAGCTTGTTTGTTACTGCTGCAGGTTTTGCTGCTATGGATAATCGTTGTACTGGTACAGGTCATTATGATCAATCTAGACAGCGCACTAGAGTACGCAGTGGTTGGAAAGCTAAAACTTGTACAGTACCAGGTACTGATAAAGTAGTTAGTTATGAATGGATGGGTCCATTAGGTGATTGGTTAGCACTTACTATTGATGTTGCTGATAATGCTGATAGCTTAACATCAGGAATGCAAGAAGATTTATACAAGAAACTTATGTTCCTTCTTGGATCTTCTATTACTAATAGATCAGTTCTTTCTCAATTAGAACCACTACATGATGTGCTACAAGGTAACGGTGCTGCAGCTATGCGGTTTGCTACTAGTTTTGGTAACAACTTAGTGCCTTTAGGTAGCTTACGTAATGAAATGGGTAAGGTATTATATCCCGGCTTACGTCAATTACGTGGTGAGTTAGATGAAATGCTTAGAAATAGAAATGCGTGGTTAGATGCATTCGATCCTAGTAGAGCATTGCCTCCTTTAGTCGACCCTGTAGATGGTAAACCAGTAGGTCATCAAGAGAATTGGTTCATCAGAGCTTTCAATTTAGGCCCAATCAAGATTCATGACAAGCCATCTAAAGAACGTCAATTCCTTATTGATATTGAATTCAACAGTTCTCCTACTATGAGGTTAAGTCAAAGAGGAGTTATGCTTGAGAGTCACGAAATATCAGCTATTAATAGTAAAATAGGTGAGATGGGTATTTATCAAAAAGAAATACAGGCAATAAAAAGAGACGCTGATAGAATAACATATACAGCTCCTGATGGTACAGTATATACAGGATTTGTTAATATTGTACAAGCTGCTAGAAGAGGTGGTATTTCGTCTGAAGTATTAGATACTACTAAATTTGCTAATATTTTCAGTAGATTAACACTAGCTTATGCTCAATCTAAACGTTTAGCAGAAGATAATTTAGCTGAACCAATGAGATCTGGCATTAGAGAACGTGAATATCAGAAACAACAAGCTGAATTTACCCAGAAAACTGGTAACTTAGATCAACTAATCAACATACCTAAATAACCATGGCAACAGAAGTAAGTTATAATGGGGACGGTTCTAATAAAACATTTTCTATAACATTCCCATTTATAAAATCAGATGATGTAAAAGTACAAGTTGGTACAGAAACTTTATCTTCATCTGCATACAGTATTACTGGAACTGTGGTTACAACAGACACAGCTCCAGGTGCAGGTACTGGCAACGTTAAGCTTTATAGATCCACACCAATAGATTATCCTGTACATGATTATTCAGCAGGATCTACAATAAGAGCAAAGAATTTAAACGATAATCAAAAACAAGTCTTATATGGTATTGAAGAAGCTAAGTTAGTTACAGTTACCTCAGGAGGTATAACTACAGGTGCTAAGAATGATATCCATGTAAATAGTGATACAGATTGGTATATTAGGACTGATGCTGTAGAGCAAAGTATGTTAGCTGATAATAGTGTAGATAGTGAGCAATATGTAGATGGTTCTATTGATAGAGTACACTTAGCAGCAGATATTGTAGATGGTACTAAGATTGCAGATGATTCTATCAACTCTGAACATTATGTAGCAGATTCAATAGATGCTGAGCACTATGCTCCTGGATCAGTTGATAGTACTGCTATAGGTAATAATCAAGTTGATAGTCAGCATTATGCAACAGCTAGTATTGATAATGCACACCTAGCTGATGATGCTGTAGGTATTGCTGAACTATCAGCTACTGGTACTGCAAGTGGAACTACCTTCCTAAGGGGAGATAATTCTTGGGCTTCTGTTCCATCAACAAGTCCTTTACTAAAGTTTGCGTATGCTAGTACCTCTACCGAAAAAAATTTTTCGTCAGCAACTTGGGAAGATTCAGGATTAAGTATTTCATATACACCTGCATCTAGTAGTTCTATTATTCTTTTAGAAGCACGACCTATATTATATTTAAGACCTAATGAGCATAATAACGGTTCTGCTGAAGTAAGATTTGAATTAAATGATGCTGGTAGTGCTTTAGATAATATGGTTTATGGTATACATTCAGGTAGTTCCCATAACGACACTTACGGTTATTCTTCCTCGCAATTTAATATACCAATATTATTTACTCATATTTACAGTAATTCAAATACAAATGCAAAAACATTTAAATTACAATGTTACGAAAATTCTAATGCAATTCTTACAATAAATGAGGCTGAATCAGGAATAGGTACTGGTACTGCTAAATCATATTTCACTATAACTGAATACTCTACATAACAGATGCACACATTAGGATGATTAATGGCCACAACAACTCAATCATACACAGGAAATGGAAGTGCAACAACTTATTCATTCACCTTTCCTTATTTAAAAACTGAAGATGTGAAGGTATCGATAAACGGTACTGTACAAGCAACAACTGAATACACTGTGTCGGCCACCTCCCTGACATTTAACACAGCACCACTTAATACAAAAGCAATTAAAATTTATAGAGAGACAGATGTGAATTCTGCTAAAGCAGTATTTGCAGCAGGAGCTTCAATTAGGGCTAGAGATCTCAACAACAATGCTGAGCAGAGTTTATACTTTGCTCAAGAAGTTGCTGATCCTGCTAATCCTATAGCTGCTACTGGTCTCAATTTAGATGAATCTGCTAAAGTAGATGGTTCTGTTATTTATTATAGTTCATCAGCTTCTAAATTTAAAGCTGATGCTAATCAAACCTTAACAAAAATTGTGGATGGAGGATCCTTTTAAATGGCACAGTTAAGAATTAAAAGATCTACAGGATCAACTGCACCAAGTAGCAGTGCATTAGCTAATGCTGAATTAGCGTTTACAGAAGGCGATGATATTCTCTATTATGGTGAAGGGACTAGTGGAGCTAATGCTGCCAGTGTAATTAAGATCGGTGGATCAGGTGCTTTTGTAGCTCTAGATGGAGCACAGACAGTAGCCGGAAATAAAACCTTTAGTAACGACGTTACTGTTACAGGTAACTTAACAGTTAATGGTACTACTACAACAGTTTCTACAACTAACACAAAGATCAGTGATAACCTGTTAGAACTTAATAGTGGAGCTGGATCTAATGCTAATGATGCAGGTATCCTGATAGAAAGAGGTTCTACCGGAGATAATGCGTTTATTGGTTGGGATGAATCAGCAGATAAATTCTTATTAGGTACAACTACAGCAACTAATGATGCTACTGGTAACCTATCAGTAAGCACAGGAACCCTAACTGCTAATTTAGATGGTAAGGCTAATACAGCTGATGCATGGCATACAGCAAGAAGTTTTACTACCTCTGGAGATGTTGTAGTAACATCAACAAACTGGGATGGATCTGGTAACTTCACAGCAGCTGCGACGATTCAAGCAGATGCCGTTGATATGGCCATGCTTAATGCTTCTGGCACTGCGAGTGGGAGTACGTACTTACGTGGAGATGGTAGCTGGCAGACTGTATCCGTCAGTGATACCACCTATTCAGTCTCTTGTGTAGATGGTGATAATTCAGACGAAGAGAAAATTAGACTTACTGCAAGTTCTGGTAGTACAGATGATGTCGTACTTGAAGCAGGTACTGGCCTATCTATAGCTAGATCCGGTGATAAGATTACCTTAACTAATACTGTATCTGATACTAACACTACATACACAGCTGGATCAGGCATAACTTTAAGTGGTACAGAATTCTCTCTTACTACTGACACTACAAATGCAAGTAATATATCTAGTGGAACATTAGCGGCAGCACGTGTTGCAACATTAAATCAGAACACAACTGGCACAGCAGCAGCATTAACAACTGCTAGAACAATAGCTGGTGTCTCCTTTAATGGAACAGCTAATATATCTTTGAATAATAATGCTATCACTAATGGTGCTGGTTATATAACAAGTTCAGGTAACTCAGCTACATCAACAACAGCGACAAATGTAACAGTTACAGATAATGAAAGTACTAATGAAAATAACTTAATACCTTTTGTAGGAGGTGCTGCAACTAGCACAGGATCCAATGCATTAGAAATGGATGGAGACTTCCATTACAACCCTTCCACTGGTTTACTTACCGTAGGAAGTATCGATGGAGGCACTTTCTAAGTTATGGCAACTATCAAACATAAAAGAGGTACTAGTAATCCTAGTACTTCTAATGTTGCGGTAGGTGAGCTAGCCATCAACACCTCAGATGGTGGTTTATTTACTCAAACGGACGGAGGTTCAGTTGTAGAGATAGGGGGAGGTGGTGTAAGTTCTGACGCTCAGAATAATACTGTAGCCGGTACTGACGCTGGCAATAGTTTCTCAGGTACAAGTGCTATAAATAATACTTGCTTTGGTGAAAGTGCTGGCACAGGGATTACAACTGGAGATGGACATACAGCAATAGGTGCAGGAGCTCTAAGAAGTATTACGACTCAAGATGGGTCAACAGCTGTTGGTTTTGAAGCTTTATATGCAAATACAACTGGTAATCGTAATCAAGCATTTGGATGGAAAGCAGGGCAACAAAACATAGAAGGTTGGCACAATACATATCTGGGTTATGAAACTGGACGGTATGCTAAAGGTTACGATAATGTTTTTATTGGTTATCAGGCTGGGATGATTGCAAATGATACTGAATGTCATAGTAACACAGGTATCGGAACTGAATCCCTAAGAGAATTAACTACTGGTGATGATAATACAGCAGTAGGTATTGATGCTGGTAATGATCTGACAACTGGTTCTAAAAATGTATGCCTTGGAAGTTATGCAGGAGATAAAATAGATACAGGAAGTAATAATATCGTAATTGGATATAATGCTGCTGCTAGTGCAGTAGGTCAAACTAATGAAATAACTTTAGGTGATACAAATATTACCAAGTTCCGTATCCCTGGTATTAACTTTGTAGTTAAAGATAATGGCGGAACACCTTCCGATGGACAAGTACTAACAGCTGACGGTAGTGGTGAAGCAAGTTGGGAAGATGCTGCTGGTGGTGGAGGTGCGACTGAGATCAACGTATCTAAAGGTTTCGAAGCACCCGCAACAGTACCAAGCAATTGGACAATAGGATCTGCAAACAATGCAATGTTCCCTGGACCGATGACAGTAGCAAGTGGAGCAACAATCACTGTTCCTGCTAACAGAACACTTACGGTAGTTTAATTATGGCAATAGCAATTAATGGGTCTGGTACTATCACTGGCGTAAGTGCTGGTGGTATACCAGATAATACAATTGATAACGGTACAATGGCAGATGATGCTGTAGGTATAGCTGAACTTTCAGCCTCTGGTACAGCGAGCTCAAGTACGTTCCTTCGGGGCGATAACTCGTGGGCTTCTGCAGGTGGAGGTAAGGTATTACAAGTAGTATCTACAACTAAAACAGATACTACCAGTGTAGCTAGTTCTTCTAGTTTTAGTGATATATCTGGGATGTCCGTAGCAATAACACCTTCAGCTACCTCTAGTAAAATATTAATTAGATATTATTTACAAATCAGTGGTACTACTAATATGTATGGAGCAATGAAAATATTAAGAGACTCTACTGATATTTGTATAGGTGATGCTATTAGTGGTTATACTCGTGCAACAGCAATGATTACTGATACTACTGCAGCGCATGGAGCTTATAAAATGTGGACAGTTGCTAATGAGTTTTTAGACTCACCTAGTTCTACAAGCGCCATTACATATAAACTTCAGTGGAGAGAAACTACAGGATCTAGTCGAACAGCTTGGTTAAACAAAACACCAGCAGGAGATAATGGTGATAGTAATATCTCTACTGCTTCAACAATAACGGTAACGGAGGTAGGAGCATGAGTATATTAACAGCAATTAAACTTACATCACACAATACTTAATTATTAAATCATGTCATTAGATCACGAAGCAATAAGAAAGGCATACCCTGAAGCTGTCACTATTGATGACGGCACTGGAGCCTTTGACAATGTGGGTGCTAAAATCACCCTTGTACAATCAAAAATTGATGAAGCACGCACTACGTTAAATACGGAAGCTGTGGCAGTTAAGTATAAAACAGATAGAGTAGGTGGATTACCTGGATCTTCAACAGATACCATTTACCCTGCAATCGGGGATCAGCTCGATCTACTCTACAAAGACATCGTAGCTGGAACAGTTACAACTAGTGGCGGTTTTGCAACAGCAATTAAAGCCACAAAGGATAAGTATCCGAAGCCTTAATTATGAGTCAAGTAAAAGTAACAGCCGACTCTGGGGGAGGTACAGTCTCCCTTAAAGCTCCGGCTTCAACAACAAGTAATGCTGCAGTTGTCTTGACTCTCCCAGTAGATGACGGTGCAGCTAATACATTTTTAAAAAGTAATGGCAGTGGAGTTACCAGTTGGGCAGCCCCTACTGCTACAGAAATAGGAACAACATCAGGTACAGCCTCAGCATCCACATATCTTTGTGGAAACAATACTTGGGGTACGCCTGGTGGAGGTAAAATGCTTCAAGTAGTGCAGACAGTAAAAACAGATGCCGTCTCAGAGTCTGTTTCTGCTAATACATGGGAAGATATAGCTGGAATGTCAGCGAGTATAACTCCTGCCACAGGCAGTAAAGTATTAGTAAATTTTAATGTACAAACTGGTTTAGATGGTGGTATCTATAATTGCAAAACTCAGCTCTTAAGAGGAAGTACAGCAATATGTATAGGTGATGCCCGTGGTAGTAATCGACATAGGGTAACAACACAAATTTGGAGTACATACACCCACGGAGGTTATAATTGGTGGAATCAATCCATGACTTTCCTAGATACAAGTCCTGGTGGTAATGGTAGTACTGCTATTACGTATAAACTACAATGGGCTGATAGTTATAGCAGAACACTTTATTTAAATAGAAGTATGTCAGAGTCAGATGAGCATTATTACTCTACTGGTGTTTCACAGATTACATTAACGGAGGTAGGAGCATGAGTAAAATAGTAGCCGATACCTACAGGCATTCAGGAGCTAGCAGTGATTCTATCACCTTAGATAGTTCAGGAAATGTTACTGTAAATGGTAATTTAACTGTATCAGGTTCAGGTTATGTTTCCGCAGCAGACGGTTGTATAATGACTAACAATCAAACAATTTCAAACGCATACACATTCCCAGCCACAAAAAATGGTGTTTCAGCCGGACCTATAACACTGTCAGCAACAGTGACTATACCTTCCGGTGCTAGTTGGAGTATAGTATAATGGCAGTAATTTCAAGCAATGCTTTAACAGGCATAACAACACGGATGGCAGACGCTTCAATGTCTGCTGGAAGTATTATTCAAAACGTTCAAACAGTAAGAACTGACGTTCAAAGTACAAGTAGCACCTCTTTTGTTGATTTATTAACTCTTTCAATAACTCCAAGTTCAAACTCCAACAAAGTTCTTTTAATGTATAAAGTACCTATGAGTACTTCAGTTTCTGGGTATTCTGGAACGCTTCGTTTAGTTCGAGGTTCAACTGCAATTTATATAGGAGATGTTTTTAATAGTAATAATAGAGGTTCAAGTCAAGGAATTTCGACCACAAGTAATGGTCAGTATAGACAATATGATTTAAATGGTTCATTTATAGATTCGCCCTCAACAACTTCAGCAACTACTTATAAAATTCAATATAAAAGTGATTATAGTGGATATACTGTTTTTGTTGGTAGAACTCACGTTGGAGATACTGGTGCTGCTTATGCAACAATACCTCACAATTTAATTGTTATGGAGGTAGCAGGATGAGCGGCAAATTAAGACTAACTGGTAGCTCTTCCGGTTACATAGAATTACAAGCTGCAGATACTGCTAACAACGCAACACTTACTATCCCAAATGATGGTTTTGGTGGAGGTAAGATATTACAAGTTAAATCAGTATCTAAAACAGATTCCTTTAGCACAGATGTTAACAGTTGGACTGATGTTACAGGCTTAAGTCTTACAATTACTCCTTCAGCTACCTCTAGTAAAATATTAGTGCAAGCATCTCTAGCTGTTGGTGGTCTAGGAGTTCACGGTGCAGTAAGGATAATGGGAACACATAATGAAAATATGTTTGTAGGAGATGCAGATGGTAGTTATGGTAGTGCTACTAGAGGTTCATGGGGTAGTTTTTGGTATGACTGGAAAGTAATGCCTGTAAATCTGATGCATTTAGATTCACCTAATTCTACTAGTGAATTAACTTATAAAGTACAATTTATGGATACTAGCACAAGCACCCTAGTTCTTAATAGAAGTAACTACGGAAACTACACATACAAACAGTTGTGTGCATCTAGCTTTACTCTTTGGGAGGTAGGAGCATGACAACTTTAAACGTAACTAATATAAAACACGCTTCCTCTTCAAGTAATAACATCGTATTAAATTCTAACGGTACTATTACAGCAACAAACAGTGTATCAACTGAGTCTGTAAAAGTTTGGGCTAGGTTTGATATGGATCAAGGTGGAACAGCTATAGATGATTCATATAACGTCGATAGTATTGTTGACGGCGCTACAGGTGTTTGGCAAGTAGTATTTGATACTGATTTTGCTAATGCTAATTATGCAATTCTTGTATCAGCTGGTGGTGCTGGAAACCATACAGCTTCTTTCCATGATGGGGAAGGTAATGCAAGTTATGTACAAGAAACAACTGATTGCTGGATAGCCGCTTGGGGATATAATTGGATCTACGAAGATCATGAAGTTAGTATAGCATGTTTTGGAGATCAGTAATGAAATCAGGAGATGAAAACAAAAGGATTATTTATACAAATTCCGACGGTAACGTCGTTATAATACATCCTGCAAACAAAAGTCCAACTAGAACAATAGAACAAGTACAAGCTAAAGCTGTTCCTTCTGGTGTTACTTCTTATATCGTTGATAAAAGTGTAATACCTACAGATCGATCCTTTAGGAATGCTTGGACTTATACACCTTAATACTATGGGATTTAACACAGATATGGCGAAAGCCAGGGAAATACATAAAACTAACATCAGACGTGCTAGAGATGAGAAGTTTCCTGCTCTAGATGCTGAGTTTAATAAGGTATTAGAAGCATCTGGTAATACAGCTGCAGTAGCAGCCAAAAGGCAGGCATTAAGAGATGCTCCAGCTGATTCAGCTATTGCTGCTGCTTCAGATACTGCTGCTCTTAAAGCACAGTGGAATACATCAATCTTAGGTACATCGCCTTATTGAATATACCTAAGTTAACGCTACCTAAATCACCACCTATCCCAAACCCTCCTACAATCGACCTGAAGGTGCCTTCGGCTCATATACCATCCTTTCCTCCTATAGTGATACCTCCGAGTGATCTGGAGGCTCCTGAGGGGGTGGAGGCGGAGGATGCGGGTTCAACACAACCTGAGGCACCGAAACTAAGCATACCATATATTGATATACAAGTACCTTTACCAACAGCAGAGATAGTAGCTACAGCTACATACGCAGCAGTTACTGCAGTAGCAGCTACTACTTTAGCGACCCCTTTCTTTGATACAATAAAGAAGAAACTACAAAAATTCTTACAAGGCAAGATTGATAAATGGAAGGAAAACCGGAAGAAAAAAAAGGAATCCTTGGCAAGCTAAAAGATGCTGCCGAAGATCAAGAACACCAAATCCAGATCCTTGGAACATTCGTCAGACTTGGCGTTGTGGTTTGGTCTGGCTTTATTATAACCATGAACTATGTTGAGTTACCCATGATAAAGAAAGCTGGGAACTCAGATATCACGTTCGTTGCTTCAGTGTTTACTGGAGCATTAGCTACTTTTGGCTTGACCACTGGTAATAGTAAAGACAAAGGTAAACCTATAAATTGTCCTATGGCTAAAAAGAAAGAAGAATGAAAAAATGGCTATTACTCTTAATGCTGTTATCCCCCTCGGTAGCAAGAGCAGAGCTGGTCACCCCGAACTTCACACAGGGGTCGATGCAGTCAACCACAACTACCACCCAAGAAATAACGGAAACCATAGACACAACAACTTATGGTTCCGCCTTGAACAAATGGACTGGAGAAAACATCACTCATACTTCAGCAACCTCTGGAGGAATTGTAGATACCGACTCGGTATTCACGATTCATACAGTAGGCGATCCATTCACCCTGGAGATAACAACAAGAGCTGCAAGCCAAGTACTATCTCTAACAGAAGTAGAAAGAGAAATCGAAACTACTTCTACCACTACATCATTATCAGTATTCTCACAATAGGAGCACCAGCACATGCTGAAGAGGGAGAGACCAAGAATGTATCAAATCCTGTGGCAGCGGCTACAGGAAATGTTACCAATCAAGCCGTACAATTCCAGAATAATGGCGCTCCGAGCCGTCAAAATTACGGCCCGAGCATATCCTGTAATGGAGCGACGATGACCTTCAG
>Ga0315326_10000468_pt1 | contig 19460 bp, 17 predicted proteins | sample M180m32315metaG_FD_203457 | JGI IMG/M metagenome (GOLD analysis project Ga0315326, IMG submission 203457) | Ammonia-oxidizing marine archaeal communities from Monterey Bay, California, United States - M1 80m 32315 | ecosystem: Environmental > Aquatic > Marine > Coastal | place: USA: California... | reverse complement strand
GAAGGAACGAACGAAAGCCTTTCCTACGCCAATATCACCCAGTATCACGTAGACGGCGACACCACGTGGTGGACCAGCGATGCTACACCTGCCTACCGAATCGAAAACGAACACATTTTCAAAGTCGTTCGTACCGTCATTTTTTCGAAACCGGATATCGTTATCGTCCTAGACCAAATCCGACTACGCTACCGACCACAGCCTGTCCAACTACGCTACTTCCCCGATAATCGCGACAACGAAGCCCGACTGAACATCGACGAAAATCAATTTTCGATTCAGCGACCAAACGCGACGCTTCACGCCCGAGTAGCCGCCCGATCCGGAGCATCGGTCACTAAATCCGTCCTAGACCTCCCCCAGGAAAACGGAGTCTTCCCCTTCATCCAGATCAGTTCCGAACCGTCTCTCTCCCATGAAGTCCTAACACTGATGGCCACTACTCCTGGTCAATCCGGGAAAAGCCCAACCATCAAATCAAAGCCCGTCAATGGCGGATGGGAAATCCGAGCAGGCAAGTTCAAGGCAATCTTGAAAACCGATCGAATAACCCCAATGGTGGATATCGCTTAAAAGGCACCAAACAAGTGAAGCACCTTCCCCCTTTCAACCCACGGCTGTCGCTTGCGCCACGCCGCTTCACTAAAGACTAACCTACCGCAGCCAGCGATCCAGATTCTCCTTCACGAATTCGTCGTCATTCAAGCTCGGATAAGCCTGACAAACACGATCCAAGGCTTCGGATTGACCAGGCGAAAGCACTTCATTCGGATTCAAAGTCCACAGTCCTTCCAGCAATCCTTGGCGTCTCAGGATTTCATGAATGCCAGGGATGCAACCCGAGAAACTATTACCCGCATCGAAAATTGCCGCATTGGCGTCTGTGAGCTGTTGAGCTCGAGTTAACAGGGAAATCGGAATTTCTCCACCATGCGCCCGTAAATCCTTGATCGCCTCCAAATCCTTGACCGCTTGATGCGTCCACACGGCCCACTGACCGAGCAATCCGCCTCGAAAACGAATTCCAGGAGCATCCTCCTCTTCGCTAAACCGGACCGGAGTTAGCAAATCGAGCAAGATATTGTCGTCGTTTCCTGTATACATCGCGATACTGCCCTGACGGTTTCCATCCGCGACAGCCCTCAATACATCCAAGGTATCATAGCGATTAAATGGAGCCGTCTTGATCGCAACTAAGTTTTCGATCTCAACCGCTGCTCGCCAGAAATCGTAATCCAATCGACGACCTCCAACCGATGGCTGTAAATAGAATCCGAATATCGGCATCACATCGGATACCGCATTCAAATGCTCGATCATATGATCATTAGTCCCGTCTTTGAACGCACTCAAACTTACAAGCGCGATATCGTATCCAAGTTCCGCTGCCAACTCAGCTTCTTTGACTGCCTGAGCCGATTTGCCAACGACGCCGGCGACCTTAATCAAAGGCCGATTCATACGTGCTTCATAAGCCTTCATCTCTTCGGCAGCCAAACTAAGCACCGGTTCGAACAATCCGATTTCCGGATCGCGTATCTCGAACTGAGTCGAATGCACACCCACCGCAACGCCACCCGACCCGGCGTCCATATAATAACGCAGCAACGCTCGCTGCCTAGTTTCATCAAATTGACGAGCACTCGTCAAAGCGAGAGGCAGTGCTGGGATAACTACACCATCATCCAAAAATCGATGGATCGGTTCAGACAAAAAAGGCTTTTGGGAATTCATCAGACTATTACTTCACTAAAACTGTCCATCGCGCTTCTCAAACCCAGTTGGTTTTCCATGCGTTTGCCCTCCTTTACGCAACCACGCCGCAACCCACGCGATCATTGTATCCAACTTAACCGATGGATATCCGAATCGACGCTGTGAAAACGACGCATCGCTCAACCACATAGTCTCCGCTTCTTCCCCTTGAAATTGCGGAGCAACGCTAAAGCATCTGCCGAAACGTTCCGCTAAATCGCGAACCGCCACATTATCCGGCCCGGCTATGTTGACAGGAACCGCTGGGCTATCGGCGATATCCAAGGCTTGAACAATCTGATTCAAGGCATCGTTCTGCCAGATCACGTTCACGTAGCCCATCGTGACATCGACAGCCTCTCCCCTCAGAACCCTCTGGCCGATATCAAGCAAGACGCCATATCGAAACTCGACCGAATAGTTCAAACGAACCAAAGTCACCGACGTCCCGAACCTATTCGAAGCTTCCTCGAAACGACGTTCGCGTTCCAAGCAAGACAAAGCGTATTCGCCAATTGGATTCGTTTCGGAATCCTCCGTTGCCCCGCCCGATTCGGGAGTCACGTAAGAATAAACGCAGCCCGTCGAAAAGGCGACGATTTTGGAATCTCTAAATCGTTTGGCTATCGCAGCCGAAACCTCGACATTGATCTGCTGAAGTAATTCCGGATTATCCGAAGTGCCGAATTTCGCCCCCACCAAATAGAAAACCGTCGGACAAACAGGCAGCGATTCAACGAATTCGGAGTCGCGAAAATCGCCCGCTAAAACTTCGATTCCGTTCTCCTCGTATGCCGATTTACTATTGAGACTGCTAAAACGAGAAGCTGCAAAAAGACGATTGCGCTTATTCAAATCACTCAGAATTCCCTTCAATAAAAGACATAAATGAAGCCCCATTTTCCCTCCCGCTCCGAGAACGAGAATATCGCCTTCAAGCGCTCGAACCGTTTCTATCGCCCCAGCTTGAGGAGTGGACAAGAACCAATCGACTTCATCGATCGAGCATGGGAGCTCCAAGTTTTCCTCGGTAGATTTCATCATTTCCTAACTATTCAATTTCGTATCCAAAATCCGATCTAACCTCTAGAAATCCATCGCTTCAACGTTTCCGCGTCGCGCTTGAAGCTCTCCACTGCGTTGTCCTTTACATGCTCAATCGTAATCCATCGTTCTCGCCCGCTTTGGTTCAGAACACTAAGATAATCTGCCCAGTCCTGCTCGCCATCGGATAATAGATGCGCATTCGGCCACGCATCTTCGCCAAAGAAATTACAATGGATATTCGTAACCCGATTGATAAGCATTTCCAAACCCTGCAAACGATATTCATGACCTACGCACAGCTTGGTTTGCCAAAATGTACCGACATTCGAATGCCCGATATCATCAAGCAATCTCACCGTGGCATCATTTGTATCAGTCAATGAATGATCATGGAATTCGAAATCAATCCGTATGTTTCGTTTCTCCGCCTCGGTCCCCATCTTCCAGGCTTGCTCTACGAATCTTCGACGGTCTGCATCCGAAATATCTATCGAACTCTGCCGACCCGCCCAAACGCGAATCGAAGGAGCCCCTATTGCTTCAGCCGAATCTAAAACTGCCTCAAACTCAGGCCCTTCGTCATCAGTATTTTCGAAGCACTCATCGAAACGATAGTACGATCCGTAGGCTGAAACCTCCAGACCAGCGTCGCCTGCCAAGATCCGTGCCCGCTCCGCTGCAATTAGGTCCCCATGTGGCGCATGGACATCGCCTCCCCATTCGATTCCCCCTAGCCCGGTTTCGACAACCAATGCGACTATCTGCTCCATAGAGAGCTCTCGAAAACTTATAGAAACAAGACCTGATTTCAGCAGTGTATTCATAATTGGTTAGTACCTCGTAATTTCTCACGTTCAGAGCAAAAGCATCCATTCATTTTCATGGTTACGGTAAAGATCATTTCGACCGCTTACTCGGACTGGGGCATGCCCGGTTCCCCCAAGTGCTCCCAATCATCAAGCGAACAACCAAACGCCGCCTCCGTAATCGTCCGAATACCAAGCATCCCATTATGGATCCTAAGCGTAGGAAATCCTATTTCTGACGACTTATAGACATCCGAATGCTGCGTCAAAACACGTTCTTGCATCCCCTTCGGATACATACTCAACCCAGCGAAATAGTGGTGCCCATTACGTTCCACATGATCGATGCCCAGACTAGCCATCACTGACAAATCATTCAACAAAGCCACAGGTCCGACATTCGCCAAATCCTCTCCGCTCATAACCCATGGTCCCCCTTCCGGCGACTGCTCTTGTTTCCACCGCAACAAGCACCGATTAGCGATTCCCTTAAACACGCCTTTGCAGTTTTTATGGCTCGTCCCCCGGTATCCCAGCTCCAAGGCTCGCGGCAAGCTCGAGAGCTCTCCATCTGACTCGTCGATAATTATTGGCGGAGCTTCAGGCCATTCGGCCAAGGCCGCTCCAACAGAATCCAGCAAAGCGAAATCGCGATGCAAGGGCTGCTCGACGAACAACAAACAGGTAGGGTCCAACAAAAACTCCAATTCCGGCTCCCTGATATAGGCCTCCCAATGCTCCCTGAATTGGGCGATATCACGAAATTGTTCGTTCCCATCGAACGTAATCCGAGCTCCCGGGACCTTTCGGGCCAAGAGACTAGCAATTTGTTTCAGGCGGGCCACGTCCACTTCCAAGTCACCGCGAATCTTTACTTTAAAGTATAGCAAACCATAACAATCGATCGATTCTTCCAACGAATGCGGCAGCCCGTCATCGATTTGATCTTCAGCGGAAATCTCATTCTTAGTCAGCGGATCGCCCAAACCTACCGTATGTCGAATTGCAATACATTCAAGCGGCACGTCAGGCAGGAAATCCTTCACGTCCATTCCCTTCAATTCCGAATGGATCCGTCCCAGATCCATTCCCAGTCCATTCTCTCGAAGCAAAACGCAAAATGGCTTTCCTTTCGCCCTACAAAACCCATCGATAACCGCTCGCTCTATTAAACTTGTACCCAAATGAGCCAATAGCGGAGGCAAACCTTCCGACTTCGACCAAGCATCCTGTTCTCGATATAGTACGTTCCAAAAACCGAATACCGATTCCTTCTCGCCCAATGCAACAGCGGTTTTCGCCGCATGCTCAATTGCCGCAAGCATTTCAGGCAAGTCTTCCTCGAAAAGCGTCTTCGGATTCTTGGTGAACCATTTAGGCGGAAGCCCTTCGGAACTAAGACCGTCAATCACAGCTCCGTTCACTTGCAATTTCGCTTTCAAGAAAAGGTGCGGCAAACGCGTCATACTAGCGATCCCATATTGAAACGGAAAACGCGTTTCCATCCAACGATGAGAATATTCAATTTCGAGAACTCGAACAATATCAGTCATATCAACCCTTCAATTATTATTGATCATACAAAGATACCAAGACATTGAAACCTTTTGTTTCAGTCAGATTCACGCAAAACCGCGGCAAGACCTTTTGCGAAGCCTTGACCAATCATATCCGGCAACAATCGATCTGCAAATACGGCAAACCAGCTCCACAAACGCACACTCATGCTTCGAGAGTCCTCTAGCCCCGTCAACGCCATCCTGCCAGAATACGGCGTCTGCATCCTCGAAAGCCACCACTTCCGTTTCAAATTCGTCCGAACAGCGCATTCAAGACTATCTCTCTCAACTGGAAAAAGAATTTTTCCTCGAGGAACGGCTTGAAAATACCGCCGCACGACTCGGGATGAGCCTGCGCCGCTTCACCACTCACTTCCGAACGCAGGCCGGCCGATCGCGTCACCAAAAGATCACCGAACTCCGAATCGCTCATGCATGCCGCCTCCTTTCCGAGCCGAAACGAAGCGTCATCGGAATCGCCTTCGAATGCGGTTACGGCGATCTCTCCAGTTTCTACCGAGCATTCCGAAAATCCAAAAAACGTTGCCCAAGCGGCTATCGTAAGCAGCTCGCCCTTACGAGTGAAAACGCTTCGACGCAATAAAGCATTCCCGAGCTATTGAAAAGGTCGCGACCGATCTCCGAGCGGTCATATCTGTCAAAGCATTTGAAAGATTGAATCGTTCAGAGTGAACGCACGGAGATCGGCCGCTATCCAGTTCAGCGACTAAGCCTTTCGACAGACGCAGAGTCTGCAACTGACTTCGAGATATTTACCTGAAGGAGAATAAAAATGAGCCACAAAGAGGCACGGGGATATTGCACAATTAAGCCAAAGGCTCCACCCGCCTAAGCTACAGCTACTGAAGCCCTAAGAACAAATCGCGACCTTTTACCAGCGATTCGATCTTACGTTCGGCGATCGAACGCTTCAGCATCCAGAACCCACAGTCAGGATGCACCCAGGCGACTCGATCAGAACCCGCTTTCAAATCCGCTTTCTCAATACGTCGGGCGATCTCCTCAGGGCTCTCGATATGATTCACCTTGATGTCTATTACGCCGATACCGAGTTTGATCTTCGTGTCGATTTCCTTGAGCACGTCGAGATCTGCTTCCGGCCGGTGCGCAAATTCCATCACCAAGTGATCCGTATGCAGGCTATTCAGAAAATTCAAAAGCGGCTTCCATTTCCCTGACTGGATCGTCTGCCCACCATAATTCCCGAAACAAAAATGAACCGCCTTCTCCACCTTCACTTTATCTAAAATACGATTGATCGCCTCAGCTGCCAACGGAGCGTTCTCCGGACTTCCAGGGACATTCGCCTCGTCAATTTGAACACAAACGCAAGGAAGCTCCGAAACTTGCTCAGCCATTACGTCGGCGATTGCCAACGTTAGTGCTTCCAAACTCCCGTAGTGATTATCCAATAACGTCCGCGCCAACATATAAGGGCTCGTCAACGTAAACTTCATTGGGCCTCCCGCGACCTGCGACGAACGCGTGCACGCCTCGACCAAATCCAGCGAACCTTCATTCAAAGCCTCCGTAACCACGCCAGCTGGTTTGCGACGAAAAGACATCTCATTCTTCTTCGAAAAAGCCTTCGCATCACTAATCCCAATCCGTGTGCTTATCCCACCAATACGAGATATGAAATATTCGATCATTCCATTCGTATCCGGGTGACTGATATCATAGCGATACAACTCGCCATCCGTCGGCAAATCGATCCCCGCATCACGTTGCAAACCGATCACGACGCGCGTCGCATCTTGAACCGTTTGCTCGCTCGGCAAGGCATAAAGCCAATCGATCTGCGAGTACGAACCAACCGTCGTCGTTTTAATACTGGGGCCCTCGGAAAATAAATGAGATGACATAGAATTACACCATAGCACCTCCCCCTGAATCGACAAGGCGAAACCGGCAATTCTCGCTATGCAAATGCGGCGCCCCCAACAAACCTAAAAGTCAAAGAAAGTTTTATCCACCTCACCCACCAAACGCTTGACCCACCAACCCTACCAAAGGATATTCAATCCCTAAACCGTTTCACCATTCTCACCTCATACATCCACCATGGTTGCCGGCCTCTTACCCTGGCTCGGCACAGCGCCTTTCGTACAAAAGCAAAGCCAAGAACGTATTGATCACTTGAAAAACCAAGACAATATCTAACACCGAAAACCACTTTCGACCCAAATGATCTCACGCCGTAACTTCATCAAAACAACTACCGCCGCAACTCTCGGCGCCACGCTCAACTCCGTATGTTCATCCGCCAACGCCAAGCAACGCCATGGCGAAGAACCGGTTACGGTGAGCAAGCGTATCGAACCGTTTTATCCAGGTTGGGCCTACAACCACGGCATTGGCGAAGGGTTTGCGAAGGTCGCCTTCTATGTCGACGAGCATGGCCAAGCCTCTGAATACTTTGTCATAGAATACTCTCAGAAAGCATTCGCCGACGAATTCATGAAGGTCCTGCCAAAATGGAAGTTCAAACCTGCTAACAAATTCGGCAAGCCAATCAAAACCGTCTGCCACGCCTATTGGGAATTCCTTCCCGATCGACCCATTGTCACCAATGCCTTATTCGATACCAGCAAGCGCATAAAGAAAAGCGACAAGCATTCGCGCCGCGATCTACTCGTTCGTGAAGAATCGGAACTGGATTCCAAACCGCGCATGCTCGCGTTCCCCGAAGTCGTGGCCTCGCAAGGATTCGACGAATCGAAACTGACCGATGCCAAAGTCTCAGTAAGCTGCGAATTCTACATCGATTCCGAAGGCGCCGTCGCCTTACCGGTAATTACTGATTCCGGCGCTCACGAACTCAATGGACACTTCGCAGCAGCCTTTTCCCAAGCGAACTTCGAACGCCCCATAGCCGACGGTAAACCCGCAATCGCTTTTCTAAAAAAGACCTACTTAATTAGCGTCACCGTTAAGTAAACTGTATGAATCTTATCGATCGTTGATCTAAGGTAATCGATCAGGGATTTTGGATACAGTATTCCATACGATGAGATATCGAAGCTAATTTCATGGATTGAGACCTCCGAGTCGATTGTTCAAGTTGCCGATATATCTCGAACGCATTCGATACAGCTAAATGTTAAAGCGTTCCCAACAAAGTTCTACACCCGCACCCTAAGACCTATCCGCATACAAAAAAGCGTAACAGACTTACGCCTGTTACGCTTAATAAATTTTCGAGAAGTTTCTCGATAGACGTTCCTAGCGACCGCCGCGGTAGTTGCCACCGCCTCCGCCGCCGCGATAGTTGCCACCGCCACCGCCACCGCGATAGTTGCCACCTCCACCGCCGCCGTCACGAGGAGCTCTTGGGGTCGCTTCGCGAACAGATAATGCTCGACCCATATTGTCTTTGCCATCGAGATCTTCGATTGCCGCTTTAGCTTCTTCTGCGCTATCCATCGTTACAAACGCGAAACCGCGTGAACGACCAGTATCCCGATCTGTAATGATCTTCAAACGAGAGACCACGCCAAAGGATTCAAATGTTTGCTGAAGGTCCTCTTCAGTTATGTCGAAAGACAAATTTCCTACGAATATTTCCATGTTATCAGTTGTTAAAAGCATCAGTTCATCTAGATAAGGTAGATTCGAACAGCGACGCTTAGACCGGAACACACCTCGAATCCTAAATACATTAGAATCCAGCAATAAAAAACCTCTAAACATCGAATTTCGCCACATTGCGAGCACAAAAGCTAAAACCTCCAGCAAAGCTCTATCCTAAAGACACCTATCAATTGCCCCTAAAACCCGAAAGCTACTGGTTTCCAGAACCCGGCCTTGCGAATTTGCCCAAGATACCAGAAAGCCTTTCAACTATTTCCTAGCATGAATGACCGATTTAGAGAATGCATTCTACAGGCCACTGGAGCGACTGATCTGGTAGAAACCGAGACTATCCAAAGCTTATGGAGCGGCTACGGAAAGGTCGTCCGTATCAAGCTGATAAACGCCTCTATAGAAACTGTAGTGGTCAAATTCGTACGATACCCCGACGCAGGCAATCACCCCCGAGGCTGGAACACCAATCGCTCTCACGAGCGAAAGCTAAAATCCTATCAAGTGGAGGCCGCCTGGTATTCCCATTGGAGCGACCGCTGCTCAGACCCCTGTCGCATCCCTCATTGCTATGCACTTGAAACCAAGGGCGAAGAATCGCTCATGGTGCTCGAGGATCTAGACCGGGCAGGCTTCCCTCTTCGAAAATCAAACGTATCCCATATCGAAATCGAAACCTGCCTTTCATGGCTCGCGAACTTTCACGCGACATTCATGGGCGAAACGCCTACCGAACTCTGGGACCAAGGCACCTACTGGCACTTGAGTACCCGTCCAGATGAATTAGCCGCCCTGGATGATGGAGAACTCAAGCAGGCTGCCTCCCAAATAGATAAGGCACTAAACGAAAGTCCATTCCAGACCTTTGTTCACGGCGATGCAAAACTGGCTAATTTTTGTTTCTCGCAAGATGGCGACCGCGTCGCAGCCGTCGATTTTCAATACGTCGGCGGCGGGTGCGGTATGAAAGACATAGCATACTTCATCGGCAGCTGTATCCACGAGAATGATTGCGAACAATTCGAGCACCGGCTTCTGAAGACCTATTTCCGACACTTGAAAGAAGCCATCGAACGGCTAGGGAAATCAATCGACTTCGAGGTACTCGAAGCAGATTGGCGAAAGCTCTACCCATTCGCTTGGGCCGACTTTCATCGCTTCCTAAAAGGCTGGAGCCCTGGACACTGGAAACTCAACAGTTACAGCGAACGTCTCGCACGCAAGGTCGTGGACGAGAGCAAACGCTCGATCGAACCTGACCTGAATGAATTAGCCGAGCTCGCAATCGATGCCGCCAAACAAGCGGGTCGACTCATCGCGGAACGCACCCAGAGCTCAATTTCAATTTTCAAAAAAACTGCCGGCGGTAGCGAATCTTCTCAAGTCGTCACCGAAATCGACCACCTCTGCCAAGATCTAATCCTCAAAGCGCTTAGCCCGAGCCTCGAACAGTTCGCCCTCGGACTCCTGACAGAAGAAAGCGCCGACGATCTAAGTCGCCTCGACAGAGAGTACTTCTGGTGCGTCGACCCGCTCGACGGCACGCTCCCCTTCATCGAATCCAGCCCTGGTTACGCCGTATCCATTTCCTTGGTTTCGCTAAACGGAACGCCTCTTATCGGAGTTATCTACGATCCAGCCGAACACACCCTCTACCACGCGATCGAAGGCCAAGGTGCGTTTCGTAACCGCGAACCCTGGAATCCTAAACTCTCCCTCCCAACCGATCAGACGCCTTTGTCGGTCATTGGCGACCGAAGCCTTGCCCTACACCCTCGCTACGCTGAAATCGTATTCGAGATAGAAACTATAGCCAGCGAGCTAGGCTTCAATGGAACTCGATTCATACTGCAAGGAGGTGCCGCCATGAACGCCTGCTGGGTTCTCGAAAACACTCCTGCTTGCTATTTCAAATTTCCAAAACCGCAAGATGGAGGAGGTAGCCTCTGGGACTATGCAGCCTCCGCTTGTATATTCAAGGAAGCCAGAGCGATTGCCAGCGATATATACGGAATGCCCCTCGACCTCAACCGACCCGATTCGACCTTCATGAACCACCGCGGCATTCTCTACTCCACCGATTCCGACCTCGCCCAGTGCATAGTCGACTTTTACGCCAGGCCCTAACTCCACGTCCAAAAGGTATCGGCCGATCTCCAAGCGGCCACGCTCGACGGCATGATTATTCAACAACCATGGAGACTCGGATATTGGCCTAATTAAAACCATCTAATCAAAGTCCCCACCCCACGTACTCGACTCGAATAGAATGAAACACATTCCAGACCTAACCCACAATCGGTTGTTTACACGCGAGAGCTAGCGCCTAAATATTCCCTACGACCTATGGCCAATCCCAGAAATGAGATAGTATTCGTCTGCACCGCCAACACCTGCCGCAGTCCAATGGCAGAAGGGCTTTTCCGGCACGCTTTACTCGCCCAAGACGAGCCGATGAAATCGCTCATAGTCTCGTCCGCAGGTGTTTCCACCTATGATAAGCAGCCCCCTGCGAATAATGCCGTAACCGCGATGAGCAAAGTCGGCATCGATATCAAAAATCATAAAAGCCAGCCGATCACAGAAGAGTTGATCGACCGAGCTCTAGCCTTTTTCGCGATGACCGACACGCACTTGGCAATGTTATCCTTTCGCGTCGATCCGCCACCATCGAACGCTTTTCTGATGCGGCAATTTATCGAAGCCGATGCAAACGACGAAATCCCTGACCCTTTTGGGATGAGCCTGAATCACTACGAAGCCTGCCGCGATAGCATGGTCGAAGCAATTCCCTCCTTGCTGCAAGTGGTCAAAACGCTTTACGAAGCTCAGCTCGGCGGTCAATCGGTCGATCAGTAACCCAGCAAAACCGCTGCCTACTTCGATTTCCAATCCATTAATGAAACGATCGCTCTCGGATAATCTCAAACGTTCCCTGGGCGATCGCTCCCATTCGGATATTTCGCTCAATTTCATATTAGACAATGTCAAAGAGCAAGGCTTCGGGCTTCTGCTAATGACGCTTTCGCTCCCCAGCGCCCTACCCATTCCAGCGGCTGGCTATTCGACCCCCTTCGGCATTCTATTTATAATTCTTGGGATGCAGTTGCTAATCGGACGCCATCGCCCCTGGCTCCCGCAATGGGCTCTCAATCGCTCCATGAGCCGATCCTTCGCCGAGAAAACCCTCGGAACCTCCGCTAAATGGCTGGCGAAGATCGAACCCCTCGTACACCCGCGCTTCGAGTGGATCAGCAGTCCCTTTGGCTCGCGTTTCTTGAGCGTCGTCGTTATCGTTATGGCCGGGCTCATGATTCTCCCAATCCCTACGACAAACACCTTTCCCGCTGGAGTCATCTTTCTAATTGGCGTCGGCCTTTCGGAAAAAGACGGCCTTTTATGCCTTGGAGCCTGCGTCCTAGGCGTGGCAGCCATAGCTCTCTACGCATTCGTTATTTACCTGCTCATCACCCAAGGCATGGAAGGCCTCGAACAATTCAAAGAATGGATCAAGGGCCTAATCGGCATCTAATTTCTCGCCCCTCTTGCCCACGAGTAACGCTCATCGAATCCAAGCTGTTACAGCATGAATACTCTTATCAAGATCCTTGTTTCGCTAATTCTCATCTGCGTCATCGCTGCAGGCGGGATTTACTACTACCTCTTTCTATCCGGCGACAAAACACCCCTTGAGCAACTAGTACCCAGCGATGCCATCGCCTATGCCGACGTAAAAGAGACACGTAAATTAGCGATCGAAATCGCAACGAGCGGGCAGGCTGACGCAATTGCGGAAATCGGCAAAATCACGGGTGGGTTATTTGCCCTGCTTTTCACCCAAATCGAAAACGAGGACAGTACATCCAGCTTCTCCGAGATGCCGCAGATCGAATGGCAAGCACTTCTCGAAGCCGCCACCCATTTCAATCGGCAAGTCGCGATATTCGCCCTCGAATCAGATATCGAATCCCTTCCATTTCATGGATACGCTATCGCACACTTCCAAGGCAATTCGGAAAACTTCAACGGCTCCATCCAAACTTTTCTCGATTCCGTCAACAGGGAGCTTGCAGCAAACCAATCAGAGACCTCTCCCTATGTCATTCAAACGGAAGCGATCGACCAATACACGATTAACTACATTGGATTGCCTCAAGCAAAAGAAGGGATCTCAGTCGCCTGGGAAATCAATCCTAGCTGGACCGTTATTGATGGGCGATGCGTCTTTGGACTTAACCCCCGCAGCCTCGCCAAATATTTGGATACTCTCAATTCCATTACGCCGAAAACAAACCTAGAGCAAAACGCCAATTTCGCTCTCGCCGCCGAGCGCCAACCCAAAATGGACGGCCAAGCATATATCAACGTTGAAACCTTTATCGAAGAAACCGCTATTATCCTCAACGAAACACTCGGAGCCCAAGCTTCCGACGCAGGCATGTCTATCGACAACGGGATCGCCGCAATGGGTCTCTTAGAAATGGAGACAACCTTTTACACCTACGACTTCGATGCGATCTCTAGCACAATAACCCAAGGGGTCACCTATCGCGAACCCAAAGGTATTCTGTCGATATATGACCATTCGAGCGAAATGAGTCCGCCATCGTTCATTCCTCTCAGCTCGTACTCGGCAAGCAGTACAGCCGTAGATTTGGGGGAAATGGTTCTAATGATCAAAGACATCATCCTTCAAACCGCTCCTAAAACGGCCTTGATATATCCAAACTATAAACAAATAGCTGATCAGCAAATAGGCCAGGATATCGAAGTTTTACTTCAAGATACATTCGCTAATGAATTCCATGCCTTTAGCTCGGTCAGTTTAAGTGGATCGGATAAATCGCCCTACTCTGATGTCTCCCAGTCTCAAGTCTACGTATTCGGCCTATCAGACGTGGAGAGCTTCACTCAATTTCTCGACGAGAAGATTTCACCATTTCGCGAGATAGGAATCATCCCGCTCATTGAAGAAAACGTAGCTGGGTTCTCCACCTTCGTATTCAACAACCCCGAAAACCCCCAGAGTCCTTCGTTCGGATACTCTATAGCCGCCGACAAACTGTTCATTAGCTACGGAACGGGCTATGCTGCACTCGATTCGATGCGAGAATCTCTAGCCCTCCTCGCCTCGAATGGGCCTGGAGCTATGCAAGCTCCAAAGATTTCCAAGTTCTTTGACGCCCACAGCGAAAAAAACGTCGCCATGTCAGTCATAGATGTGGGAACGCTCCTCGATGTCGCAATCGAATTCGCAGAGCGATTCAAAGCTTCAGCCGATCAAACCGAGGATGCGCAGATAGTCGAAATACTTAATCAGATAAACTGGGAAGCTCTTGAATCATTCGATATCAAAATGGCGACCATCAGCCTCAGCGAAGACCACTTGATATTCACGAAAGTTCGCACGCTCTTGGAGTGATGCGTCTCTAGGCTATTTAAACTTGGGTCTACCGCTTATCTGCAGAAGCCATTTTCACCGCGATTCCTCTTTTCTCTTTCTTCTAAACCTACGCTATCGCGGGGTAAACCCGCTCCTGCGAGGACTGACTTTGCAGGCCCGAAGAATCCCTGTAGAGATGCCGGAGTTAATAGTGAATATCGTCCAAGAGCAGCACGATTCAATCGGCGCCGTCCGCTTCTTTTAGCGCTTCGAAAAACTCGTCTGGCGACCAAGCACTCTTTTCGGAGCGTTTTACGATCGAGCCGTCCTCGGCTATCAATACCGTCGCCAAACTATGCATAACCGCATCCACATTATCGATAGCGGTTACGCCGTAGCTTTTTATCAAGTTTCTCACTGCGGGCCTGGGACCCGTTACGAAATGGAAGTTATCGCCATCAATCCCATAAACCTCAGCATACTGCCGAAGTACGCCAGGGGTATCGAATTCTGGATCCATCGTTATCGAGACGAATGACACGTCGAGACCTGCCTCGGCAACCATTGTCTGAAGGAGGGCCATCTTGGAAGTCGATAGCGGACACATGTGAGCATCCGTGCAGCGAGTGAAAATAAAATTCAGGTAAAGGGGTTTTCCTTTAAATCGTTCGCTGGTAATCGTTTTTCCGAATTGATCGAGCAAGGCGAAATCGGGTGCCGTATCTCCTTCGCCATAATAATACCCCATATCCAATGCATCGGTTTGCTCTTGGAGCTGTTCATTGAATTTCTTCAAATCCTTGGCCGCTTCTTCGTCCAATGGCCATATTCGGGTAAGTTTAAAACCCCCTTCTTCGGTCCGTATCAGTCGAGCTCGAATATTCTGTCCGGCGCGGGCATTATCGAAATCCCCAGGATCTACCTCGAAACGCATCGTCATCGCCGGCATGAAATCCGGGATATCCTCATGGGTTACTTCCAGAGTTCTCGTCTCCTCGTCCACCGAGATGATAACGCCAACAAGGGGATACCCTGGCGCATTCTCATCTTCTTGACCTTCGTTATTCTGGCTACATCCCACTAGCGCTGTCAACCACAGGACAAACAGGATTTGCTTTAGACGATCATTCGCCCGGCTAATACTTCTCGATTCGCTTCTCATTGTCTGGAAACCGTATAAACAATTGCTATTCCATCATTGCAATAATCTTTCCTATGTCATCCGAATCTCACGTTCTACAGAAAAGCCTATATAAGCCCGTCCTCTTTTGGGGCGGTTTCTTTACGCTTATCTGGATTACCTTTCTGCTCTATGCGGGCGGCTTTACTACAAGCATACGAGCCGGAATGGCATTCCTCGACTGGCCGCTGTCTAACGGGTCGATCAATCCAGATGGATGGCTTGAAAACGAAGACATGATGGCCGAGCACAGTCACCGCCTCCTCGGAATGGTGATGGGATTGCTTTCTATCGGACTTTGCGTCGCCGCATTCGCGACCAAAGCACGCCATCAGATACGCAAATTAGGAGTCGGCCTGGTTGTTCTCGTCATCATCCAAGGATTGCTAGGCGGATTGCGGGTTAAACTCGATGCTTTAAACCTGGATATCGACCACAACTTGTACGCCCAATCTTTCGCAGTCGCCCACGGGACGCTAGCCCAACTCTTTCTCTGCTCCCTAGTGGCATTCGCCGTCATGAACAGCCGTTCCTGGATAGAACGTAACGCGGGTTTCGCCGCTAAACCGAAACCGTTGGTCGTCAAGATCGGCATCGTCACTTGCTTGGTCGTCATTCTGCAACTTCTTATAGGGGCCGTCATGCGCCACAGTTACGCGGGTCTGGCCATACCGACATTTCCGCTCACTCCCTATGGAACGCTCGTGCCCCCAGCCTTTAATTTTCAAGTCGCTATTCACTTTGCCCATCGCGTGGGAGCGGTTGTGGTTACGGTCGCGATCGTCACTTACGTGGTCGCTGCGCTGAGAGACTCGAATTCCCGACAGGCTCTCGGCTCCTTTGCCGGGGTTCTAGTAGCATTGCTCTTGATTCAAGGTTACCTCGGAGCGCTCGTCATCTGGACGGTCCGCAATCCTCACGTCGCCACGATCCATATGCTCAATGGAGCCTTCCTCCTCGCATTTTGCTGGATGATGACATTACGAAGCTTGAAATTTCGTCTCGATCCCTCCCTCCTACCTTCCGAGACGCAGGATCGAATCGAATCGACCCCTGCAGCCTAAGCTTAAGCCATCCATCTCCCAGCGAATTGACCGACCAAACAAGCAAAAAACCTATCGCCTGGGGTGGATTCTACGAACTCTCGAAACCCAGGCTGAGCCTACTATCGGTCATCACTGCCCTGATCGGTTACTTGGCCGCCTTGCCAAACCACAACTGGTCTTTGGTTTTTCACTTCGTGGTCGGAACCGCGCTTTGCGCCGCCGGAGCCGCAGCGCTAAACCAATGGTGGGAACGAGGCCCCGATTCCGTTATGGAGCGCACCCTCAACCGCCCGTTGCCCTCAGGGCAGGTAACCCCGTACAGCGCGTTGGTTTTCGGTTTAGCCCTTTCGGTGGTCGGCTCGGTCCAATTGTACTTCGGAGCGAATCCACTGGCTGGAATTCTCGGCACAGCGACCATTCTGAGCTACGTCCTCATCTACACGCCGATGAAGAAGGTCACCCGCTGGGCGACCGAGATCGGAGCAATCCCCGGAGCCATACCACCGCTAATCGGCTGGGCAGCAGCCGAAGGAACCATAACGACTCTAGGCTGGATCCTCTTTGCTATGCTAACGGTTTGGCAGATTCCTCATTTTATGGCTATTGCCTGGCTCTATAGAGATGATTATAAGCGTGGCGGTTTTCCGATGCTATCCGTTGTCGACAAAAACGGCAATCGCGTTGCTCGATGGTCGCTAATCAACACCTGTATTCTGCTTCCGATCAGTTTGCTGCCAATCATTCTAGGCTATTGCCAATGGATATACGGCGTTTTCGCCATCATCTTCGGGCTTTGGTTCCTCAAACACACGATCGCTTTCGTGAATCCGGAAGATCGAAATGCATCCGCCAAAAAGCTTTTCCTCAATTCGATCATCTATTTGCCAGCCGTTCTTTTCAGCCTCGTCATCGATCGCTGGATACTCGGCTAACCCAATCTAGCTTCGCTCGGCAGGCGCCGCAGAGCGATAGAACCTCTATCGCTAAAATCCAACCTTCACGACTGGCCTGGGCGTTTCACTCACTGGAGCCTTGGATTTCTTCTTAATTTATGTTTGGTTTGTTTCTACGATTAGCTCACACTTCGCTTCGAGCAGTCTCCTAATAAATGACTTGGGAAATCCTATTTGTATTCGCACTTCTAGTGCTTGCCTTAGGAAGTTTCGTTTGGGAAAAAGTACCCCCCGACGTAACGGCGCTTTCGCTATTCGCGATCCTGCTTATATCGGGGCTCCTCCCCTCCGAGAAAGCCTTCTCCGTATTCTCCAACCCTGCCCCGCTAACGGTCGGAGCGATGTTCATTATCAGCGCGGCCCTTGATAAATGCGGGGTCATCGACACCTTGGCTAGAAGCCTTCAAGGACTTTCAAAATTCAGCTACAGTCCCTTTCTCCTCTTCATAATGCTGATCGCCGGGACCATGTCGGCATTTGTCAACAATACCCCAGTTGTCGTCGTAATGCTGCCTATCGTTCTGACGCTATCCAAGAAAATAGGCATCGCCGGCTCAAAAGTTCTCATCCCCCTATCCTATGCGTCCATCCTCGGCGGCACTTGTACGCTGCTCGGGACAAGTACGAACATTATAGTAAGCGGCGTGGCTCAAACTGCAGGCGAGCCGCCCATGAGCATGTTCGAATTCGCCTTCGTTGGGTTTCCGCTTTTCGTATCCGGGATCATATATCTCGTAATATTCGGCAATAAGGTTCTGCCGACGCGCGAAACGCTCACGTCTATTCTCTCTGACGAGGAACGCCGCGAGTACATCACAGAAGCATTCGTCGACACGAACTCTTCGGTCATCGGCAAGAACCTAAAAGACTCCGGTATACAGAAAATGCCCGGGATCCGCGTAATAGATATCGTCCGATCAGGCATTCCCCTCCAGACCCGACTGAACGAAATCACTCTCGAGGCAGGCGATCGACTGGTTCTGTCCTGTCACGCTTCAGGTATCGTTGAAGCTCGCAGCTTCGAAGGCATCGATTTTGTTTCCCAAGCCGGACTCGGTCTCGAGCAAATCGCTGCCCATGAGGGAATGATGGTCGAAGGCATCCTCGGCCCCAATTCGGAAATCCTCGGCAAGACGATCGAAGAAGTGAACTTCCGCCAACGATTTCGCATGGTCGTTCTGGCAGTACACCGAAAAGGGAAAAACCTCAGAGAAAAAATTGGATCCCTACGTCTGGAATTCGGCGACACGCTACTGCTACTCGGATCCGATGGAGCCATTGAAAACCTGCGAGCCAATGAGGATATCATCCTCATGTCGCAGAGCACCATGCATTCGAAAAAACCCAAAGGCAAAGCAGGGATCGTCATCGCCTCTATCGTCGGCATCATCGTATGCGCGGCAACCGGTATCGCTCCCATCGCAGTCGGTGCGGTCGTTGCTTGCGTTGCGCTATTTCTCGCCAATTGCATTCGCCCGAAAGACGGCTATGGAGCGATCCAATGGAACCTCCTTTTCATCATTTACGGAATGCTCGGCATGGGCCTGGCAATGGAAGAAACCGGTGCCTCGCTTTGGCTGGCCGACAATATGACCAGTGGCATCACTGCGCTCGTGGCTCCACAATGGCAACCTTACGTCATGCTAGCCTGTATATACCTTCTCACTAATATCCTAACCGAAACGCTTTCCAATAACGCTGCCGCAGTCCTCATGGCCACCCTCGCAATCGGAATAGCCGAATCCCTCGGCGTTAGTATGCGTCCCTTCCTTTTCGCGGTCGCCGTCGCGGCCTCGGCCAGCTTTGCAACGCCGATTGGTTATCAAACCAACACCTACGTTTACGGAGCTGGAGGTTATCGATTCTCCGACTTCGCGAAAGCCGGTATCCCGCTCAATATTCTCTGCTTCATTATTTCGATCGTCATTATCCCGATGATCTGGGAATTCTAAAAACGAACGGTCCGGTACAGTCGATTTCATAGGTCGCCTCGTCTGAAATTCTGCGCGAAGTCGAAGGACTGAGGAGACAACCTACTCCTTCTCCGGAAGGACAAATGCCATCACTGCGTCCCCCGAAGGGCATCGTTCCAAACCCTTGCTCAATCGTGATAATTACCGAGATC
>Ga0315326_10000466_pt1 | contig 19563 bp, 11 predicted proteins | sample M180m32315metaG_FD_203457 | JGI IMG/M metagenome (GOLD analysis project Ga0315326, IMG submission 203457) | Ammonia-oxidizing marine archaeal communities from Monterey Bay, California, United States - M1 80m 32315 | ecosystem: Environmental > Aquatic > Marine > Coastal | place: USA: California... | reverse complement strand
TAAGGTGGTTCGTTCGGTGGGCGGTGGCCATACTTCCTACCGCCCTAGGGCGGTATTTAACACCCCCCAAGTTTAGATTGGCGACTCTAAAGGCGATGTTGCGATTTAGCAAGGCGCCCCACGCCATCTTTCCATTCCCACCCTGCTGCCTTGCAGCGAGCCGAACCCAGCAATTCCCCATTGCGAATAATCAGTATTTCCTCTCCAATTTTCAAATCGCTTGGGGCGGTAAGGACCATCGCTGGGAATATATCCCCTTTCCAAGGAGAATCGCCGCCGATTTCGACCTCACGTAACGTCCCTGTTTCCCTCAGTGTTGGAAGGATCGATTTGGTAAAGGAAAAACGGCCCGAATCGGGATGCCATTGTGCCATCTGTTGCTTGTCTTTCATGAGCATCCATCTAGGTGGCTTTCCGCCAACCCGCAAACCTTCCATCCAAGTATCAGTTCCAAATTGCCAACGGCTCAATGATGCAAATGCATGTTTAAGGAATGATTTTTCTCGCATATGCTCGCCTTCAATAGATTCAATCGCTTTTCGCAGAACATCACATGCAGCTTTGGAAGAAGCACCCACGCCTTCTGGACGGGTGTCGATTGTTGGAATGTCAAAATCAATGCCAGAGTGGTTGATGACAGTCTTGTATCCAACACGCTCAACCAATGTTTTCACCATACGACGAATTGTCGCCAATTCATCATCATCCCAATCCCCTGTGACAGGTAGATCATAGTGTGCTGCAGGCCACTGCTCTTCCAATTCACGTGGAACCAAACCAAGGGGACTTGTTACCATCACTTGGTGAATTCTTCGATTGCGAATCGCGGAACGGAAGAACCGATGGCTCTGGCTAGAAGAATATGGTTTACGAGCCGAACATGGCAGCAACACAAGTGTTTCACGCTGAATTTCAGATGGCATATACTCATTTTCCATTCGATGAATCCAATCTTGAACAATTGGATCTTCTCGACTTACCGAACTATGGCAACGAAATCGCTGAGCTTTCTCAACATGCATACTCAATGGGGCTGAAGAAGAAAGCAATGCATCATGCCGTCGTAGGTGCTCGACCAAGCGAGGACTGTTGAGTGATTGTTTCTCAACGAGTTCACGCAATGTTCCTGCTTGAATCGCTGATCTGGTCGCTGACAAAGATGCTTTCCACTCTGAAATTTGGGTTGAGATATCGGCCGATTCCCCAGTGGTTGTATCAAGGGGCCTAGGGCCATCCCGCGTCAATAGAATTCCATGGGCTGCTGCTTGTTGTGAGCGACGTAAATCAAACAAGTCCAAGCCAAACCACGAGAGTATGGCACAATTGTCAGGACCCCCTAGTCCTGGCGCCCAAAGAAGAGCTGCTGGAAATCGTTCGCGAATGAGCCGGATGGTTTGCACCAACTTACCAGGGTGCCCTGCCAATTGTAAGGCATCTTGAAGAACGATGATTTCGGGAGCTAAATTGGCATCTAAAAGAGTAGCATCGTGAACCAATCGCTGCCAAGTAATTGGCAACAACGGGCCTGTGCTTTGGCCTTGACCAGAGTCAGCTTGTTGCAAACTGGGGGGAAGTGTGTGTCCTTCAATTGCGGTATATTCTGGTATGTCATTTTCACCAAAGGGATATGACCAATTTCCGCGTGCAGTAATCTTCAATGAAGCAGGTAAGTTTTCTGAATTATGTTCTACCATGAATGGTGCCATTTCAACACCCATTACTGGATCATTTGATGTCAAACACAAACCGGGTGTAAAGGCATCAGGTAGGGCGCGGTCACCGAGGCCAAAAATGCGTGCATGGCGCCATCGCGCCATCACGGTTCGGGCCAAAGCCTTGTGTTCCATCAAACATGGCTGCCAATGCACTGGACTTGAATGATTCTAAAGGTGGCGGGCCGGAGGCCCGGCACATGCGCACACGAGCGATGGTCTTCGTACTGTCAATCATGCTGCTCTCAATTTCATCGGTTCCTGCTGAGCAACTCAACAGTACGGGTACATTTGATGATCCGTTGGTAGATTGGGAAGGAGAGGATACGCCGACACACGTCTACCAAGGGGAATTGAGTGACCCCCAGGACGTCGATAATATCACCCTAGGTGCCGAATATGGAGTAGTGCACTTCATCCACTTAGTGCATGCAGACGAGCCATTGAAAATCGAAGTACGCGAAGATGGGCTCCTTCATGGTCAGGCTGAGGCAAACATGACTGCATTCCTCAGTAGTGGAAGAGGCAATCCAATGTGGATTAAGATTTCAAACGTAGATTTCACATCTCCAAATTCTTACACGATTCACGTCCATTCCAATGCGGCTGACGAAGATGTTGAATTGGGTGATCAGACCGCTGCAGGATATGTCCATGAATTTGATTCTGTAGGGGATCGCTCTTACTTCTCAACAGGAGGTAATGCAGACATCGAAATCCAGTGGTTTGGAGGAGAAATGACCGAATTTTCTGGTAACATGACGCACCTCCCTAGCGGTCATGTGACCGCATTGGATTTTGACAATTTTTACGGGAATATGACTCTGCACACACCGTCAGTTGATTCGCGATTAGAGCGCTACGAGGTTTCAATATGGGCAAAAACTGATGCAGCCGCTGCACCATGGAGATTGAACAAAACAATACTGTCGGGAGGAGATGAGTTGTGCCATCACGATTGCCCAAATTCGATTGCTGATACGATGATTCAAAGTGATTCGGTCATCATTGAAAATGAACAATGGGGAACAGATGGTAATTTGAGTGAGAATGATACTGTTGATGTCTACTCAATTTTCATCCCAGGAGAATCTTGGGAAACACATCGCTTAATTGCAACAATCGAGGGAGGTGATGAAATCTTACAAATTCAATCATGGAACAATTCAGGAGAATTTCTCTCGCCTCTTGATGTTGCTGAGGGAACAGGTACTGTTGGCCTCAATATGACGCCGGGATATCACGTAGTGAAAGTATCTCGTGCAGATACAGCAACCGGCATCGATGCATATCACCTTGAATTGCAAACAATCAACGTAACAAGTGAAGATGCTGAGCCCCCTGAAGCGGGAGAAATTGTTGACAGATGGAAAGAATTCATCCCATTTTACATTGGAATCGGATTGTTGATGCTATCACCCATGGGTTACGTCCTGTGGAGTTTGCGTGGGAGTAAACTTTCAGAAGAAGTGCAATCACACGAACGGAGTCGTTTGAAACGACTACGAGTGCGCCTGTCAAAACTTATCGAGACAAATGCAAGTGAGCATGAAATTGACAGTGCTTTGCAAATGCTTGAAGAAGTTCAATGGAAGGCGACAGAAACCGAAATGGGTGAGGCCACATTGACACACCACACTGATTCAGTCACGATAAAGGCGTGGCGAATGAGTCGCGGGAATTTGTTGGTAGGAATTCATGTTGAAGTCGCCCCTTGGGAATTGGCAGCACTTCGTTTTGAAGCCGCAGGAGGGCCGTCTTGGAAAATTGCCAAGGTGTCTCCAACTTCACTTTATGACGGTGACGAAATTTTCCTCGATACACTGGAAGTTGGTTCAACCAGATTCCTAAGTTTGCAGTTAGAAGGAACTGCTTCCGGACTCGATTTGCACCTCTCGGGACTCGTGGACGGGAAACCTCTCGCAGCCATTCCAGCTCGTGCACTTCTAATGAACGAGGAATAATTCAGTTCCGGCGATCTTCAGCCTCGCGCCTAACTGCATCTTCAACATCCTCAATTGGCAACCCAAATGAAGGGAGCATTTCCTCAAGTGTTGAAATCATTGTCTTGTCGAATTTTCCAGGTACATGTAATTTCAGCAACACAGTAACATCCCCTCTGCCACGTCCACGACGATAGGGCATCCCACGGCCCCTGATCAGTAGAGTTTCACTTGGTTTGGCGCCTGCAGGCACATCGATTACCAGTGGATTCCCATCGATATGAGGCAACTCCACTTTCGTCCCCAACATCATTTCAGGATAACCCAATGGTAGAGCCATAATGAGATCTGGACCATCCCTCTCAAACCAAGCATGGGGAGTGACCTCGAATTGAATATACAAATCTCCTGCTTGACCATTCACAATATGTTCACCCTTGCCACGGTGACGAAGGCGGAGCCCATCTTCCGCACCCGTTGGAATTTGAATGCGAAGTTTTTGTTCGCTCTTGGTTGAACCCGTTCCACGACACTCCGAGCAAGGGTTGCGAATTGCTTTTCCTTGACCATTGCAATCAGGACAATCAGAAACCATTTGCTGGACAAAGGGCCCTACTCGTGCTTGTTGAACAATTCTGCCTTGGCCGTCACAAGTCGAGCATGTTTGAATGTCATCTGGTGATTTAGCACCTGTCCCATTACACGATTCACAAGATGCAGAGAGCTTCGCTGATACCTCGATTTCAGCCTCAGTAAAAACTTCCTCAAGAGTAATCGGCTGACGCAATAATACATCGCTGCCTCTACGACCTCGTGATGCACGCCCACCTCCAAACATTCCCGAGAAAATTGATTCAAATCCACCACCACCAAACAGGTCATCTAGATTGATGTTAACACCTTGAAAACCCCCTGGACCGAACGGTGAACCACCTGGGGAATCGTGGCCGAACATGTCGTATTGTCGGCGTTGATCAGGATTGGATAATACGGCATAAGCCTCCTGAACTTCCTTGAACAAATGCTCTGCTTCTGAATCATCAGGATTCTTGTCAGGATGGTGTTTTCTAGCCAAACTACGGAAGGCTTTCTTCAGGTCACCATCACTGGCATCCTTCCCAACACCTAGAACCTCGTAGTAGTCGCGCTTCTCCGCCATCTACGAACACCCCGGTATCCTCGCGTCCTGACACCTGTTCTTCAACCCGACGTTCGAATATCAGAGCATGTTTCCACAATTTTCACAATAAGATTCTGATTCTGGATTGCCATGCCCACAACTGGTACACGTATTACCAGTCTTTGCAGATGCCGCCATATTAGATGCGCCAACTGTAGCCACCCCGCGCATTTCTTGAGAATACCAGTCATCTGATGCAGATTCTGATTCTGTGAGAGATGAAGACTCAATAGGTGTCGATTGCTGACTTGTTGTATCCTTTAGTTTGTCCAAAACTCCACCGATAATACCCTTTTCAGGAGCAGACTGAGTGTGAGTCACACCCTGCACAGATTCAACAGGACCGCTTTCCCCCGTCACACGTGCTGTCGAACGACGAACATGTTCAGACTCAGAAAACAATGTGACATCATCGTGATTGGTTTCTTCACTACCAATTTCGGAGGTCAATCGTTCACCAGTCAATTCAGAAATGTTTCCATCTAATCGCTGTAATGCCTTTTGAGACATCTGCCCAGTTTCAATACCTCGGGCATCAGCCTCCAATTCCGACATTGCCAAATCAGCTTTGGACCAGACACCACGATCTTCGGCAGCGTAATCCTTCTGAAGCCGTTTGATATGCTTACGCCGATGCCATTCATGATCTCGTACCATTCGGGAATTTCGAAATAGGTAAAATCCAATTAACACTGCTACAGCAAGATAGATGGCCAGACCAATCCAATCCGTAATCAAGTGTTCTGAAATCGCAGGAATTAATTGGTACACAGATACAAACACGAAGATGGGGGCAACGAGAAGAATCCAAGCATTGAGTTGGTTCTTTTCACTCGCCATGATTCAACCATCTCCGATTTGGATTTCAAGGAACCGATTGGCTCCCCCGCTAATTCACCCGATCATTTGGTGGCTTTCCGGAACGAAAAACACCCGAAAATAAACCGATAGTAAATGATGTATGTAGAAGAAAAAGTAAGGTAGGGACTCCCCAAATTAAGGACACGTTTTTCGCCCGTATGGCTTCGCCTGTCCCAACTGTAAACAATGCTGTAAAATAGGCAAGAATTGGCCAAATGAAATTGGGTAAAACAAACGTAGACTGGCCATCAATCGCAAAACCACAGACCATTAAAAGGCCTATTAACGGCAAGAATTCTCCAATTCTAATTCTCGATTTGGCATCAATAATATGTTTCATTCGCCAGAAACCATAACGGTAACCCATCCTCCACCATTGTTTCACTGTACTACGTTTTGCCATCCGGACATATGTTTCCGGAGTCCTCCAGAGAGGCCAGCCATTTCCAATTAATCTCAGATTGATTTCACTATCCTGTGTAGTAATAAATTCCTCATTCCAACCACCCACATCCTCAATGGCATCGCGGCGATACAATGTGAACGGGGGGATTTTCGTGGGCCCTTCTTTAGAAAATCGGGCGAACTGACCTGAGCCACCTAGAGGACAAGAGAGTGAGGCCTCAATCCAATCGGCAACTTTCTCCTTGGGTAAATCAGATTCAATGACTTTGGCTCCAAGCCCGCCCAATGGTGAACCCAATTTAGATTCAATCGCTTGAAAACGAGCTACTCGAACTTCAAGATGATTAGGCGGCACCCAAGCATGCCCTATCATTTCAAGGATGAAATCCACCCCGCGATCCAAATGATCAAGCGCTATGTTTCTGGCATGAGAGACATATTTGAATGGATTTTCAATCAACGCTATCGTAGGTCCACCCGTATTTACACTCTCTTCAGCGAGTCTCTCGACAATGCCCACTGTGCCATCTGTAGAGCCCCCATCCACCACCAATATTTTGTGCAGATGAGATGGATAATTCTGCTCCATCAAACTTCGAATACACCGTTCAATATGCGTGACTTCCTGCCAAGTGGGGATGACCGTAGCAACCACTGATGTGGGTTCCATGGTTGCCCACAACATCCGATGGGTGTCAAGGTTACGCGCCCGAAAGCGAAAAAGAGTGCCTTTGAGCAACGCGGAGTGTTCACCATGACACTCGCGCCAGACATCACAGTTTCAACTTGCGTGATGCCACATGAAATTGGGCAAAGGTGTTTGGACGCCGTGCTGAAAATATTCCCTGATTTTTCTGTCGATAATGTACCTGAAACGGAAGGGTTTCCCGTGAAGAGAAGTGCTGTCGACCTTGTTTGTGAAGGGGTTTCGCCCGATGTATTCCTTGAATTACTCAAAGGGCAACGAATTCTCGATACTGCACTGGATGCCATGTCGCTCAATCTCCGAGCGAATTCAACAAGTTTTCTCATTTCACGCCAAGCTGCGCTGTCTGGAAAAGTTGCATTTGTTCTCGAATCAGAAAGAACTGTCGGAGGAACCATTGAAGTTGAATTGGAATGCAACGATTTGATCGACTGGATGCAAGAGGCTACATGGCATTCAGGACGACATGAGGTGCCACGAACTGTTGGCGATGAATTGAGTATGTATTCTGATGGAAGTGCTGCAGAGTGGTTTGATCAAAAGGGAAATGCCACTTTTAGAACAGAAGATTAGAGGGTCTCAAAACCGTCTACTGCTAATTTCTCGACGAAATCAATGTCCGCTGGAAGCCAATTCAATAAATTCACTTCGGATGCTGAAATCCAACGACATTCATCGTGAACATTTGAGATGATTTTTCCCCCATCAAATGGGCATGAAAAGAAAGCAATACTGACAATCATCGCACCGTAATCATGCACGATGGTTGTGAGGTGGTGGCCAATTTCAAGATCCAATTCCAGCTCTTCATTCAATTCACGTTTCAGCGCTTCAGATTGATTTTCTCCAGCATCCACTTTGCCGCCAGGGAATTCCCAATAACCAGCCATCACTTGACCAGTTCCTCTTTGGCAAGCCAATATCTGTTGATTTGAATTGACGAGAACACCGCCAACAACATTCACTACTGGTTTTTGCACAATACGTGCGCCCAGTTCACACAAAATTTGCAACTGCTCTTCCTTAGGAACCCATTCAAATGGTGGGATGTGAACGAAAATTGCGGGCAGGGCACGGCCTCTTGATTGCAAACCATTTTTTTCGATCGTATTCAATGTCCGATAATATGTTTCATTGCAAAGAAATTGTCCGCAATCTTCACTGATTTCGACAGCATTATTTTCAGAAAATGCATGGGTAATCGAAGGTCGATGTGCCGTACTATGCAATAATGCAAGTCCCGATTGTTCTACGAAACTTTCAGAAATCTGACGCCCACTATTGTCAGGAATTCTAAAATCCAACAGATTGATTGCACACATCTCAAATCGAATTTTCTTTGCATTTTCATTTAACCCGACATGGATTACAGCATCAATATCCGACAAGTGTTCAAGGCTCGTTCTACTACCAGCCTCGTCAACTGTCAAGACTTGGCCACAATAGGTCACCTCGACTTGATTAGATTCCAAACCATATGGGAGAATTTCTTTGAGAGTAAATGTTTGAGTTGTGTCGAGGATTCTTTCAACCAACAATTTTGAAGGATTCTCGGAATGTTCGCCGAACGGTTCGAAACCGGTCAGCCATATTCGTGCCTCCATTGGGGCGAAACGCCTGCTCAATGGACATAGCAATTATGGGTGTGGCCTCAGCCAACCGGGACATGGACGAGGGTGAGTTGGAACTCAAAGCCCATCGCGACAGTATGAATCGCTTTGAAGACCAATCAGGCCGAGATGGTGCAGATGGGAGTCTGATTCTGGCTGATGCCCTTACGTATGCAGCAGGTGCAACCGCTTTCATCACCGCTGTTCTCGATGCCATGGAGGATGGTGGAATGGGTACACGAACAGGGATTCTAATCGGCGCGGGGTTCGGCCTTTGGATTTGCTCACAATCACTCAATAATTTCCGCCGCCTATTGCCCGTTTGGTTGCGTGTGGTTTTGGGAATGCGTGTATTGCCTGAAACTTTTGAGGAGCAAAGTATGTTTTCGCGGAAAAGACGAATGTGGACAATAGTGATCGCTGCAATTTTAACAAGTATTATCGCCATTCAATTTACTGCGGATGGTACCAGTATCGTTACGCGTTCAGGAATCCCATTTCACTACGTTTTGTGGGGAATTGTAGTTCTCGACACGCTTGTTGCACTACAATGGTACCGAGTGATTAGTCAATCAAACCAAATTGCTGAACGACCCGGTGGTTGGCGATAATATGCACAAGAATGGCATAGCATTGAACAAGATGGACTGATAGGCAAGGTTGGGGAGGCAATGTCAATGGGCGAAGATGATGATTTGGTAGTCACATTGGCCGCTAGCGATTCTACACCTTCAACGGGACGTCTGCGCAATACACTCGGAGCAATACGAATCATTTGGACTGAGCTAACGGCAGGTGTTGGTGCATGGGGTTCACTAAAACCGCTCATTGCTGGAGCATTAGCAGTCATACCGTTCTTTTTCTTAGGCCAGCATTTCAATCGTCAGCATCAGAAAGGATTTGATTGGACATTGTTGCAATTGCCTCTTGTATTGACCGTTCTTCTTTGGCCTGTACTTTGGGCTTGGTCAATTTTTGATGCATATAGAGTAGCCATGATTGCAGTATCCGAATCTGAAAACAAGCGTCGAATTCGAGAATGGGTGAATTAATCACCACTCCTCTGGTATTTCAAGCGGCGAAAAAAGTTGTCCTGCTCCTTGAGAATCTGCCAATTGGTTTCGAGCCAAATGCTCCCATTGACGCAATTGCATCAGAGCATCAACGAGAGGCATTTCGGTCGCCACCATGGATGAACGCAAAATCGTATCAAGGATATCCATCCGATCATCATCAAGATTCTCGAGAACTGTTTCTAAGGGTGGACCCTTTTTCTCTGAATCCTCATTTTCCCCCAATACGGGCCAAGGTTGAGACAAGATCTCAGGCAATGTTTCACCCTCAGATTCTGCTTGAATTGTGAGAGCTTCGGTCAATTGTCGGGTATACTTGGAGAAAACCAGAGAAACTTCGATCAATGGCATTGAATATTGTCGCAAGAAATTGACGATTTGCTCTTGTAAAAATACCATCTTTTCAGTAGAGTCTGCCTCTGGGCCGGGGATTGCAATCCGCGGTAAATCCTCAGTCATGAGCAGCACCTGTATCAAATCTGACCACTTGCACGTGCAGCATCAATCTGCTCTTGTGTCCAGCCACCCGCAAGTAGTTGCTCATCGGAAAATGTGCTCGAAGTTAGCAAATGATTGTGCCCCCCCTCTGTATATTCAATGGCTGCCCTTTCCAATTCACTTTGACGTAGGTAGCCATTATCATCTGCATCATAATTGCTTGCGAAAGAAAGGAAGGTTGCGGGGTCGTGAATTCCGTGAGTATTGACAGTGCGAGAAAAGACACTATCGCTGAAATCGAGGGGGACATTCACTTCAGGAGGGGGAGCCATGTTTACAGGAGGGGGAGCCATGTTTACAGGAGGGGGAGCCATGTTTACAGGAGGGGGGGCATTTTCAAAACCAAGAGGGGGAGGAACTGGCGCCGATGCAGTGTCGACAACTTCTGATTGGTCAAACTGATCAATCTCTTCATCAATTTGTGATTGCATTTCTCGCCGGTAAAGAACCAACATCGCAACACCAAAACAAAGGGAGGCTACTGCAATGATATACAGTACAAACAAACCCTTTGATTCACCGATTTGTTGTGAAAGTGCCTCTCCATCACGTGCAGTATGTGGTTTGATTTCTAGAGGTTCAATAGTGACCCAATCGATATCAATATGCCGATCTCGTGCAACAAGTTGGTACCTGTGGATTTCATTTTCCTCAACAACATCGGTTGGTAAAGTTAGTGTGGCTGACCAATTCGCCATTGACTCGATACTAACAATCGTCTCAACATCGGAAACCTCAACCCACTGATCCGTTGATATTTCTTCAATCAAGATGAACGTGATTTCACCTGCGTGGTCGTTGTTATTCACACCTTGAATTGACAATTCCGCAACATCCCCACCTACGGGGGATGGATTATTCCATGAAATTGCGGTTTGTTCCCCTCGTAGATCGATGTCTGGGCCAACGCGAATCAATCGCCATTGGGCTAGAGGCGTGTGTTCTGTATTGTTCTCTGCCAAATAGGGGTTTCCGGCCTCATCAGAACCCGTAATCCACACGTCGACCATGTAGCCGGGAAGCAATTCAATGGAACCGCTATCGGTCAAATCCATGATGCCTTCCCAACTCCAATCTGCACCAATTGGGGCACCCTGTTGGAAGGGTTGGTTCCCACGTGAAATCTCACTAGTTCCGGCACGAATACGCCAATGAATTTCTGATGGACGGTCGCCATCAAATCCGTGTTCGTCCGACACATGGAGGCTAACAGGCAACTGATTGGTGTCACTCAACCTAACATCACCATTCGGCCCAATTGAACGAATTTCTGGTGGAGTCCCATCCACAACCAACTGGATTCGTGGTTGCTGATCAGTTGTATCATCCGCCAAACCGGGGAGGTTTTCAAGTCCAGCATACATATCGAGGCCGCCACTACGAACGTTTGGTACAAGAATATCGAGAGTGAAATCGCCACCATCTCGTGGCACAGCAGACCATGACCTTTCCAAATCACCAACGACGATGTCAAATGCACCTTCAGGGGCGGGTGTGGAATCTTCACTGAACAAAATCCGCCCACCGATTCTAACAACCTGGCCTGCAGCAATCAATTCAGGATCCTCCCCCGGACGATACAAGTTACGCCCTGTAGCCAAATCTGTCGCCGTAAAGTGGCCAGGGACCATGTCGAATCTCAAATCGTTATCTAGACTCCATTCATCATAACCAAGGCCTCCAGAATCCTCATGGCAGGGGATATCTACATTGAGATCACAAGGCCAATCGGTGACTTTGACAATGGGCACGAAGGTGGTTTCACCATTCGTATCAAATTCTTCGGGGAACCACCAAGTCAGTTGGAAGCGTATGTCGAGATACAGGATGCTATTGTTGGTTGGTTCAGTCGATGATGAACTGTAGAGATTGGACACAGCAACTGCAGTACTACCAGATTCAAGGTGCATGACATGCCCCTCTTCAGGACGTGTGAAATTTGCCCAAATAGAGGCACGTTCATCATCGAAATCCTCGATCAATGAAAGATGGACTGACTGAACGTCTTGCCAACCATTTCCATCCCCGATAAGCAATCTAGCAACATATTCAGTCCCGGGGTGGAGAGGAGATTCATCATCGTGCCCCAATAAGGTTGAATTTATAGATTCAATAAGTGGAGAGAATTCCTCTCGAATTGAATATGTGACCAAATCCGCATCCCAGTCAGGTGTGATAGCCGAACCAATTCCACAAGGTGTGGGGACATCTGGACAAACGGGTCCTCCGCCTCTAGCGAGTACATTTTGCTGCTGATCCTCGCCACTCACATAGAATGAAACCCGTTCCCCATGCTCATTTGAACTGTCATCGATAATTCCGCTAAAAATGTTAAGACCGCCTGGTAAATGCTCGGGGGAACGTAAGAGGGCGGTTCGATATTCATCAGCATCAGGAAGTAAATTGTAGTTCAAATCATCTTGTGCTTCAACCCAATAATGGAGGGTGATTTCTGTTGGCGGGTCAACTGAATCTTCTACTGTGACGCTGATGGATTGTGAACCTGAATGGACCTCGATACCATCATCGGGTGTCGCATCCATAACCAAAGGACTGTTTCCATCAAGAACGATGCGCATGGTGTTGAAATTTGGGTTGACATAATTCGAACCAGTGGGCAATGATACCGCTGAAATTTGGAAAAGCATTCCACCTTGGCTGGATTGAATTGGTGTTTCAAAAGTCATGTAATATTGCCCATGGGCAGGATTTGCCTCTAGCAAAAATACCTCTGAAGCGTTACTCATAGGTTGACCATCTAAACCAAGATTTTGGCCTGACAACTCGAGGTTGAACTGGCCAGCTTGTGGAGACAGTGTAGTCCCCTCAAACGCAATCGTCCCACTGAATGTGAGGTTGGTTCCACCTCGCATCCAATCATATGGCAAGAGTTCCCGACCAGATTCATCTATGGCTGTTAAATCAAGTAATTGTAAATCATTTTCAACCCGGAGATTCAAATCCTCAGTACCGTAATTATTGACTGCCAGACCAAGATCATCGGTGACGCTGATGTTCACTTCGGTAGATGATTCATCATCCCAACCCCATTCAGCTTGAATCGGCATTCGAATGTTGACTAAGCCTCCAGATTCGACTGAATTACAGTTTGCGGTATCGAACTGTACTATTCCATCTACATCCACCTCTTCCGTACAAGAATCACCAGCCTGCCAACGTAGTAATGGGTCAGCACCATGGCTAGATTGTAAAGTAAGATCGACTTGTTGTAAGATTGAGGCATCATCGCCGATTGCAATTTGAGTTACAAGAATGCGATCAATGCCATCAGGTACCAGCATACCTCCATCGATTGTAGCATCAATTACGCGCGTTCGATAGCGGTATGTAATGTCTAAATCTGACAGTCGAACACGACCTGGACTTCCAGCACGAATCGTGAAAGTAATGTTTACGGTACCTTCCCCATTTTGCGGTATTTCATCATTCAGAGCATCAATTAATGATTGCCCTGAGACCACAATCGGATCTTGTAATCCACCTGTGCCGGTGTATTCATCTGTGTTATCGTCGCCAACATCGATACGAACTGCACTTGGATAGCCTTCCTCATAATGTAAAGTCAATTCATCCAACGTTGGTGTGATGGAAGAGGAACTTGTATTCAATGCAATTTTGTAAATCAGTTTGTTGCCGACACTGGTACCCCAATCAATTTCCACATCGTTTTCGGCAAATACCCAATTTTGCCCATCATCGTTGGAAACCATGACTGCTGCTGCAGTACCAGTCGGTTCAGTCGAGGTCCAAGTGGCACGCATTCGACCAACTTGTGTACCCGTCGACAATACGGGAGATTCCCATTCGCCTGCGGTTTGATATTCGGATGCATAGTCGATTGATACCCACCAAGATACAGCGGTTGTTCCTACCAACTGAACTTTCCATTTCAATTCAGTACCGGGGTAATCGAAGTGTACAGTTTCATTGTTTGTAACTGGAACCCAGTGTGTACCACCATCTGCACTAATCCAGTACTCAACTCGATCACCAGCAGCACTGGTCGACCAAGCAACTTCCATGTTCGCTGCAACGACATCGTCGTCAACTTCTATGGATTCGCTCACCCAAGTGGAAGTACCGGGTTGTGCAGTAATCAGGTAGGGAATTCCGCTCCCATACTCTCGGAAACGCTGACCCTGTGTCCAAGAATAATGATCCAATGTATTCAATCGGTGCCCGTCGTAGTGTACCCCATAACCATTGGCTGAGATGGAGGTTGTTCCTGTTTGCTTGGTTAAAACACTGCCAGGATCACCCGTGATTGCAAAGCATTCGAGATTATCAGAACTCCAAGTTTGATATGTCCGGAACCAGAATACATCCCCATGTACTGACATACCTCTAACTTGTCCACTCGACATGAAATATGTGTAAAAATCAGTGCTGTTACGCTCAAAACCACCATTGCCATCGAATTCGTATTGCATCACAGATTTCCTAACACCATGGTTGACCCAGATACTATCCCTCGTTCGGTCATATGAAATTGCAGTATAATCCCCATATCCACCACTGCTTACATCGTATGATGAAATGCATTTCCAAGCCAGAGGGTGACGAATATCCCATTCAATGATTCGATGATATTGTACAGCATTTTGTCCTCGATAAGAGGATAAAATTCCAAAGGCCCTCTCATCATCAGTGATGGCCCAATCTCTCCAACCGTACGTCTGCCATGAACCTGGCAAGGAGGGGACAGTACATGTTCCAATGTCCAAATCAGGCCTGAGGGCTTGGTTGTTAGGGCCCGTCGTCATTTGGGTCCCATTGTTTGTGTACAATACCTTCATTGTATTCTTGAGTGTGTTCGAATCCCATGTTGATGCAAAAATCATGTTCCGATAAACAAATGCGGCACCGTTGTAAGTGGCAGAAGTGCCAGAAGGCAAAGAGATTTGTGAACTAAAACGCGTCTCACTGACGTTGGTTGTGTGAGGTTGTCGAATGGAATATGTGGCATTATCATACCAAGCATTTGCACTCGCCGGAGTAGTTTCTGAATCATGTGGCTCAAACAAATTACTACGATCTTTCATCGATAAGGAGACCGATTCACCACGTGTGTCGATTGAAAGGGCTGACCCTTCAGTCCAATCACTTCTTGTGGTGTCTGTGATACTATTCCAACCGGTTGCAGAAGCTCCTGAAATCGTAACCTCTGCACCAGTAACTTCGGCACCTCTGGGCATCGATACCTGGATATTACGAGCTGGTGTACCTGACTGATAGAGGGCGATTGCTTCAGATGAACCATCGGAAAATGTGTACAAATGACGTGCCCCCCCACTGGTCGGCTCGATTTCATCAAACGTCAAAGTAGGGGTCGTCGGAGGTTGAACGGCCACAGCAAAAAGAGAAAGAAGAAACAAACTAAGCAGTAAGGTACTCTTCAGAATTGCTTGCCTTGTGGCCATCATCAACCAACCCCCCGCAGATATTCGACACTATGCCCGCCTATCAAACTCTTCCCCACGGGTCAGGCCCCGTAGGGGCCGTGACCCGGACCGGTTCAGCTGGTTGTTCGGTCATCATATCGGATGGGTGAGCCACCGTTACCACGGATCCCATCAACCATGTCATCATCGATTTCGAACCAATCATTTAGCCAATCGCCATCCGTGTCATAATTGGTTGGATCTGTACCGTCAGCAATATTATCCCCATCAATGTCAAGATGCCACCAACCCCATACAAATTCACCTTGGCCAACATTTGGGAACCGGTCGAACGAACCCCATCTTCGTTCCCAATCATCAGTCCAATCTCCCCGGCACATGGTGACATCGTCAGTTTCATCGAGGACCATGTAATCAACATCATTATCGAAGACTACATGAGCATACAAATCGTCAGTCATATTGATTCTATACATGCGGAAGTAATTGGCATAGATATCGTTCGGAGTACCCGTTTGGAGGAGATATTCACGCAATTGCCACCATTCAGTAATCTGCTCACCTTGATGTAACAATGGCGAACCACGAACTTGATTGGCACTCGCCAAAGTTGTATTTCCATAAAATTCTTGGAAATTGTTGTATGGAATGTAAAGGCATGTCGGGCCAGAACAGTCCCAGCCACCATCATTGTCTGGATCCTCTGTAGCATCCGATGGGTCGCGTGGGTCAAATGTGGCCCAAGTCCATTCCATATTTGGGCGACCCAAATCAATTCCTGATACGTTCAGGGGTTTCTTGGTTGCACCGAAGTCCTCCCAAACAACTTGGATGTGCAAGAACGATGACCAATTGTCATTGGACTCATTCCAACCTTGATCGTGTTCCCACCAATCAGGAAGCATGTCACCATCCGTATCATCATCGATGGGATTTGTGCCAAACTTGTAGACTTCGCGACCATCACTGAGGGCCCATGAATAGTCATAAGCGGTCGTAACACCATTAGAATCGGTGCGGACCTTTTGAGTTGCATCACCATCGGTATCATTTGAAATTGGCAATGTTCCTAAATTCCACTCTTGAATATTGGTGAAAAACAAGGGGCTATTACCGGGGGAAATCTGCTGACTTGAATCGTATGGAGAAAATGTTCTCAAATCCCATGAACCCTGCTGTGCTGGAATGTCGCCAGATGTGCGATCAAACCAACCGTCAGCATCCGGGTCGTAATTAACATCGAGGGGATTCACTGGATTCAAACTCCAGCGCCAACTATCCATTGGGAGAGTTTCCGAATATCTGGAATAGCAGAATTCCCAACCATCGGGCATGGAATCCCCATCCGAATCAGGATGAGTCGGGTCTGAAATTCCAATCAGACTCAGATTCCAATTGTCTGAATACGCTTCATTGATTCGCACCATGCGCTCACTACTCATCACATCCTTGGCCACAAACAAATCGTATAGCTCACCACGGGCTGCAAATTCACTCAGCCCCAATTCTTCGGAATATGCAGTTATCGCATCGTCTCCGTAACTAACCAAACCAAATTCAACTGGGATGGTGAATCGTTGATCAAATCGGCCATAAGTTCGAGCTTGGTATTCGGCTAGATTATCATAAGATTCATTCTCATCAATTTCACCATCACCATTGCAATCCCAGGAATCATTATCAGAATCGAAGTCGACATCTGCGGCGGTGAGGGGATTCATTTCCCATTGATTGCCATCCAAATCCCATTCGGTAAACCAATACTCGTACCCATCAATCATCTGGTCACTATCTGAATCATTGTTGGTAGGGTCGGTAATTCCAATAATCGTTGAAAGAAGGGGCGGAGGAGGTACCGTTGGATTATTTCGCCAATCAAGGTACTGTTGAGAAGCAATCATTGCACGGTTGCCCTTTGCGAACAGCATTGAATTAATCCTCTGCAAAAATGCATTTTCATTCTGAGCCATGGCCTCTTCCCACATATGTGGAGCATCGGGTGGTGAAAGTCCACCATTGAGGGGGTTTTGTTCAGTTAGATTGAGTTCTTGTAAATCGGTGAGGGCATCTTGATCTGCATCATAATGGCCATCGCCTGCAACCATTGGATTCAAAGTCCAAACCAAATCACTTTGATTCCACTGCGTAAAGAGGAGTTCGATTCCATCGTACATACCATCCCCATCTGTATCAGGGTTGTTAGGATCACATGTTCGGCCACTCAGTGCGATTTGCTCAGGGCTGATGAATGCACCAAATGGTGTCATGGAACCTGCTTCATTCCAAACTTGGATAGAGGCGATATTTCCAACTCCGAAAACATAGTACTGAGGGCTAGATTGGTCAGGATTTGTCTCTGTAAAATTCGAATCGATCGAATTGTATTCTTCCCAATTCGTCATCCCATCCCCATCGGGGTCGCCTAGAGAATCAAGTTCCATGACAGGGTTCAACGTCCAGCCATTATTGAACACATCCCAGCGTGCAAAGAATACTTCCCAACCATCTGGCATTCCGTCTTGATCGGTGTCACGGCTGAGTGGGTCACTGGCACCCTGGTCTAGTAAAGGTGCGAGTGGTTGGTCATCAATCACTTCCTGGGTCGCATAAAATCCAAAAGATTCAGTTGCAGAACCATTCCAAGATTCATTGAACAATGATGTAGTAAATGGTAAGGAATTGCCATTTTGATCGACATCGCCCTGCATAATCAAGGACGAAATGTGGTATTCCATCCAATTGGTATACATCTCATCTGGCTGAAGTTCACCATCATGGTTGACATCATACCCGTCCCCATCTGGATTGTTGCCTGCATCGGAACCGTTGAGGGGGTTAAGGCCCTCTTGGGCAGATGACCACGAACAAGTGTACCTCGCTTCCCAACCATCTGGGAGCCCGTCTCCATCAGAATCGACAAGATTTGGATCAGTATCAACCCAATTGGCTGCACCTTCAGAAGTTTCATTATGAGTATACAGGCCTTGTTCAAGGACGAATAGACGTATTTGTTGCCATTGGTATTCGCAGAGATTTGTCAGCCCATCTCCATCTGCATCATCAAACGCATCAGAGGGGTCAGTAGGATCAAGAGACCAATCGTTTCCACCGTGGAATGTTTGACCAATCCAACGGCGATATTGTATTTCCCAGCCATCAGGCATTCCGTCTTGATCTGTGTCAACATTGGTAGGGTCAATGGTTCGGTCGGTACCACCACCGGCCCCGGAATCAGACCAGCCTGTGATGTAGGTTGCACGGGCGGCAGCCCCCACCGATTCGTCACATGTGTAATCCCCATTGAGGTAGTAGCAAGTAAAATTCGTACGGTCAACGAAGAAGCCCCAGTATTCTTCTCCATCGAGTAATCCATCGCCATCGGTGTCACCCATCTGTGGGTTGGTACTGTTCCAACCTTGCTCGGTTGTGGCCACATAGCGGAATTCATCTAAATTAGACCAACTTCGATCGAAGTAATCATCCTCGTCTGGATTGAAATTTACGCCGTCTGCATCAGGATCATTTTGACCATCATATGGATTGGTTGGATCCAATCCGAAAATGAACTCCCAGCCATCAGGCATACCATCAGAATCTGAATCGTTGGATAACGGATCAATGAGTACCATGTTAGCATAAACCCCTGGGTCTAAAGCCGCGAAGAGTAACGCTTGTCCACCAACATCCAATACCGTCATGTCAACAATTCTACCTGGTATACGTGTATGATCTGGTTCAACTCCTGATGAACGGCTGTGATCTGCATCAAGCGCCCATGAACCCCATTGAGAACCGATGATGACCTCATCGCCCAAGGGTAGTATTGAATGTACATCATTGGCTGTAAATTCGGCTTCATTGTACATTCGATCATAGGAAAATGCACCAACAGGGTTTGATGGACCTACAACCAAATCGAATTGATGAACACCACCACGGGTACCGACCCACAGAGTTTGTGGGCTTGTGATTTCACCATTCGAATCTCTCGGACCATCGACTACGAGTGCTTGAACACGTGCAGCCAATGCTGAATCTATGGCATCTGCCGGCATCACGTAATCTTCAGCATTGGTAATATCAAAAATCCAACTTGAATCAAAACCGCCAGCGAAATCTGAACTATTGGCCATTACCAAACCCCGATCCGTC
>Ga0315326_10000464_pt1 | contig 19586 bp, 15 predicted proteins | sample M180m32315metaG_FD_203457 | JGI IMG/M metagenome (GOLD analysis project Ga0315326, IMG submission 203457) | Ammonia-oxidizing marine archaeal communities from Monterey Bay, California, United States - M1 80m 32315 | ecosystem: Environmental > Aquatic > Marine > Coastal | place: USA: California... | reverse complement strand
TGGCCTTGTTTGCACGGCAGGCATCTAACTGGTCTGTAAGCGAACAACAGTTCCAAAGAATGCTTAACAAAATTCTGCCTGAAGTAGATGATGAGGCGCCTACAAGGACGAAGAACCTGATTACTGCTAAACGTGCTGCTGTTGTAGCGGCATGGCGGGCAGAGACAGAGCGTTACGATGAGTCGAACGCATGGCTAGTGTTCAACGCCTTTCAAGGCGCTGAACAACACAAGATTAATCAAGGCTTCAAGGGTGGCGTTCAAGCTGAACAGAAATCTTTGAAGAAGCTGGCAGAGGGTAAGACCCCGATTGCTGATGCTGCTCAACAATATGTGAACAGCATCATTATGGCGGATGTTGGCTGATAGGTTGGCTCTGGGGGGCTAGGTGTCATGCTTGCGTATGTACCTCCCTCCTAGCCCCCTACCCCTTCTGACGGGGCACCGAGTTTGGCTGGTGCCTCGTCAAATGGGGGGAAGCGCTCAGAGACATTAAGTGGACACTGAGAGTTGGCTCTTTGACTAGTCAAGAGTCTGGCGGATAACCGTGTTGCGGGCCGCCTCCCCCCTCCCCCCCTTTACTATTACACGACTATTAGGAGGTTAATAACGTGATTAATATTTGGTTAGGTATCTGGGCCATCTTGGATTTCGCTGGGGTGAACCATGAACCACCACCAGAGAACACAGAAGTGGTTGAAGTTGTCTGCGAGTTCTTCCAAGACGACTGCGTTAGGGCGCTCGGGGTTACATGGTGCGAGTCACTACATAATCCCCGTGCCTATAACGGGGTGGATCACGGCTTATTTCAAATAAACGAAAACTATTGGGGCCACGTGTTTGAAGAACAGTGGCATAAACGTTATGAGATTGTTCAGTCAACATGGTTCGCGCATTACATACATGAGAACACCCGTGGGGGCTGGGCTTTGTGGACTTGTGGGAGGTACAAGTGACTACAAAAAGTTGTTCAATACAAGGGTGCACCAAACCCCCTAAGGCTAGAGGTTGGTGCCAGACCCATTACATGCAATGGTACAGGGAGGGCCATCCTACCCAAGGTAACCGAGTTAGGCGTACTGGACCTGGCACCGTGTGTGAGGCTGATGGCTGTCAAGCTGAAGCAAGGACTCTTAACTTATGCGGCAAGCATTACCAACGCATGAACAAGTGGGGTAAAAAAGACCCCAAATTTGTTTGGCATGACAGTCGTTTCAAAGAACCTAGATACTGCAAAATGGACGGGTGCGATAAACGTGTAATTGCACGAGACATGTGCGCTCTTCATTACCAAAGATGGGCTAAACACGGCGACCCTACTGTCAATATCAATCCTAAAGCTCAAACTGTTGAAGAGTATTTGGAGCTTCGTCACCAAAAAACTGATGACTGTTGGACGTGGACGGGAAGTCTCGATCAAAAAGACGGATACGGAAAATGCAATGTTAAACAATGGCGCAAACAGCTAGAAGAGTTGGGGTTAAGCGCTGGAAGATCTACAAGGGCGCATCGGCTTGCTTACGTTGTTTGGGTTGGGCCAATTCCTAAAGGAACAGTTATCCATCACGAATGCCACACTCGTTCTTGCATTAACCCTGACCATTTGAAAGCGGTAACTCCTATAGAGAACACGGCTGAAATGATCGAACGAAAAACTTACCAAAGAGAAATTGCTGAACTTAAAGCTGAAATAAAACGATTGAAACGGAAAGCAGCATGACCGAACGATCAAACAGATACAGAAAACAAAAGTGTTGGGCGATCATGCCTGACGGCTCGCAATGCACAGGGACACGTAGGTCTAGTAAACCTTGGACAGGTCCAGGTTCACGCGACGGCAAAATTGCGTTGTGTAATGGGCATAACACTCACTTCGTTAAATATGGTGAGCCACGTACAAACATTCCGTTGAAGGCTCAAATGCCTATGACGTTTGAAGAACGTGTCGAACATTACATGAACCCTGTTCATGGGTACATCAAGATCACTCCTTACAAATGTTTCGAGTGGCAACGAACCAAGCTTCGTGCAGGCTACGGACTAGTTAATTCTAAAGTCGTAGCTGAGAGGTGCGGAACAAAGAACAACGTACAAACACATCGAATGATGTGGATCTATAAGAATGGACCCATCCCTGATGGGATGCAGGTCCATCACAACTGTTACAACACTTCTTGTTGTAACCCTGACCATCTAGTCCTTGCGACTGGAATGGAAAACAACAGTGATGCTGGCATGGTCAGGCATCTCAGGAAACGGTGTGCCATGCTGATGGTGGAATTACGTGACCTGAAAAAGCTAGTTAAAAAATTGGAGCGAGAACTTGCCAAAGAAAAAAAGAGAAATCAGCAAAGAAGAGAAGGAGGCGTGGCAGAAAAAGGCAATGCGGCGTAATAACCCTGTCATATTTGAAGATGATTGCTTCACTAAAGAAGAAATTGAAAGAACCCGTGGCTAAATACAGCAACCTGAGGCACCTTGAATGGGAGCCATCAGATTTCACTAAGCATGGGTACATAGCTACCTATGCCTTAGGGAAATGTCGGTGTAACTTATGTTGTGACCGTTGGCGACAATGGGATAAACCGTGGAAAACCCCACACCAAACAAAAGATTTTGTGTCCTAAACAGGAGGAATAATGGGATCAAGCAATTTAGAAGAAATGGATGAACGCCTACAACGGGTCGAAGGAATAGCTCAACAACTATTAAGAGTTTCAAATGAGCTACTTGAATCCAACTTGGAAATGTCCAACGCTCTGACAGCGTTGGCGGCACGCATCAACTTGCGTGAAGCGTTACCGCCCGCACCATCAGACGAATACCTGAACTTCCAGGAAATTGCACGCAGGGCGGGAGTTACCCCTGCTGCTGTAACGAACTGGCGGGTACGGCATGACGATTTCCCTCGTCCGATCAAGGAAATAGGTAAAACTAAATTGTTTTCTGCTCGGCAGGTAAATGCGTGGCTGGCATCAAGGGAGGCCAGACAGCCTAAGGCCGTAACGGAAATGCAACATTCGTAACGAAACTGCAATAAAAGACATGACATCGCGCGTGTATTTCGGTAAACGGCGCGATTAAACTTCTAGTACTCAGTATCAACCACCCCGCTTAGGCGGGTGGTTGGCACTCAGTACAGGAACATGACACGAACTGGGAGGTTCTGTATGCGTAACTCATTGTCTCACCCCGCTGTCATAGTTACAGCATGAAATATCCACTACACCGAGACAGCGAAGGACGATGGGTCCACGACTGGACACGACAATCGTCCATCAAAACAGCAGACATGTGCCTAGAAAGATTTCGCAACACCATCTTTGGACTTGTAAGCGAAGAAATAAAAGACGCAGCAACATTAGGCACGGCATGTCACGCAGTAGCAGAGGACGCACTCAACACCCGCAAAGCAGGCGGGGAAATGACAGAGCAAGACCACATCGACTCATTTGAAATGTACTGGGACGAAGCGCTACCCACCATCCAAGTATGGAACAGCTACTCACCAGAAAGCGCCTACGTAGAAGGACTACGCAAAGTCGAATCGTGGCGCACCGAAGTTCTCCCCCAACTAGCACCAGTCGAAGTCGAAGAATACTTTGATTTAACATTTCACGAAGATGACAATAGGGTTGTCAAGTTTTCTGGCACCATAGATTTAGTTGAAGAGGACAGGCTATGGGACTGGAAGTTCCCAAGCCGTGACTACAGCAGAGACAGATGGCAGTACGAACGGTGGGATGTTCAGTCAATGGCCTACTGCTGGGCAAAAGATATTCCTAATTTCTCTTATGCGATCATGCACCCCAAAGGTGTAGGTCGCATGGATATAGTTCGCGACAAAAGCCACACAGATTGGCTACGTCAAAAGGTCTTAGGGCTATGCCACATCGTTGAATCCGAGATGACTAAATATCCTCTCGGTGATGACGGTTGGTGGTGTTCTGAGAAATGGTGTCCAGCGTGGACACGGTGTAAAGGCGCAATCATAGGAGGCGCAAAGTAATGGCATTTAAGCCAATGGAACCGCACGAACGTGCGAGCATAGAAGCACAAGTTGTACTTAAAGGTGCTGTCGAACTGACAGCAGCACAAGTAACAGCAAATGCGACAGACCCCAACGAGGATATTCTCACAACACTGACCGATAATGCGTCAGCGTTAGCGAACATTCTTGGGGACACGAAAACACAACTAGGAGCAGCACCAGTAGCACCAGTGGTAGCTACCGAAACGGCGGCAGTAGCCAAAGTTGAAGCAGCATTTCAAGGCGCAACATCAACGCCAAGAAAAGCAGGTGGTTCGCTGTACCTAGATGACGAAGAGTACAACGACATACATAAAATATTCCTAAATGAAAAGAATGCAGGGATCGTGTATGCGTCGAAAGATTCAGCGTTTATGGACAATCAAGCAGTACGTAAACTGTTTCAAAACGGGATGCGCCAATTTCCTCAAGATTATTGGGCTGACTCAATGCGAGGTAAAGACATTCCGACAACAAAAGCAGGTAAATGCGGACTCGGAGATTTCAAACTAAAGAAGGGACTGTCAATCGGTGAAGATGGACAGTCATATGTAGGGCAAGGTGACGGTAATCACCCACTAGCAGGTAAGAGTGGTTACTTCGCAGCGCTACAGAAGAACACTTCTTGGTCATGGCCTGAACGTCCTGAACCAGTTGACCCACAGGGTTGGCTAGTTGGAATAAGTGCCTAAAGAAATCAGCATGGAGGAGGCGAGGGAACTCGTCACGGGGGTGGGAACTGCGTCCACCCCCGAACCTCCTGTCGCTGAACCAGAACAGGTCGAAGGGGTAAGCCCCGAAGATCTACGCAGACTCTTCACCCCTAAAGGGGAACAAGTACGACGGATGCGGCACGACTTACGTGCTGGCAACGAATGGAGCTTCGGAGTACGAGCCTTTGATGAGGCCACACTCGGAGGAGCAAGACCAGGACAACTGGTCACATTGATAGGTAGATCGCATACAGGTAAAACATTGCTTGCCATGAACATGGTGGCAAAGAACCGTAAACATCGCACCCTCTGGGTAAGCCCTGACGAAACAGAAACAATGTTTTGGGGTCGTTACTCATCTATTCGGTTGGAATATGACCAGCGTGAATGGATTAACCGTCTTATCCGTGAGGATGCGACGGCGTGGGAACGGGTGGAACAAATCATGCAAGATGAAACTAACTTGCATTTTGAATCCACTGGCATGAGTGTCGATGACCTAGACAAAGCGTTACGGATTGCATCCACCACTCTGTGGGGAGGCAAACGACCAGAAGTTTTGGTTTACGATTTCCTTGAACTGATACGAGGCGGCGAAGCTGGTGACGCAGCTAGCGTCCAAGCGAAGATTGAATCGTTTAAGCAACTGGTATCTGACTGGCGTCTGGTGGGAATCATTATCCACCAGTCAGGCAGAGGTACAGGTAACCGTGGCAAAGCTGGCGGTATCGAAGCTGGCAGGTACGCATCCACAAGTGAAAGCCATTTCTTAATTGAAACGTGGCGTAGGTGGGATGACACCAACCTAGATGAGGAAACTCGTGCCCATTATGAGGACGAAGTTTCTGCTGGCCTGTGGAAAAACAAGGCTGGGGATGGGGAAAAGGCTGAGGTAAACCTCACCATAGATACCAGTGGACGTATTCTGGAGCCAGGAGTTACGTGGGAACAAGGCACGTTAGATGGATAGCGCAGCAGCAAAAGTATTTGGAATTGTCTTTCAGGGCTTTCCGTATGCGTATGGAACAGACGCAGGCGGTTGCCGATGGGTGCCTGTGTCAACGGAACTGCTCGAACGACACCTAGAAGGCTCTGAGATGATCGGAATCTATCCGATGGTCTATGACCCCCTTAAAGCAGATAGCGGTCCAGCAGGGTTCATACAGTCGGACTCAGGCTCAGGTGCCAGACCCGTCTACCCTGACATGCGTCCAGAACTATGGATGTGTACTTGGGGAGCCATCGACATAGACGAAGGCGACATCGACTCAGAAATTATTGCTAAAAACGCAATCACTTTATTCTCTGCTCTAGGGATCACAGCATGGCTGGAACGATCCCGAAGCAAGGGATACCACGTATGGCTATTCACAGAAGAATGGGTACCCGTTCCTCTAATGCGCAAAGCCCTACAAGCAGTGATGCAACTAGCAGGCGGAGACTACGACGCTGTATATCCTAAATCAGATTCACTAGACGGCCCACCAGGAAATTACATACGCCTCCCATACGGAGGAGAACGACCCTACGGTCGCCAAGTCATGGTCAATCCAGAAACAGGAGAAACCTACGACATTTGGGATTTCATAATAGAAGCCGAAGCAGAACGAACGCCACTAGCAGATTTAGAAAGAGCAGCAGAGCTATACCAAGATCCCGAACCTGATCTTCCACCCCCACGAGATTACAGCAAAGAACCACTCATGCGAATAGATGGTTCACGCCTACGAGGTTTGGCGTTAATGATGTACCGTAACGGGCCAGTGGACTATTACAGGCAACACGGAGCAGGGCGAGGACGACACGGATTCTTAAACCGTTTCGCCCGAGCCATGTTTGAATCAGGGTTTGATCGAAGTGATGTCATGTCATGGACCAACGACCTAGATTCACAACTAGGTAAATGGTATTCCGAAGGCCCGAAATTCATGGGCCGTCGCGACGGCGACCGACAAATGGAACGGCTGGTAGACGATGCCCAAAAAAGAGCAACCAGACACGTATGAAATAGTCATAGAAGGACGACCCCGAACAAAGGGCCGTCCACGAATGACACGTAACGGACGTGCCTACACACCCAAAGAAACAGTCGAAGCAGAAAACCGAATCGTAGAAGCTGTAGGCGACGACTTCCCTGTGTTCGATGGGCCAGTCAAGCTGCGATTGTTCTTCAACAATGAAGAAACAATCGCACAAATAACACCCCTCCCCGACTGGGAGAAACCCAAACTCAGAGGCGACCTAGACAACTACGTCAAACTAGCTGCCGACGGGCTACAAAAAGCAGGCGTCATCTTAAATGACAGAGATGTAGTTTGGATAGAAGCAGAGAAAATATGAAATTTCAAGACCTGGATTTCTCTGAACGCCTCAACAAAATGGGTGACCTAGCCGAAGGCAAATTTGAAGAGGCAGCACCGTGGCCATACGCACGGTACGGCCTCAACAGACCACCATTCAGACTAGATAAAGTACCCACACAAATCTGTTACACACCCGACTACCTCACCGAAAAGTATTTAGTCGAAGTTCAAGGTTTCGGACGCAGCCAAGAAGTCCACATGAAACTAGACAAACTCAATTCATTGGCTTGGTGGCATGAACAAATGGAAGTTGTACTGTTCCTGTACGACTCTTTCTTTGAACGTCACACGTTCCTCAGATTTCATACAGTCAGAGACTTATGCCTTCAATCTAAAATAAAAGTTTTTCCAGAAGGTAAGGAATACTACGCCATCCCAGCAGACGTAGCATGGGTGTATGGTCAAGAAGGAATTTCCCTTTGATCCTCTTGATCTTTCATGGAAAGCACAAGGGAATCCGAAACAAAAACAAACTGAAATAGAAATCCTTCAAGAAGCAGAACCACACGCAGCCCTAGAAGAATCACAAGAAGAACGCATACAGCTACAAGAAGCTGTGCTGGACGCCTTCGATGAACTAGACGAGGAAGAGATCTGGTTACTAAACGCTCTGTTATTTGAACGCCTCAGCCTCAGACAAGTCGAACGACTAACTCAGCTACCCAAGACAACAGTGGCACGTAAACGTGACTACATCTTAAGGAAACTTAAACGGGCGTTAAATAAACACCAAATAGTTAGAGATCATTTAACTTTTCTACTCATCTATTTCATAGTCTGAATCATCCATAACGTCAGCAGACGCAAGGATCAGGCCACTGATAATTGCGAACACATGACTATGCAAAGGGCTGTTCTCAAAGTCGTTCATTAACGACTCAGCAGAGAACGCCATCGCATGTTCAAATGGCAACACAATCATTACAGCCAACGAGTCATCATGCCACTTGGCATGATTCCCGTCAGACACATCCAACATATGAGAAGTGTTCTTTATGTCAGTATAAATTTCTGAGGCAAGATAGCCGTACTCTTCGTTCCACTCATCCCAGTCGGCTTGCTCTTCCTCAGCCGACACGTCAGCCGACCAGCGAACCTGAACGGGAATCCCCGACACGAGTAGCCGCAACAGCCTTCGCCACACACACCACAAAAGCTGCACCAGCTATCTTCAACGAGTCAAACCAATCAGGCCCAGGAACAGCCATAGCAGCCGCAAACGCTTGACAAAACGTAGCCAAACCACGCTCAGAACAATCTTTCAAAAAATCTAAATTAAACAAAATATCTCCTTAGACAGACCAAAGGTACCGCCACGTTACAGCCCCGCAAACACCGTCCCGCCGAATCGGGAAATTAGCCTGAAATTCCCGTAAAGCCTTCTGGGTCGCTCGACCGAAAATGCCGTCTACCACAAGCTGTGCATTAATGCGTTCATTCAAACGTGCCTGCAAAGTAGCCACGTTCCTACCCCTAGACCCACGATGCAAAGGTTTACGACGGAAATCCACCCCCAAAGACTCCATCTCTTCCAACCGAACATCCCAATCAAGAGCAGTAGGCGTATCCGTCATCGGCATCCCAGAATGAATCCAGTCAGCTAAACCGTCACCAGGGCAATATGTGGTGCCGAAATCTCTATGACATTTGACCCACAAATGGTCGCCATACTCTTTCCGCATTGCCTCTACGACGGTAAGGATCGCCTCCTTCCCTGTTTCAGTTAGATCGTCACCCGAACCAATATAGGAAATGGAAGTGGTTTTAGAGTTCTGCCCTTTCGTAGCTGCACCTTGCTTCCAACCACGACCCTCAAAGATCTCGCCAGTCTCACCAGAAACCAACCAGTTGTAAGCGATAGAACGCCAGCCCCGAGTCTTAACGTGATACTTGTCATGCTGACGGATGCGATCCCAAGGGGATGTCGCAGAACCAGTCGTATGATGAACAATTACACCTATGGGGACACGGCGAAATTCGCTTAACCTCTTACCAGAGTCAATGGCCCCCCACTCGTCACGGGAAATGAACTGCATGACTATAGGGTAGTTCGTCCCTACCCGTCGATACTACTTCTCAACCGCCGCAATTCTTCATCTTTATCTCGTGCTTCCATCTCCCTAGAAAAACGAGAACGCTCCTGTTCCCACAAAGTATTAGTACGTAACCCAATACCCGAAAAATAAGAAATCCAATTAGAAAGTTTTCTTTGCTGGAAACGATCCTCAGTAGGAAATATGCGTCTTATATCCATAAACGTAGGCAACAACTGGGCCATAGCGTGAAGCTCATAATCCTTCATCACCCAATTACCAGCACCATCTTTTGTAATTGTTGTTGCACCACTTAACTCCATAGCTTTCATAACACCAGGAATAGCGGTGTAAGCAGAAGGGATACGTTCATATTCGTCTTTAAATTTGTAGCCCTTCCACAAATTAGTTTTTGTTTGCCACTCATACGGAGCTTTAATAAGAGGAGTTACCTGCGACCCCCACACTTGAACCGCTTGTTGCACCCGATCCCCAAGACCCATACTTGGATCAAGTTTGAACACAGGATCAATAAGTTCCAACGGAGCTTTAAACGGCAAATCAGGAAGAATAAACATACTCTCCCCGTCATACTTCCACGGAGTCTGAATAGCACCACCACGAACCATCCAATCAGGCACCTCTTCAGGTTTCTCCAACCCCTGTTCCATTTCTTTCTTAGCTGAGTTATACCTGTTAAACACCGCTGGCTTACGCAAACCCATTTCCAGCATCAACGGCAAATTCTTACGAGTCCACGTATAAAACGGAACAACCTTCTTAACAACATTCCGTTCAAAATCAGACAAATCAGAATAATCAAAATGGAACTTCATTATGTCGTCAAAAGCCTGACCAGACGTACCCTCTTTCATCAACACATCAAATCCCAATGTGCCACGCAAAAGAGTTTCCGTAGCCATACCAATATTCCTAGACTTATCCAAAACAATATTGTTAGGAGAAGCAGGATTAATTCTCGAAAGAGCTACCCTACGGCCACCCACACGAATATTGCCCTCAACAAACTCAGAAGCAACCTGACCACCAGCAGACCCCAAAGCCCCAGCACGATCCAACTCACGGACATACTGAACATGCTGCGGATCAACATTCCTTAAACCTCTACCCCGCATAGCTTTACGTATCTTGCTAGCAGTATCAGGCAAACCAAGACGCAAAGCCTCTTCTTCCTGATACTTCCAATACGCCTTAGTGAACCGACCATAACTAAACGGATTCACACCCGCCAAATGATTCATAAACGCACCAGAAATAAAGTTCCTGCCATGAAACCCAGGCTTCGCAATCATGTATGCGCGCAACAAATTGTGGATCTTGTCGTAACCCCGCCAGAAACCAGCAGCACCACCACGGGTAACCCACCGCTCACTAGCCATCATCGAATCAACAATGGCTTCTGGCCCTTGAAGATTATTGCCTATCGGCTTCCAAGAGTTTCTAAACGCATCATCCAAAATTTGGACACGATTCCCCATCCTATGGATGGGCGTATCGTTCCAACCTCTAGCACTTGTGGGATCAAGCAACTGATCCCAGTCGTCTACACCTTCTACAAAATCATCTAAAGCCATTCGCATGGCTTGGTCATCAGCTTCAATAAGCATCTTGACTGAAGTTTCAAGATTCCTGAAATCATCAACAGAAGCAGACCCAACTCGTGCCGCCTGCTCATAGTAAGGCTTCACCAACTCAACATTTTTTAAAGCCTCAGCAACCTGAGTTTCTTTAGCAACTAAATAATCTTTTTTCTCTTTGGCTTTCAAAGCTGCGGCTTGAACATCATCTACATCTCTCGACGCTGCCGACAACTCTTCTAAAGCACCTTCCAAACTTCCAGGTTTTTCAGTCCTTAAACCCAAATAGTTATGTTCACGCCAACGAGTTAAATCAACCGCTTCATCTAAAGAAGAACCGATAGCTTGTCCAAGTTCCTCAACCGAAGATTCAAACTGGTTAAGAAGAACTTCCCTGTTTTCAATTAAAGCAGCCCTAGCTGTATAAAGACTTTCTAATGGGTCACCAATGTCATCAGCGCTTACACCCACACGTTGCAAAAACTCAGCCGCAACACCGTTCAAACGATCCAAAGAATTAGCTTCAAAAGCGTTCATAAAATCAACAGGGTCAACCATGCGAGAACCACCGTCCTCAAATGATTTACGCACAGCCCTAGAAGCATTGAACTGAGATTCGGTAAACCCAGCAGCTAGCGCTTCCTCTAGTGTTTCAAACCCTCCCGCACGTTGAAACCCCTCAGGAGCAACAATGTTCTCAGGGAACATCGTACCTTCAGGAATAAAAGTCCCTCCAGAAGTATTAAAAAATGCTACTCCTACATCCGTGCCTCCTCCCAATTCGGGAATCCGCATATCTCCTTTACGAATTATTAGCTCAACTACTTCATCACCATAACGGGCTGCATCTGCTTGGGTCGGAGCTATAAACAATCCTCGTTCTGCGTTTGTAAGATCCCCACTTGGACTGTAACCAGCAACACCCGTTTCCCTGATAGCAGCAGCGTTTTCTGGAGTTGTGCCATGAAAAACCTTAATCAAAGTCTCATCAGGGAGAGCGTTAAATTCGGCAATTTGACTTTGCTGCAACGCAGCATCGTCAAAGGTTGCCCGCATGGAGGATTGCCAAACTGGAGGTTCCCCAGGCGTAAGAATGTTGCGAGCCACATCAGGCAAATTTTGGGAAGTCGACAACACATCCGCGGGCCGAGCAGCCGCAGGATTAGTCAACATAAAGTTAGGCCAGTTGTTTAACTCAGTAGCAATACTTCTGCCTTCGTAAGCATTAGGGAACTTAGCGCTTTCGATACCCGAAACAGCGTTACCCGAAGCATCAAACGCCTGCATATTTATAGGTTCATTGTTTAACCAAAAAGCTGCACTATAACCATCAGCGCTCAAAGACCGCTGATAAATCTGATAATACTTTTTAGCTAAACGATCACCCTTTAATTCTCGTCTAGTAAAAGCAGGACTTTGGTGATACAACTTTTCAGCTACAGCGCTACGACTTCCTGGCCCCGATGCAGCATTCAACGCTTTACTAAATTCAGAATCAAGTCCTGTCGTAGCATTAAGAGTGTTAGAAGTTCCTAACCATTGTTGAGCAGCGCCACGAGCTTTTAAAGTCTCATCAATCCACCCATTGGGATTCAAAGTTTCATCTGTAAGCGCTACATATTCACGGAAAGAAGAAACAAAATCTCCGTTTAAAGACAGAATTTCTCTGCTTCGTCTACTTGAAATAACCCCAACATCTTTTGCGTAAGCGTGCCAAGCAGCAAACTGTAAACGCTCTTGAAAACTTAACCCTTTAAATTTTTGAAAAAGTTCAACATCAGGAAAAGAACCAGAAACATCAATTTCTCCGATATCTCGAACCCAACGCAATAAATCAAGCTGCTGCAAAACGCCCGCATCTGACCCAGGAGTTCTAAATTGTTCGTTTCTTTTAATGTTACGTTCAACAATATTTAGAATCTCATTAAAGAAATCAGGATCAGCTTCGTAAACCCTACCGAACTGATCCATACGTTGTTCAGTACTGGCCCACCGTCTACCGTCATATTCAAAAAAGGCAAGCTGTTCAGCAGAAATGTCGCTTCGCCCATACATTTCAGTTCCTGGTCCCTTAGGACCACCACCAGGAACCATATTTGCTAACTCTTCAGAATTCCTAGCCAAAACTCTAGGATCACTTGACTGAGCCATTTGAATAGCCAACTCAGCAGCTTGCACTTGCGATGCCTGCGGCATCAACCCGTACACCTTTAAACTGTTTGCTCCTTGCGGCAAATCCAAAAGAATATTGAAAGCATCTTCGCCACCAGCAAAACTAAACCCACCAGGAACAGCATTCAAACCAGCAAACGTATCGCCATAGATTAAAGAAATATCAAGATTGTTTGCCTCTTGAAAAAGATTTAAATGCGTGCCACTTTGGCGAGCCTCATGGCCCAACAAAATTTGCATTCCTTCGCCAGCATCAAAAACAGCTTCAACCTGATTTTGGGTAAGACCTCGACTCTTTAATCCCTGACGAATCAAATCATCCGAACCCACTTCGTGGTAAGGAATGTTTGAGCTTTCAGCCAATTTCGTTGCACGTACTTCCAAAAACTCAACAAACTCTCTAGCTTCCTCAGGGGAAAGACCAGGAACAGATCTACGCACAAACCCCTCAAACCCACCAAATTGTGCCCGCAAATCAAGAAGATCACCTACTTGTTGTGACACAAGTCCAGCAACATTTAAACCACTTTCCTCAGCCTGAGAAAAGAAAGGACCATAGGTAGGATCATTTCTTAAAGAATTAAATTCGCTTACATCACTAAAAGACCATTCAGGATCAACAACATCTTTCAACAAGCCATCAGGACCATTGAAAAAAGATTGAGAAGAATCAAGGCGAGTGAATACTTGATTAGCACCAACTTGAGTTCTTAATGACAAACCATTTGCAACATTAGAATTAGCCAAGAAAGCATCAGCAACAAAACCCCTAAATACCTGTTCACCCATTGGGCTGGATAATACGCCACTGGGAATTTGATCTATTGTGGTTATTTGATTTCGACCATACTGATCGGTCCACACATAAAGATCTAAAGGATTAGTTTCTTGTGCCGCAGCCCGTTGGGTCACCGTAGCCACATTGTCCATCAACGGAGAAACAGTATGAACCCCGTTCAAAGCACTCGTACTGACATACGTGTCAGGGGCACCCAAACCCAACTGCCTATATAAAGCATTAGACAAAACTTCACTAGCGGCTTCTCTATTGCCAACTTGTTGTTTTACAACAAACTTTTGTCCATTGAAATCGTAAACATCTCCGTTAAACGCTATTTCACCCGTCGGAACACCATTTTCTATGATGTCATCAACAGAAGTTCTGACTGTGCCAACAGGAAGTTGCGCAGAATGACGCACGTCGTCCATCTGTTGGCGTATCTGCTTTAAATAAACGTAATCTCTAATACCTAAGGACTTCTCTTCCCCATTCCATTGATATTTAATGCGAAGAGGAACTCCTTCAGCTTCAGAAGCATTTATTAATTCATCTATTTGAGCATTAACATCACCCAACTCTTGAAGAAGAGTTTTATCAACCTGATCTAAAACTTCGTCCAGTTGCTGTCCACCACCAATAGACGAAACAGAAGGCAAATTGTGACCAGCAAAATAAACAGACAAAGCCTCTTGAACATCATCTGCTTCTATAACAGAACTTAAACTAGCGCCCTTCTCGGGACGCACCTTGTCCAAAATCGTTTGCTTTGCCGCAATCACTTCATCGGGGCCAGGTTTAACAAATCCTTCAGCATTAGGAAGATCTAAAGAATCCAAAAAATTAGTTGCACGAGCAGACTCAGAATCAATTTTCTTTAATGCCCAATCTATTTTCTGAAGAGGATTACCGCCACCAGCAGCCGTGAAAACGTCAGGATCAATTTCTCTTTCAACGCCAAGCCAAACTCCGATTCCATCGGCGTCTTGCTTGCCTAAAATCCCATCTAACGACAAGAAAATACGTTCAACGTCACGAGCGACCCCATCAGGGCCAGTCCACAAATATTGTCCTTGTGGACCTACAGATAAAAACTCTGCTCCTTCATCAACTAAACGGGCAAGTTCTGTTTCCAAACTAGAAACATTTACAGAACCCAAATCGCGAACTAAAGCGTTAAAAGATTCCGCTCCACCAACACTGTTTTGTAAAGCGTTCTCTAAAAACAATCTTTGAGCAGTAGAAGAAGCAACAATGCCGTAAGCGGTAGATGCAGGCGAATCAGTTCCCTTGATACCTATACCAGAACTATTTTCGACAGCTAACAAATCTCGCTTTTCCATTAAACGAATACGCTCAAGCTCCAACTTTTCAAGTTGAGCAGCGTTACCCGACAACTCAGCAGTTTCTCGCTGCGCCCTAACAGAAGCAATTAACTCATCTACTTCTTCAACATCAAGTATGGCTTTGTTGTAAGCCTCTTCTGCCGCAGATGCTTTAACAAAAAAATCATCTTGCGCAGACTGAGCACGCTTAACCTCTTTAACAGCTTGCTGCTCAATTTCCCTTAACTCATTAATCTGGTTATCTAAAGCCTGAGGAAAATCTTCATCCAACTGGTTACGTTGCGCACGCAAAGCCTCTTCCAAATTAGTTGTAGCACCAGCCAACCGATTTTGTGCTGCCCTAAACGAACGACCAAGCCGCACAGCCTCACTAGAAGGCATAAACGCAAACTCGGCCATTCGATCAATAAGAATGCCTTCTTGCATCAACAAAGACTCAGCATATATTTCGCCAGTACGACCCGACACTTGCCGAATCCAACCCTGAACAGCTTTGTCAATATCATCAACAAACAACGAATAATCAGCACCAGTACGTTGAAGCTGATCCGCTATCTGTTTTTCAACACTTCCCGCAACAGCACCATCACCCAGATCAAAACCAGCTTCATGCAAAGTTTCGCCAAAGAAACTGTCAGTAATATTACCTTCTTGACGTAAGCGAGCCGCCGCCCTTTCAGGGCTTATCCCATCGTCAGCGGCACGCTTCGCAACGGCATCCTGCCATTCTTTAGATTCTCGTGCTACATACTTACGAGACTGGTCGATTGTAGGCGAATACTTTCCACGACTCCGATTAGCTCTATTCTTCTTATATTTGATAAGAGCATCATCGTTCTCAAACAACGCTTTACGTATGTCATCGTCAAGCTGACGAGGAACATAATCATCTACTTCGCCTAACCAATTACGCATCCCAGAATCGTTAGCAATATTGCGAAGCCCATCAAAAAGCTCTTTGCCTTCTTTAGCTAAAGTACCTGCCGCTAAACCAGCAGCTTCTTCAAACTCAACTAACTTTGCAAGCGCATCAGCGTCCCCGCCTATAGCGTAATAAACGTCAGAAACATCAGCACCAGTATCAGAAACCTGTTTCAAATATGGTGCAGCAAACTTCATCATGTTTGCACGAGTACGTTTCCCCATAGAATCGCCACGAGCAACAGCATGAATTGCACGCTTACCCCGCTGACGAAAAATAGCGTCATCAGAGTCTCTGATCTTTACTTTCAAATCACCTTGACTGCCCGCCGCACGCAGCAACGCAGTACCAAATTTTCTTCCACCAACTTTAGAAATACCCGAACGTAAACCCTGAGGAATACCAGTAATCATCCGACCCAAGTAAGGGGTTTCGGTTGTCATCAACCGCAACCCAACAGGATACTGAGCACCAGAAGAAACAAACTTTTTAGTTAAACGCTCAATAGGATCAGCTATACGCAAAGCACGACCAACTGACCCAGTGAAAGGCATCGCAACACCCCACTCGTACTTCAAATTGTCGGCATCCCTAGCAGTCTTTACAGCCTTCCCCTTAAAAGAAGAAACTGCATCACCAACAGATCTAACTATTCGACCATCAGCCCCACGGAAACCAGCTTCACCAGCTTCACCAAGAGCAGTCTCAACTAGTTGCCCATCAACTTCTTTAAAAGTGACACGTTGAACACCAGAAGGCAAACGAGCCGCATCACCTAATACTTCAGCAAAAGGATCAGCGCCTACACGCTCCATCGAAATGTCCATATCGGCTTTACGGGTAGCTCTACCTACCGTCCGTAAATCATTTCCACTTAACCCAGTCGGACCAATATTGCCGCTTTGAACTTTAGTGCCAATTCGGATAACGTCAGCAACTTCATCAATCTGACCTTGGGCAACATCTATAAGAACTTCTTCTCCAACATCAGCGCCCTCTTCAAGAGTTCTAGTTTTTAGTTGCCAACCATTATCCGTACGGGACCAGTTGCCAATCAAACCTTCAGGCTTACCAGTTTTCCCAGCTTTGCCTAAATAAGCCATATCGTCAGCAAGAGTTTCCCAAGTAATACCGTACTGAGCTAACTCATCAGCAGTTTTAGAAACCTGGCGCAACACATCGTCACCACCAGAACGAGCAGAACTCAAAACAGCGTTACGAGCAAGCTGTCCAGCTAAAGGACGAGTACCACGTTTAGCAACATTCAAAGCCATTCGTGCCGCTAAACCAACAGGTTTCAACAAGTTCAAAGGATCAAAAATAACATCCCCAGCAAAACCCACACCACGAGCCGCCCACTTCTGCCAACCGTCGCCCTGCAACAAGTCATAGTCATGGATCAAACGACCAAACGTATAGTTCTCACCAACTTGTTTAGTGAAATCACTCCAACTTGCTTCTTGACCAGTGAAAAGATCTATGCCTTCTTTCAAGGCAGACGTTGTAAGCGCTAACGGTTTTTGTATTGCATTCAAAAACCCGCCAATAGGGCCAGTAGTAAGAGTTCTGGCCCACAAAGGCATATCTTCTATGGCTTGCTCTTCAGCCCACTTTTGGGCTTCTCTAGCTGCTAAAGGACTAACCGAAGTAACAGGAGGCGTATAACGACTAGAAGCAGGAACACCAACCGCTCTACCTATCTCACCTATAGATGATTTAGGGATACCAGTATTGCTTAAAGCCCCCGCACTACGGAGAGCTTGTTGCATTGCTTGTCTTGATAAGGCAGGTGCACCAAAAGCCACAACGTATTTTTACCTTCCGATAGTTCCACTATTCATAGCAGCAGTCAAAGCAGGGTTATAACGTGGTGGATTCAATATTCGGTTTTTTGCTCTCTGATTTTCTAAGAAAAGAGCTTCATTCGCCTTAGTAACGTCAATTAAATAACGTTCGTACAAGCTTCTAATTTCTTTAATTTCTTTAGGACCATAACCCTTAGGTCCATAACTACTACTTAAAGCGCTACCTTCTAAAGAACCAGATTTTTGATCCACAGTTAAATCTTGTAAATACTTGTTTTGTGCATCAACAATTTCTTCATCAGTGTCATATAAAAGTGTTATCCCATACATGCCATCTAAATGCTGGAAATAAGAAGGATCAACGTCAGGATTTTTCCCACGGAAATTAGCCATTGAGCCTTGTGGAGCAGCACCCATTCCCTGGCCTTGCAAAATGTTTTGTTCAATACTGTTTTCTAAAATCTCAGTTTTCATGCCATCAGTGAAACCAGCCCACACGTTAGACGGGTAACCCATTTGGGCTGCTGCCGCAGCTTCATTGCCAGCTTTAATTGCCGCTGCTGCCGCTTCTGTTTGCGCTTTAAAAGCATCACGCATCCCTAAAGTTTCTTCCGCAGCCATACGTTCTTCTCGTGAGAACTGCTGACCAGCAATACGCTCACCCGTCCTGAACTTCTCACTCAAGCGAGCTTGCTCATCAGCAAAGTCTTGCCCAAATTCGCGTTCTTCTCTTGAGAACGTACGACTTAAATCTGCCTGACCAGCCTGGAATGCTTGCGTATCCTCACGAATAAGCTCATTCACCATTGCCTGAATCATGTCAGCATCACGACCAGTATTGAACTGCTCTTGACGCATTGTCTCACCAAGCAAACGCTCCGCTTCCTCAGCATCCAAACCTGCCAACTGAGTGCTTAAGTTTTGTTGCAACTGATTACTCATAGCAAACTCTTCGTCACCTAAAGCTAACTCAGCTTCAGCAGCTAACTGCCCAGGAGCAGCCTGACGTTCCGCAGCAACCATATTTGCTACCTGACCCAAACGAGCCATCACATCTTCCGAAGAAGTACCCTGAGAACGAGCCAAAGATTCAACAACCTGAGCAACTTTTTCAAACTCGTCAGTAGCTTGAGGACCAAGAGCCTCACGGGCAGCCGTCAAACTAGCCGTAGTATCACCCACCAAACCAGAAGAACGAGTACCAACCTCCGCCGCAAGTGCTTCCTGTTGAGCCAGCCGATCCGCTTCAATAGAAGCAATATCGGCAGCCAAATCAGTTTCAACAGAACCAATCTGGCTCATTCGACGAGCAACTGCTTGCGCTAAAAGAGCAGTAGATTCAGCGTTTAATCCACGTAAATTAGCGGCACGATCAGCCATAAGCTGCGAAATCTGATCCGTGAAATCACGAGTAGAAAGTTCTCCATATAAAGAACGAATAGTGTCGCCTACAGGAACAACAGGATCACCAGGAACACCAGGAGGTGGTGGTGGAGGTCCAGGTGGAGGCGGAGGAGGCCCAGGAGGACCAGGAGGAAGTTTACCGCCAGGAGGAATTACAACAGGATTAGGGTTATCAAAAGCGACAGACCCCAGATCAGTCATTGAAGGGCCACCTTGCCCAAGACTGGTCGGAGTACGCTTTTGCTGTGGAGCTACACCAAAATCAATAGACGCATCCAAACCAGGAGTAGCACCCGTACGGAATCTGTCAGTATTAGAAGCATTAGCACGAGCAAAGTCGCTTGCAGCGTTCTTTGCTTGATTACGCAAAATCAAATCAGCTATCGCTTGCTCTTGGTTGCTTTGAACAATCGAAGTTAAAGC
>Ga0315326_10000460_pt1 | contig 19717 bp, 12 predicted proteins | sample M180m32315metaG_FD_203457 | JGI IMG/M metagenome (GOLD analysis project Ga0315326, IMG submission 203457) | Ammonia-oxidizing marine archaeal communities from Monterey Bay, California, United States - M1 80m 32315 | ecosystem: Environmental > Aquatic > Marine > Coastal | place: USA: California... | reverse complement strand
TCCTGAACCTTTATATTGAGTCGTTTCCCAAGAATTCCTCCTGGATGAAATCGAGCAAAATCTTCTTCTGTAAAATCTTTACACGCCAATAAACTCATAGCAATAGCATCTCCCATTACCAGCTGAGCAGTAGTTGATGATGTTGGCGCTAAATTATTTGGGCATGCCTCTTTCTCCACACTTACGTCTAATATAAAATCAGACTTTATTGCTAAAAAAGATTTTGGATTTCCTGTCAATGCAATAATTTTATTCCCCATATTTTTAATAAAAGGAACAAGCGCTTTAACCTCAGGAGTATTTCCACTTTTCGAAATACAAATTACCACATCTCCTTCTTGAATATTACCTAAATCGCCATGTATTGCATCAGCAGCATGTAAGAAAACAGCTGGCTGTCCTGTAGAATTAAAAGTAGCCACCATCTTATTAGCAATATTAGCGCTCTTACCTATTCCAGCAACTATCAATCGTCCTTTTGTGCTAAGAATCAAATTGATAGCATTTACAAAATCATCATTAATACTGCTCTCAAGTTTTGCTACTGCAGCTAATTCAATAGCAATTGTTTCTCTTGCAATTCTTTTTATGTCAGATAAAGATTTCATAAAATAGTATTTTTGTGTATAAAACCGAAAACAAAAGTATCACATTTTTCAGCTATATGACCAGATTTCCCAAGGCCTACAAATATGGTTTTTCCAGAAGTTTGGCTAATCAGTTTACAGGATTGAATGAATTGTCTAAAGATGATTTCAATTGCAATAATGATTGAATCTCTTTTTCCAGTACAATTTTCCCAGATTTAATATAATCCATTTGATATCCCTAATTTGTAATTGAAACTGTAGTTATGGTATCCAAGTTTAAGGTATTGAGAAGTGATTTTGAAATATTCAATGATTTAAATACTTCAAACCTTTTAGAAAAATAGGGTTTTTTATTTTCCACTTTTATCTATTTGAATTTTTAAATTGTCGCACTGCCAATGAATCAATGAATGGAGAACTCTTATGAAGAAAATCTTATTAACAATTATTATTTTCACATGGCTTCACGCTGGGACTAAACCAAGAGCCCGTGATTTGGGGTTTCATTTTGATGGCAGTCCGGGACCACTTAATGCAATAACCGATGTATCCGGTGTGGAAGTCGGCCATACAACTTTGATAGAAGGTGAAGGCAAACTGGTTCAAGGGAAGGGTCCCATTCGTACCGGCGTAACAGCAATTTTACCAAGAGGAGATCGTAGTTTAGATGACCCCTGTTTTGCAGGGTGGTCATCCTTGAATGGCAATGGAGAAATGACAGGGACCACTTGGGTTGAAGAATCAGGATTTGCTGAAGGACCTATTATGATCACCAATACGCATAGTGTTGGAATTGTTCGGGACGCTGTCATTTCCTGGCGGACAAGCCAAGGATCTGCGGATGCCAGTGGATATTGGTGGTCGCTACCCATTGTTGCTGAAACATGGGATGGGTTTCTAAATGATATTAATGGTTTTCATGTAAAAGAGAAACACGCTCACGAAGCAATTCGCAATGCAAAAAGTGGACCAGTTGAAGAAGGTTGTGTTGGTGGGGGAACCGGGATGGTTTGCCATTCTTTCAAGGGTGGAATTGGGACAGCTTCTCGTGTGGTGACCATTAAGAATCAAGATTATACGTTGGGCGTTTTGGTACAGGCCAATTATGGTGACCGAAAAAATCTCACTATTGCTGGTGTGCCTGTTGGGAAAGAAATCACAGACTTGATGCCTAGAGACAGTTATGAGAAAAATCATGAAGGTGATGGTTCAATTATTGTTGTCATTGCTACAGATGCGCCGTTACTGGCACATCAAATGAAACGATTGGCTCGTCGGGTTCCTATGGGTGTTGGGAAAGTTGGCGGGTATGGGTCTGATGGTTCCGGTGATATTTTTATTGCGTTCTCTACAGCTAATTCTAATGTGGCTTTTTCTGATGGTACGGTCAATGTAGAGATGCTGCCAAACTGGATGATTTCTCCACTTTTTGAAGCTACGGTTCAAGCTGTGGAAGAAGCAATTGTCAACACATTGGTTGCAGCAGAGACTATGGAAGGAATCAATAATAATAAAGTATGGGCTTTGCCCCATGATCGACTTATTCAGATAATGAAAAAGTATAATCGTATCAATTGATTTGTTACAATCTACCCTTAAATTGCCTGCTCTTATGATATATTATGTTTAAACGGTACCCCCCCCATTATTTTGCCCAAAGATATTGTTTCATCCCATCCGGAGATGATTGATGCGTGTTTTACCTAGATTTCTTTTCATCTTTTCATCTATTTTGGATCAGAGTATTTCCAAAATTAAAGATTGAATATATTTGAAATAACTATATTTGAATTAAAAAGTATAATTTTATTAACCGTTGAAAATGAAAAGGAGTTTTTAATAAGTGAAACGCAGAGAATTTTTCAAAACAAGTGCAGTTGGGTTGGCAGCGTCATCTACGATTTTTGGAGGGACTGATATTATAATAAATAAAAATAATCCATTAATTCTTTCTACCTGGGGTCATGGCATCCCAGCCAATGATGCCGCATGGGATATCTTAGAAAATAATGGTAGCCCCATGGATGCAGCAGAAGCGGGTGCGCGAGTCTCAGAAGCGGACCCAACAATTACATCTGTGGGATTTGGTGGGCTTCCTGATGAGCAGGGTAATGTCACCCTTGATTCCTGCGTAATGGATCATACTGGCAATTGCGGTTCAGTAGCTTTTCTGCAAAATATTATGCATCCCGTTTCAGTGGCACGGAAAGTTATGGAAGAGACAAAGCAAGTAATGCTTGTTGGAGAAGGTGCCCGGCAGTTTGCTATTTCTCAAGGGTTTAAAGAGATTGATCTGCTTACGGATGAATCCCGGATATCCTGGAAAGACTGGAAAAAGGAACAGCGGGAAATGACACCTCATGAAACCCATGATACAATCTCAGTTTTGGTACAGGATAAGAATGGGGATATGGCTGGGGCCTGCACCACGAGCGGATGGGCTTATAAACTACATGGAAGGGTAGGAGACAGCCCTATTATTGGTGCGGGACTATTTGTAGATAATGAAGTGGGCTGCGCCGCTGCTACTGGACTTGGTGAAGAAGTGATTAAAACCACTGGCAGTTTCTTGGTAGTGGAACTGATGCGGCAGGGCTATGATCCTACAAAAGCCTGCGAAGAAGCATTAAACCGGGTGATAAAAGCCCATAATGGTAATCCTGATTTCCAAATTGGTTATATCGCATTGCGTAAAGATGGAAAGATTGGTGCTGCCTGTTTAAAATGGTCATTTGAATATGCTTTATCACAGGGAGGAGAGAATAAGCTTCATAAGATAAAAGGGCTAATCTAAGATATTATAAATGTTGCGTATGGAAAATTTATTTATACTGTTGAAAACTAACCATTATCATATACTAACTTTTTCTTAAAACCTGCTTCAAGAAAATTTGATTTAAATTTTTTGAACACTCACGATTATTTCTTGACAGAAGAGTAGTTATATATCAATTTAAGTGACTATCATTGAATATGTTTTTATAACCTTAGATGACATCTACTACAGAAAGTAACATCAAAAAAATTTTAAGCCGTCTTGACGTTCCAGGAAATGCAGCTAAAATTTATTTATTCCTTCTTAAGAACGGACCCGCCAGCGGATATAGAATAACCAAAGTGTCTGGTGTAAATAGTGGAGTAGTTTACAGAGAATTAGAGCGTTTAAAATCGGAAAATCTGGTCTTTCAGTTAGGCGTAAATCAAAAAAAATATGAAGCAATAAATGGGAATGGATTAATTGAAATACTTAAAGCGGATTTTACTATATTAAAATCTCCAGAATCAAAATGTAATTATGAATTTGATAAATAACTTTATAATCAAAAGGTAGAAGAAGAAATGTATTATACTATTAAACATATGAAAACCTTAATAAGACATATTTTCTTTTTTATAATATTAATAGGTCCTTTAGCCGCCCAGATGAATGGGAAAATTGAAGGAGTAATTTCAGATCAGGTTACAAGCAAGCCTCTACCATATGCAAATGTTTTTATTGACGGTACCAGTTTAGGTAGTGCTTCAAACTTAAAAGGTAACTACAGTATTTCGGATATTCCACCAGGATCGTATACTATTAAGGTTCGATATGTAGGGTATAAGAATCATGATGAGATTATCGTAGTTCAATCAGATTCAGTTATAGAATTAAATTATTCTTTAAATCCAGCAGCTTTGGAAGGAGAGATGGTTGAAGTAACAGTCCAGGCAGAAGGACAAAAAGCAGCAATTAATCAGCAGCTATCATCTAAATCAATAGTAAATGTTGTTTCTTCAGCAAGAATACAGGAGCTTGCAGATGCAAATGCGGCGGAATCAATAGGTAGGCTTCCTGGAGTATCTGTAACACGGGTCGGTGGTGAAGGTACGAAGGTTGTTATAAGAGGTATTGCACCAAAATATAATGCTATAACTCTAGATGGTGTCCGAATGGCATCTTCTGATGCCAATAATCGAAGTGCTGATTTAAGCATGATATCATCTAATATGTTGGAAGGGATTGAAGTATATAAAACCTTAACTGCCGATCAAGATGCAGATGTAATAGGTGGGACAGTAAATTTTAAAATGAAAGAAGCAGAAGGAGGACTAAGATTCCGTTTTCTTTCTCAGGGTGGATGGTCCGGTCTCTCATCTGCAAACAATGATAGTGTGAATTGGTTGGGTGGTTTGATACGCTCACCAGGCTACAACAATTATAAAATAGTTCCCAGTCTGGAAGGCAGGATTCTAGATGATCGTTTAGGGGTTTTTGTTCAAGCTAATTTTGAAAAAAGAGATCTTACTTCTAATACTTTTTCCGCATCATATGATAACAAATCAAATGAGGATTCCAGTTTTGTTACAAATTCTATTAATCTTAGCCATATACCAAGAATGAAAAAACGCATCAACTTAGCTTTAGTTTTAGATTATAGGTTACCAAATGGAAAAATAAATTTTTCTAATTTTGGAAATTCAGGAATCACTGAGACAATAAGCCGGTCTGAAGGATTTAATATAGGTGGAAATTCACATAATTTTAATACCGGATTTTCAAAAAGTTTGGTTAATATGCTAACCAATACATTGAGAATTGAAAATCAGTTCTCAAAATTTCATGCAAATTTTAAATTTTCTCATAGTTACTCAGAGACTTCAAATCCAAATGACTGGACTGTCAGTTTTTTTAGATTACCCGCTGGGTTGAATGATTTTTATAATAGGTCAAATGTTCATCCAAAAAAGGTAGTAGCAGCAGTTTTAACCGATTCTACAAAAACAAAATTAAATACAATATCAAGTAATAATAGTTTTACTCCACAACGAAATTATATGTCATCGTTAGATTTTAAGATACCAGTTAATATCAGCAAAGGCATATCTGCAGAATTTAAAATTGGTGGTAAGCTTAGAACGAGCACTAGATCTTATAGGTCAGAAACTTTTGGTACGACAGGTACTTTTACTTCTCCCAGTGAAAGAGGAGCGGCAATCTTAGTTCGTGCTTATTTAGGGAGGCCAATTAATAACATGTGGAGTTCTTCAGATATAAAATTAAATTGGTTTATTGATAGCACATTTACCTATCCTGAATATATAGATGATGACTATAATATGAATTATCCATTGGATTTTGATATGATAGAAGGGATGATGTTTTACTGTCAAGATTCCATGGAGAGCTTTAAAAGTGCAGGTTCTGAAGGGGCCTATGCTAGACATAATTATTCTTCAACATCATTTAACTACTCAGGAGAAGAAATGCTTTCTGCCATGTATATCATGAGCACGATTAAACTTGGCCAAAAATTTATTATTATTCCCGGTCTTCGATATCAGAACTTAGAAACTGACTATAGTGGGATTCGTGGAAATCAATCAGCTATTTCGTATTATAATTATAATCATACAGATACAACTATAAATAGGTCTCATCCTTTTTGGTTGCCAAATTTAAATATACAATATAAACCACTTTCATGGTTTGATATAAGAATGGCTTATTCAACCACTATATCTTATCCTGATTTCAATACAATTATTCCGAGGATTCATGTAGGATCCTATGGAAATATACAATGGAATAATTATGATTTGACACCTTCAAAATCTGATAACTATGATTTGTATTTCACTTTTTATGAAAATAAAATTGGTTTATTCACAATCGGTGGTTTTATGAAAAAAATAAATGATTTAATCTATCGGTGGCAATTCAGTAAAGCAGGCCTTGAGGCAGAACCTTATTTTCTAACAACTAGTGATCCTAATGAAAATACAAATTATACTATTGATACATATGTCAATAATCCATACGTTGTTTATAATAAAGGCTTAGAAATAGATTGGCAAACGCATTTCTGGTACCTCCCTGATCCTCTTAGTGGTTTAGTGTTAAACTTAAACTATACTACTGTGAAATCTGAAGCAGAATACCCTTTTGTATATGCTGGTGCTACAAGCGCTACCAATGTGGATACATCTTTTACAGATAGGCTGATCTACCAGCCGGACCATATTTTCAATTTTTCATTGGGTTATGACTACAAAGGATTTTCTATTCTTCTATCTATGCTCTATCAGGATGATGTATTTTCAGGCGTGAGCCAATGGCCGCAATTACGTTCAACTACCGCTGAATATAAGCGCTGGGATTTATCCGTAAAGCAAACGCTTCCATGGTCAGGGATGCAGCTCTACGGCAACTTAAATAACATCAACGGGAGGTACGCACCTTTATTCATGAAGAATGCAAAAGATATGAGTGTGCTGCAAATGTATCCTGATATACCGAGATCTATTGAAGATTATGGAATGACAGCAGAAGTGGGTTTTAGGATAAAATTGTAAAAATAATTTCTGCAAAAATATTTCATAAAATATTGGACTTTATATTTTTTTCTATTATGTTCCACGGAGAATAGTAATATGATATCTCTATTTGGTGGTATCGTACGCTTGAACTCATTTAGTTAACAAAAAAAGAGGAAACCAGAATGATAAAAAGGATATTGTTTTTTAAAATGATATTAGTTTTAATTATCCCGAATGTAATCACAGCAGACCCAATGGAGATTAGTGCTTCTGACGGTGACTTATATGAGATTATTAATGCTGATACTTTAGCAGATGGTACACAAGCACATGAGTATATTCTTGTGTCAACGGACCAGACATATAAAATGACCGGTACGATTACGGTAAAAGGTGATTTTTACATACAAGGTGAATTAGACGAAGATGACAGACCTCCAACAATTCAATCTGGTGTTTTATCAGATGGAACAACGGTAGGGACCTTATTCGTTCTCGCTGGTTCAGATGCTGAAGGTGTTTTCTCAGACCTCTATTTGTTAGCAAACGCAACAAATGGTGCTGCATCTGGAGTGGCAATAGAAGTGAAAGGCGATAATGTAGACCTGTATGTTGAAAGTTGTGTATTTGATGCTTGGCACACATTTGCTATTGGATACAATGGACAGTGGGATTCTTTCTGGATTCATAATAATGTTTTCCGGAACATGGTGCACCCAAACCAGCAGTATATTGGTGAAGTGCTCAGAAATACATGGCCTGGGGAAGCATATACAGATACCGTTAGTATGGTAGGCAATTTAATGATTGGAATAAACGGTTATGCTGCTGCTCCGGTTTCTAAATGGTATATGAGATATTTTCAGTTTGATGAAAATGCTGTTCTTTTTACATTTAAGAATCCATTCTTTATTTTCAATATGACAGAAGGAACCATGAATGACAATATCTTTTATGGTAACTATGCTGGCGGAGTCGATCGCGCTGAAGATCCATGGTGGGATAACCTGTGGTATCCTGATACTTCTTATGGTGTAATTGCACTACAGCCGTTAAATCCTGCTAATGCAATCATGTTTGATGCGGATGGCGATACTGCAACGGAAGCTGGTATGGCTGCAATTGAAGCACAGCGTGATATTGAAATATCTGGTAACGAGTGCTATTGGCCATCCGAGCTTACGGACTTTTGGAGTGCATATAATGATACAGCTACAAACTGGGTTCGTACACCAGTCTGGATGAATGATAGAACTGTAGATATGTTTGCAGATGATGCAGCTTATCCACATCTAAATGCAATGGATAATGATGATATGTCTGATCCGGAAATGCCAGCTGAGATGTTGAATGATATTTTACATGGTACCGCAGAGACAGGTGACATTGGTTTATTGGATTACTTCCTGCAAATCAGGGGCGCAACAGCCGCAACTGACTACTGGGGTTTTGGACATACTGTGGTTGGAACTGATGCAAATTGGATGCCTGATTGGCCGACGCCAGAAATGGAGATGCTAGATTGGGACTTAGGTGGTTGGTCATGTGACGAATGCATGGAGATTAGTGCTGATGACGGAGACTTATATGAGATTATTAATGCTGATACATTGGCAGATGGTACCCAAGCACACTATTATGCTTTAACATCTACAGATAAAACCTATAAGATGACAGGTACGGTTACAGCTAAAGGTGATTTTGTCATATTTGGTGAGTCTGACGAAGATGGCAGACCTCCAACAATTCAATCTGGTGTTTTATCAGATGGAACAACGGTAGGGACCTTATTCGTTCTCGCTGGTTCAGATGCTTTCGGTTATTTTGGCGATGTGTATTTGTTAGCAAACGCAACAAATGGTGCTGCATCTGGAGTGGCAATAGAAGTGAAAGGCGATAATGTAGACCTGTATGTTGAAGGTTGTGTATTTGATGCTTGGCACACATTTGCTATTGGATACAATGGACAGTGGGATTCTTTTTGGATTGAAGATAATGTTTTCCGGAACATGGTGCACCCAAACCAGCAGTATATTGGTGAAGTGCTCAGAAATACATGGCCTGGGGAAGCATATACAGATACCGTTAGTATGATAGGCAATTTAATGATTGGAATAAACGGTTATGCCGCTGCTCCGGTTTCTAAATGGTATATGAAATACTTCCAGTTTGATGGTAATGCTGTAATGTATACATTTAAGAATCCATTCTTTATTTTCAATATGACAGAAGGAACCATGAATGACAATATCTTTTATGGTAACTATGCTGGCGGAGTCGATCGCGCAGAAGATCCATGGTGGGATAACCTGTGGTTTCCTGATACTTCTTATGGTGTAATTGCACTACAGCCGTTAAATCCTGTAAATGCAATCATGTTTGATGCGGATGGGGATACTGCAACGGAAGCTGGTATGGCTGCAATTGAAGCACAGCGTGATATTGAAATATCTGGTAACCAGTGCTATTGGCCATCTGATCTAACGGACTTTTGGAGTGCATATAATGATACAGCTACAAACTGGGTTCGTACACCAGTCTGGATGAATGATAGAACTGTAGATATGTTTGCAGATGATGCAGCTTATCCACATCTAGATGCAATGGATAATGATGATATGTCTGATCCGGGTATACCAAGTGAGTTTAACGATGCTATTTTACATGGTACCGCAGAGACAGGTGACATTGGTTTATTGGATTACTTCCTGCAAATCAGGGGCGCAACAGCCGCAACTGACTACTGGGGTTTTGGACATACTGTGGTTGGTACTGATGAAAATTGGATGCCCGCTTGGCCGCTTCCAGAAATGATGCTAGGTGATATTGTTAGTGTTGATGCACCTACACAATTACCAGAGCATTTTGTTCTACATCAGAATTATCCAAATCCATTCAATCCAACAACACAAATCTCTTTCTCTCTTAATCAAGAGTCAGATGTTACCTTGACTATTTATAATATGATGGGGCAACAGGTTAAAGAGGTAGTGAGTGGTATAAAGCCTGCTGGGAATTATACAATTCAATGGAACTCAAGGGATGATATGGGTAGAAATGTATCAAGTGGCTTATATCTATACACCTTGAATGATGGGTCACATTCAGTTACAAAGAAAATGGTGTTAATGAAGTAATTACTTACAACATCAAGTTTAAAAAAAGGGCAGATTTAAATCTGCCTTTTTTTTTATTCAATCAATTATAATAATACAATACCTATTTATTTGTTTTTGATGTAACTGTAATTTCAATTGTGCAGTATTTATTATCGTCATGGTTTTTGGCGTACAAATTAATATCACAAGGACAAGAGCCCTTGGAGGTATTTAACATGAAAGAAGTCATTCCACATGAATAAAATAACTTTAATCCTTTGTTGTATTTTGGGCTCTCTATTTGGCCAAAGGGTCGTTGGTTATTATCCTTGGTGGGTACAAAATGGATTTCCCGTTTCTAACATTGATTTGTCAGTGGTGACGCATGTAAATCATGCATTTGCCTGGCCAGATTCTGAAGGGAATCTTTCATCTTATTCTAATATGTTGAATACAAGTAATAGTGAAACCATTCATGCGGGCGGTGGGAAATTTTTATTATCCTTAGGGGGTTGGGGAAATAATGATGGATTTGTAGCAGTTGCCGCCGATGCCCAATTGAGATCGACGTTTATTAATAACTTGATTGATATTTGTGATACCTATGGATACGATGGCATTGATATTGATTGGGAGCATCCATGGTCAAATGAAGACCGTCAAAACCTTAATTTTCTTATAGCTGAAATGGATTCAGTCTTTAATGCTCATGATCCAGAATTACTTATCACGATGGCAGTACCTATTTCAAATTGGGCTGGTCAATGGTATGATTTTTCTTTTTTAAAATTTTATGTGGATTTTTTTAATGCAATGACCTACGATATGCATGGAAGTTGGACCAATGATGCGGGGCATAACTCTCCTTTGTATCAATCGCCGCCGGGGGACCCTGATGGCTCCTGTGAAACTGCTATGAATTATTTGATTAATACGAGAGGCATTCCAGAGGGGCAAATAAATTTGGGCTTACCGTTTTGGGGAAAACGTTATTTTGCGTCTGATATAAACGAATCTTTTACAGGAGATGTTGCTGATAAGTGGTATAATGAGATCCCTAATCTAATCGGTAATGGTTGGGAATATAACTGGGATAATATTGCACTTTGTCCTTATTTAAGGAAAGATGATTACTCGACAATTATAACTTATGATAATCCGCAATCCATAGGCTATAAGTGTGAATATGCAATCGAACTAGAGCTAGGCGGTGTCATGATTTGGGCGTTGGGATACGATGAGACAACCGATGGACAAGTATTAATCGAATCTATTGATGAATATTATTTAGGTGTTGCCCATGATGTGCCAACGATAGTTCCAAATAAACTATCTCTAAAAGCATATCCCAATCCATTTAACCCATCCTGTAGATTTGAGTTTGATCTGGATCAGGCTGAGATGATCCAGTTGAATATTTATTCAGTTACTGGTGAAAATGTGGTTACCTTAATTCATGAAGAATTAGATAGAGGGAACCATGTTTATTATTGGAATGGAAAAAATGCGAGTGATAATTCTGGATCCAGTCTTTATTTTGCAGAACTTTTGGGTGAAAGATCAAAAACAGTTAAAAAATTAGTTTATTTAAAATAATATGAGTAATCCGAATTGGTCTGAGGTTGAATAACGATTATTTCAACGACAAGACAGGGTTTTGTGAATGTAGTATAAACATGATATGCGCTTTGAATTTAAGGATAGAGTTAGTTTTTCTATGCTCCACAGAATGTTTGGTAACACGAACTATTTTAGATTCCGAGATAATGCCTATATCTACGGCAAATACCTAATGTTAGATGATTAATATTTTTCCATTTTTAGATCAAAAAAGAAGCAAAAATGGGAAACCGCAGAAGAGAGAAGGCTACGATTTCTTCGTTTGGCCTAACGGGTCAAAATATGTACCGGAACCCGAGCTGCATCCTCCAGCGTGAAAATTCGCCAAGATCATCTGTAAAGGTTGATTCAGGACCTGTAAAAGAGAATACAGGTTCTCCTGCATCGTTCCAGCTGTCAAGCACCAGTGGGGTTAGTGCTGCGGGGTTAGCGGTTTGCCTTACGCCCCAGCCATCATTGATCAGGTTCCCAAAGTTCAATATATCCAGAGAGACCTGGAATTTCTTTCCGGAAACATCAATGTTCTGCAAAATGCGAAGGTCCAGATTAGTGAACCAGTCATTTAATAGGCCATTACGCACAGCAATTTCGCCGCGATGTTCACTCAAATATTTATCCTGTTTGATAAATGCATCAAGAGCTTCCCAGTCATCTACGTCTGTAAGATTAATGCCACTTGTGTCTATTGGAATATAGATCAAATCATTACCGCCGACTCCATCACCATTTACATCTCCGCCATATGTAAAGGAATAACGATTTCCTCCTGAGTAAACGTATTGGTTTCCTTCGCCCATTTCAAAAAATAATCCTACATTCGTTGACATGGACTCACTCCAGTCTCGCGTATAAGATGCGCTGGCAATAATCCTCTGTCTCATTCCAAACTGTGCATAGCTCAGATTTGGATTATTGGGGTCGCCCTGAACAGGCTGGCTCTGGAAAAGTACACTGGCTATCTCAGTACTCTGGAGATTATTTTGTGCATCCAAATAGGTATATGCAAGGCTCGTGTTCAAGCCAAACCCAAAGCGTTTCCTTAGCTGCGCCGTGAAGCTCATGGTGGATCCTTCATTCACGTTATCTATCACATAGGCACCCGCCCCATAATCACCACCATTTAATTCATAACCAAGGCTATCTGAAAAATATGGACGTCCATCATATAGTGTTCTAGATGGTGTTTTCAGATCTGCATTACGCATATAAATAGCGTTCATGTCTTTACTGTAAACCAGTTCCACCGTGGCCAGCATATCACCTGCCAGTGCTTTGTCCATGGCCAGATTGGTTGTCATGACCTGTGGCCATTTAAAATCATCCACCATAGCATTTAGATCAAAAGACGGTGTAAGATATGATTCTCCATCAACATGTCTTGTATCACCACTATCAGTTTCATGTTCAGAAATACTACCATCGTCAACCAAATTTGGATTTGCCCCTGGGTTTGATATCACATTGCCAATCCAGACAAAGGGCAGGCGCCCTGTAAACACACCCACGCCGCCGCGGAGCTGAAATGAACGGTCTCCGGAAACGTCATAGTTAAAACCAAGGCGTGGAGAATACAAAGGTGTAGCTTCCGGGAGTTTTGCCTGGTCAATCATTTCTGCTTTATCATTCTCATCCAAAAGACTCAACGAATCTGTTGAGTATGGGTTGGCAATAGGCTCCGTGATATACTGCGGAATATCAACCCTTAGCCCGGCTGTGACTTTTAGTTTATCATTAACAGAGATCTCATCCTGGCCATAAAATGACATCTGACCCACTTCAATTATTTCACCTTTATATGGAGGCGCGCCAACCATAGCAGAAAAATCAGTTTGGGTGCTGCTTTCAGGATCCGTGGCGGCAAGAAATTCATCCAACGATGAGTAGGTAGTTCCGCCCCAGGATGGCGGGTTCATAAAATAGCCATGCTTAAATATGTTAAATGAGTTAAAGAACTTGAATTGTTCATATGTAAAACCACCTGAAAGGGTGTGGTTCCCCATAAAGTAACTTAGGTTATTACTTATTTGCACCACATCCTGGTCCAATATATTGTGGATTGAAAACGGCTCATGCCCCAGGGTTGTGTATGTTACACCATTTTTACCAATTTCAATCGTTGGAAAATCAACACTCTTCGCTTCGCGAAAATCTCTGAACTTGTTGTAACTATAAAAGAACTTATTGGCAAGACTGCTCCCAAATTTGCTATTTAGTTCCAGAGCATAAGAATCAAGATTGTTGTTGATTCTATAGCCTGAGTTTTCAAAGGGAAGGCTTGATGTGTTTGGCCCACGGCCCGTGTTATTATGGCTCAGTACAAATCCATGAGGGCCAAGATCTCGGTAAGAACGTAACATATTATAGCGGAACATCAGATTGTGATTTGCATTCAGGTTATAGTCCAACTTCAAAAGCACTTTATCATTATCCGTCAGGTGGTTGTATCCTTGGTATTTCCCCGTATCATAGCCATAGGCGTCTTTCATTCTCTGTTTAATGGTATCCATAGTAGCAACAGAGACTCTGGACTCGCCGAATTCACGGTTATCATCATCATTTGCAACATAATTTGTACCAGGGTTGGTACGCCGTTCCATCTCAAAATTTGCAAAAAAGAATACCTTATTTTTCATGATCGGACCACCGACAGATAATCCGGTCTGGCTAAAATTCAGTTCAGGGCTTGCAAGTATATCTTCACCGCTGATTGAATTTCCAACAAGGAACTCACTACGGTTATAGGTGTATGCGGTTGCAGTAAAATCATTTGTACCGCTTTTAGTTACCGTATTAATACCTGCGCCTGTAAAACCTCCTTCGCGTACATCAAAAGGTGCAATGGACACGGTAACTTGTTCAACGGCATCCATAGAAACTGGCTCTGCACCTGCCTGCCCACCTGGAGCCGGATCATCCAATCCAAATGGATTGTTGAAATAAGATCCGTCCAGAGAAATGTTGTTGTAGAGCCAATTCCGACCCCCAAAACTGAAATTGCCATCACTGCGAGGATCCAGCCTGGTCAGATCGCGAGTACTGCGTTTAATGGACGGCATTTGGATTACCTGCTGCGCGCCAACAAATGTGGCTGCACCAGTTCTGTCACTGTTTAAGACATCGTCCCCTTGCGCTGTAACTTCCACGCCAGCCATCTCAATTGCTTCAGTCGAAAGGGAAAAATCAGCACGTGAATCCTGACCTAAGTTTAGGTAAACACCCGATTGATCCTGACCCTGATAGCCAATATAGGATACAGCTAATTTGTAAGGACCACCAATTTTCATATTTATGATCGCATAGTAGCCACCATCCATAGATGTGACACCATATTGTGTTCCGCTTGGTGTGTGGGTTACAATAATATTTGCGCCCACTAGTCCTTCACCATCTGTATTTTTAATAAATCCATTTACACCAGACGTAGTTAGCCCTTGACCATAAACAACTGATATAAGAATGGTTATTATAAACGCATGCATTATTTTCTTCATTTTTAGGTTTTCCCTTTATTAGAAAATTATTTTATAAAATTAACTTATCAAGTATACCAAATATCCCACAAACAAAAAACCCAACGAATGTGAGGGCTTCTTGATATCTACTTCAGCAATACCATCTTCCTGGTTTGCCTTAATTCTCCTACCTATATTCAATATCAACACCTTGGTTGTCGCGCAGACTATGGAAGGAATCAATAATAATAAAATATGGGCTTTGCCCCATGGTTGACTTATTCAGATAATGAAAAAGTATAATCGTATCAATTGATTTGTTACAATCTACCCTTAAATTGCCTGCTATTATAATATATTATGTTTAAACGATACTCTAAAAACCCCATTATTTCGCCCAAAGATATTGTTTCATCCCTTCCGGAGATGATTGATGTTTCATCTGTTTTTAATCCCGGCGGCATACAATTTGGTAATAAAATATTACTTCTACTTCGGGTTCAAAATCGAGGGAGAGAAACCTTAACAATCAAAGCCACCAGTGATGATGGTGTTCATTTTTCAATTGATGACCAACCCATAAAATTTTCTGGAATGGACAATTTGGATGAAACCATTTTTCATATTTATGATCCACGCATTACGAAAATAGAGAACACTTATTTTGTCATGGCTGCCATGGATGTAGTGGAAAAATGTCTATTAGGACTTTTTAAAACCGAAGATTTTTCTTCCTTGGAATTTTTAGGGATTACAGGAGAAGAAGACAATCGAAATGGTGTTCTTTTCCCTGAAAAAATTAACGGGAAATATGCTAGCTTTGATCGCCCAAATAAGTCTCTGGTAGAGAGTGGTGTAACCACCGGAAATGCGATTTGGTATTCGGAGTCTGATGATCTGATAAAATGGGAATCAAAAGAAATGGTGATGGAAGGACGTCTGCATCATTGGGATGAATATATTGGTGCAGGTCCCCCGCCCGTAAAAACTCAAAAAGGCTGGCTTATGGTTTATCATGGTATTGCTATGCATTATCAGCCTATATATCAAGCCGGTGTTGTTTTATTTGATTTGGAAGAACCCTGGAAAGTCATATCTCGTGGGAGATATAATGTTTTGGAACCGCGAGAAATGTGGGAGATGGTTGGCCAAGTACCGAACGTAGTTTTCCCCACCGGACTCATTGTTGATTCATTCGATGAGAACGGGAATGCCAGGCTGAACAGTGAAGTAAAATTATACTATGGTGCAGCAGACACCCATATTGGATTAGCAACATCCACGATACAGGAACTGATTGATGCGTGCTTTCCCTAATAATATATTTATATTATTGCTCAACTTATCACTGGCTCTATAAGAGATCAGATCTATTTGGACTTGAAACTGGCAAAAAGTTGTCAAAAGAGAACAAATAGGGATACTCCCTTCACCTTGGGCTTTGGTATTCATTATGAAAAACCTAACCTGTAATATTAACCAACATATGAGCTTATTAATTGCTACTCTTTTGTATACAGGAACAGTAGTAGCAAAAGAGAACCTTCAAGAAAAAATAAAAACTCAGGATTCTTTTTATATTCAAAAGAATGCATATATCAAATATCAACAAGAGTGGCAAATGAACTTATATAAAAAACGAATTAAAGAGTTTAAAAATGACCCGATTGGTCAAAATAAAATTGTATTCCTCGGAAATAGCATCACCGAAGGAGGCGGTAACTGGAATGCTAGATTTGGTGTCAAAAACATTGTAAATAGAGGTATCTCAGGCGATATTACAGAAGGTATATTGGATCGCCTTGACGAAATCATATATTATAAACCAATAGCAGTATTCTTATTAATTGGAATTAATGATATCTTCAATGCAGATATTCCAGATCGGGGAAAAATAACACCCTCATATGTGTCAAAAAATATTTTAAAGATTGCAGACCAAATAACTAATCAATCACCATCTACTAAAATATTCATTCAGACTATTTTACCTATAAATCATGAGATTTATACTGAAATAAATGATGGGTTTCCAGAGCATGCTGTTCCATTACCAATACAGATCAATAAAATAAACTCTCTTATAAAAAATAATGACCTTGGTAATAAATACACCATTATTGATTTACATTCAGCATTCGTTAATAAACACGGCTTAATGGATAGAGCCTATTCAACCGATGGTGTTCATCTGAATGATGCAGGCTATCAGCTTTGGGTTGAATACGTTGGGAAAGATGTTCAATCATTAGCTATTAATCGTAACGCAGTATATTAAATATCCATTTTACAGTATCCTAATTAGGCTGAGTGAATGATGAAACTCATCTCTTTTAAAAAATGTCGACTCGTGTGAGGTTATGCTGAGAAGCTCAATCTTCCAGAGCAAAAATTTAAATATGATTATGAAAAAGAGCAGGGACGACAACTTATGCACATAGAGTCACTATCTTTTTTGTATAAGCTGCAGGTGAGATGTGCCAATGACTTCGGAATTTTTAATAGAAAATTTTTTGATATGATACCCAGAGATATTGCTAAAATTGAATACCTACCATCAGATAATTATTTAAAAACAGAGATTCAAAGTTCTTTAACATTTGAGCTTAATACTATATTTAGATTAAGTAACTAGAAATATATATTTGAACATAGGAAGCAAATATGACACTTGAAAATGACATAAGTATTACACAAATTGATCAGTCAAAGCAGGTCGCGACTCAGGTAGCAGATGAGTTAGACTGGCCTGATTTGGAAAGATATCGAGCAGAAAATGAAAAGTTGAAAGCATCCGTGACTGATAAGAAAAGGACTATTTTTATGGGCGATTCTATTACGGAAGGATGGTCTTTAAATGACCCTGAATTTTTTAGTAGAAATAACTTTTTGAATCGTGGCATCGGTGGACAAACTTCTCCTCAAATGTTAATTAGATTTAAGCCTGATGCTGTTAACCTTAAACCAAAGATGATCATAATAAATGCGGGTACAAATGATATTGCAGGCGCTACCGGACCGGCATCCCCAGAAATGATCATTGATAATATTTGTTCCATGGCTGAGATTGGACTAAAAAATGATATTCGAATCGCTCTTTCTACGATATTGCCAGTATATAAATATCCATGGAATGAAAAAGTGACCAATGTTCCGGATAGAATATCAAAAGTAAATACCGCTCTTCAAAAATATTCAGAAAAACATAGTTTAATTTTCATAGATTTTTTTAAGTCTATGGTAAATGAGCAAAGAGGGCTTAAGGCAGCTTATGGTGTTGATGGCGTTCATCCTACAAAACAGGGGTATAAAGTAATGTCAAATGTGGTTAAAAATACAATTTCTGGTATCTTTTAAAAAGGCACGAGAAGACATGCTAGTTATTATTAAAATGATTCATAGATTATTTTTAATATTCGCTACAATCTCATTTTCTTTCTCTCAAGGTTTCTGGGGAAATGAGTTTCCAGAGAATAAGATACCCTATCAGCCCAGAGAATATGTCTGTTATAAAACAACCAGGCCTATAGTTTTAGATGGTAAGGTCAATGATCTTGCCTGGAGCAAAGTGAGTTGGACAGAGTCTTTTGTAGATATTGAAGGCAACCTAAAACCAAAGCCATATCATGACACCAAGGTTAAAATGCTTTGGGATGATGATTATTTTTACTTTGCAGTTGAAATGGAAGAGCCTCATGTTTGGGCAACTATTACCACTCGCGATTCTGTCATATACAAAGATAATGATTTTGAGATATTTTTAGACCCGGACGGGGATACACATAACTACTACGAATTCGAGGTAAACGCTTTAGAAACAGAGTGGGACCTCATTCTTTTTAAACCGTATCATGATGATTCTAAAGTGGCTCTTGATTCCTGGGATATCCCTGGTTTGGTCACAAAAGTTCATGTGGATGGTACCATAAATGACCCATCTGATATGGATAAAGGTTGGAGTATAGAGATTGCAATTCCTTGGAAATCGCTGGTTGGAAATTATCGTTCAAATAATCCGCCAAAAGAGGGAGAGCAGTGGAAAGTAAATTTTTCCAGAGTACAGTGGGATGTTGATATTATTGAAAATCGATATGTGAAAACGGATTCACCTGAGTTTAACTGGGTCTGGTCGCCTCAGGGACTCATCTATATGCATATGCCCGATCTCTGGGGATTGGTTCAATTTACAGAAATATCACCAGAACAGGGGAATATTGAATTCCAGATAAGCCAGATTGATCCAATTAAATGGGCTATGAGACAGGTATACTATCGTCAGAGAAACTACTTTTTTAAAAAGGGTCATTATACTGAATCCTTGAAGGAGTTAAACCTCATAAAGACGCCCACTGAAGGAATACCTTGGCCTCCTAAGATAGTATTAACCCCTTCCGGTTGGGAAGCGGTGGTTATGTGGAATGATAAGAATGTAATAATTAGAAAAGATGGAAGGGTTTGGGTTGAATGAATTTATCATTTATTGATTGGCTGATTGTTGCCATCGCTCTTGGAGGCATGATATACTCTGTGAGTATGACCAAAGGGCTGATGAAGAGTGTCACAGATTTTTTATCTGCCGGGCGTACCGCAGGTAGGTATGTGCTTTCTGTGTCAAGTGGTATTGCGGGACTTGGCGCAATATCGATCGTAATGTTTTTGG
>Ga0315326_10000452_pt1 | contig 19844 bp, 17 predicted proteins | sample M180m32315metaG_FD_203457 | JGI IMG/M metagenome (GOLD analysis project Ga0315326, IMG submission 203457) | Ammonia-oxidizing marine archaeal communities from Monterey Bay, California, United States - M1 80m 32315 | ecosystem: Environmental > Aquatic > Marine > Coastal | place: USA: California... | reverse complement strand
CAAAAATTTAATTTAATAAATGGAAAAAATGAACTTTGCCTTTTTGCAGAAATTGATGAAATTAATCAATTGTTTAAATTAATTAAGAATGATAAACTTGGAATATTATTAGATTTAGGACATACTTCTGTTACTGCACATTGGTTGAACTATGATAAAAATGAATTTGTAGAAAAATGTAAAGAAAAAGTTTCTGCAATTCATGTCAGTAATAATAATGGATTAGCAGATCAACATAAATCACTAACAGAAGATTGCTGGCATGTTTCAAAATTAAAAATGTTTAAACAAATTCCAATTATTCTTGAAACAATGAATTTAGAAATTAATCAAATTAAAGCAAACATTTCATTAGCACAACAACATACAGAATTAAATTAATTTACAAAAAGAGCTAATGATAAAACATTTCTATATTCAGTATCAAATTCTTCATTAACAAATTTTCCTTCTATTGAAAATCCCAAAGATTGATGTAGTTTTACTGAAGCAATATTATGTTCATGTGCAGTAGCACGAATTTTTATTTTTTTATTATTTTTAGATATTTGAATTTCATGTTCTAAAAGTTTTTTACCAATTTTCAATCCACGATATTTTTTATCTACAATTGTGCCTACAATTGATACATGTTTTTTATTTTTTTCTTTAAAAAAATCAATTAAACCAAATCCTATTATTTCATTACTAGAATTTTTTGCAACAATTCTTACACCTATTTCTGGAGAAATATTACATTCATCAAAAATAATTTTTTTAAAAACATTTGAGGAATCATAATTTTTCCATCTAGAAAAAAAAATTAAATCATCCTCAGATTGATGTTTAATAAAATTCTCAAGATTTTTTGAATCGTTTGGATGTAAAGATGTTATTTCAAAATTCATGTTTTATTTGCTTTTTTTGTAGGTAATATCTTATGAGTATAAACAAGTTGAGGTAAATTACCTTCTAATAATTCAGTAAAATTATCATCTTTAACAGTTTTTTGAATATACGAACAAACGTTTTCCCATTTTGAAAGAGTTTTTTCAATTTCTTCATTTTTATGAGAATAAGAAATGAATGTCGGGCCTTGTGCCATAAATATTCCCTGTTTTACCATTTCTTGTAAAATTAGTCCTTTTAGTGGCAATGATTCATTATTTTCAGAATTTTTACATTCCATTGTCATTCGAATTGGATAACCAGTCATCATTGCATTTACCCCATATTGTTTTGCAATTGAATTCCAACCATCAAATAATTTTGAACCCACCTTCCAACAATGAGAAATTGTTTGATTATTTTGCATTTCTGTAATTGTTGCAATTGTACCAGCTAAAGAAAGAGTTTCGCTTCCATTAGTAGTTGAAACCCATAATTTATCAAATATTTTCATATGTTCTTCTTTTCCAGTAATTGCTGAAATTGGAAGTCCGTTACCCATACCTTTACCAAAACAAACAAAATCACCTTTTAGATTAAAATATTTTTGTGCACCACCTAAATCAAATCTAAATCCCGTTACAATTTCATCTAAAATTAAAATTGAATTGTTTGAATCAGAAATTTTTCTAATTTTTTGTAAAAATTCGGTGTTTGGTTTTTCATAAACTGTGGGTTCAAATACAATTGAACCAATTTCATTTTTATTTTCTTCAAAAATTGTTTCTAATCCATCTATATCATTATAATCAAAAATTTTTATGAGATCATCATTAAACTTAGGAACACCGCCATCTCGACTAATTGCAGAAGCATACCAATCATGCCACACACCACCACTACCACAATAAGCAACTTTATCTTTACCAGTAATTGCTCTAGCTGCTCTTAAAGCTCCAGTAACTGCATTTGAACCTGATTTTTCAAATTTTACCATTTCTGAATTAGGTATTACTTTACACAAAAATTCAGAAAGCTCTAATTCCTTTCTGTGAGGTAAAGAAAACAACATTCCATCATTAAGCTGTTTTGAAACTGCTTGATTAACTACCGGATAATTATATCCTAATGTAATAGGACCTAATCCCAATAAATAATCTAAAAAATTATTTCCATCCACATCTGTAAAATATGCACCACTAGACTTTTCTGCAAAAACTGGATAAACGCCTTCTACAAAAGAGGTAGGGGATCTACTAAATGTTTGAGTGTAGTGTGGACTAACTTTATTCATTCGTTCTTTTAGACTGTTTGATTTTTTTATTATAAGTCCCACAAAAATAATTAAAATTATTAATATTAATGGGTTATGGAGAATAAATTTTCAAAATAATTTTTTTAACTATGAAAAATCATTTATTCCATTTTTAACAATATCACAGACTTTTAAAACTTCTTTTGATGTTAACCCATTTCCCATGGGTAAATTAATTATTTTTGAGTAAATTTCTTCAGATCCTATCAATTTAGTTTTTGGAAAAATTTTAGAATGAAATCTTTGTTTATGAATTGGTGGCCAGCATATTCTAGTTTCAATTCCATTTTGATTAAGAAAATTATTTAATTTATTTCTAAATTTTGGTTTAGTTAAGATACCAAATAACATAAACGGGTGTAGAGTTACAAAATCAGGAATTTTTTGGAAAGTAACAAAATTTGCTAATTCTTCTTTGTACAGTTTTGCGAGATTTTGTCTATGAATCAAAAATTTATTTAATTTTTCAAGTTGTTTAATTATAATTGCAGAATGGATGTCAGAGATTCTAAAATTTAGACCAAAAAATTTAGAATTGTATTGACCAACATCACCGTGAGAACGAACAGCTTTTAATTTGAAAGCAATTTGTTCATCATCTGTAAGAATACAACCACCTTCAATTCCTGAAACAATTTTAGCCATATGAAAACTGAAAATTGTGGAATGTCCAAATGAACCAATTTTTCTTTTTTTATATTTTGCACCCATAGCTTCGGCTGCATCTTCAATCAAAATTAAATTATTTTTATCAGCAAATCTCTTAATTTCATCAATATCAACTGGCATTCCAGATACATCAACTGGCATTATTGCACGAGTTTTTTTAGAAATTTTTTCTTTTAAAAATGAAATATCAGTGTTAAAAGTAAGCGGATCAGAATCAATTAAAACTGGTTTTGCACCAACTGATAAAATAGAGTTTACAGATGCAACAAATGTAAAACTTGGAACTAAAACTTCATCACCAGGTTTTATTCCATGTGCTAAAAGTGCACAAATTAAAGAGGATGTACCACTGTTTGTAACAACTGCATATTTTGCATTGAATTTTTGACATAGTTTTTTTTCTAATAATTCAGTAATTTTACCTTGAGTCATCCAATTAGATTTTATAATTTTGATAGCATAGTCATGTTCTTCTTTTTCAATTTTTGGTGGAGCCCACTGAATTTTATTCATGTTATCTTACAATTAAATTACAATAAAAAGTTATGAAAAAAATTTTGAAAATAAATGATTCAAAGTAAGTAACGGTTAAACATAATAAAATAATTGATAAAATAATAATTTGATTGAAAAAATAATTATTCTAGAAGGAAAAGATGATATGAATAAAATTTCTAGGAGTAAAGAACAATTAGTAATATCATGTGATTATGAATCACATAAAAAATTAAAGCTAAAAGAAATAGAGCATGTACCAATAGAGGACTATTTTTTAGATAATGATAAAAAATTATTAGATGAAAAAACTCTTGAATTCTCCTTAATGTGGTACAAAGAATTAGATAATAACCAAGAATTAGTTGTAAATAAAATTTGTTTAGGTAAATTGTTAGAAATGGAAATTATGGACTATTTTTGCAAAATTTTGAAAAAAGTAATTGGGATCACTAATCTTATTGAAAAAGAAAAACCAAAAAAAATTATTGGTTATTCACTTTATCCTTTTTTAAGTAATATTTGTAAAGAAAAAAAAATTGAATTAGTTGGAGAATATGTAGATATTGAATCTTCATTATTTTATGATACAATTGAATTGCCATTTGGAATTAGTAAAAATAATCGAATTAAAATTTCAAGAAAGCAATTTTTAAAAATTAAGAATACTGTCGAAAATATTACAACAACTTTATCAAATTCAAAATTAAATAATCTTCAAGAAGAATATGGTTTACTATTAGATTTTAATCTCGTTCAATATGAACAATTAGTTTCAGAATTAAGTAAAAAGCATAAAATAGTTATGCTTAATCAAAGACGTCCAGCAATTTGGAATTTACAAAGTTTTAAATCAATAAAAAAAAGTGATGTCAAAATTCTAAAATTAGAACAAATATCTAACAAAAAATTAGAAGATAAAATTATATTTGAAAAGAACAAAATTAAACAGAAAATAGAATCAATATGTACTAAAAGTAAAATGAATAATTATTTTATGATTAAAGGAAATTCATTTGGTTCTACAATTAATAAAAATTTTAAAGAAATCATTACGAAAAGATTTCAAGAATTTGTAGAAAAAATCTATTTAGGAACAGAGTTATTTGAGACTTCTAAAATTTCATACATTTTAGAATGGGCACATAATGGACCTGAAGAACAAATTATAATCAAAATTGCTCAAACAAAAAATATTCCAGTGATTTTTTTACAGCATGCAATGTTACCATTGAACAAAAAATGGGAAATGTATCACCCAGTATACCCATATTTGCCAACAGAAAATACTATTACAGCTATTTGGGGGAAAATTATGAAAAATTATCTAAATATCAATAATATCTCTCCAGAAAAAGTGTTAGAAGTCGGCAGTCCAAAGCATGACATATTTTTCAAAGAAAAATCCATTAAATCAAATAATTATATTTTAATTGCAACCAATCATTTTGCACATTTTAATTTTGCAGGTTCAGATACTTATGCATTTGAAAGGCTTGAAAAATTTGTAAGAATAATATTTGAAAAAATTAAAGAAAAAACAAATAAGCAAATAATAGTAAAACTTCATCCTGCAAAAGGATTCTTTGACATTAAAAAATTAATTATTTCTATAGATCCTAATGTTATTTTATATGAAGAAACAGATTTACCAAAATTAATTTCATCTTGTGATGAAGTGATTTCGTTAAATTTTTCAACCATTATTTTAGAGGCCATGATATTAAAAAAACCAACAATGACAATATTGTCTGAAAAACAAGATTTTGAAAATGAATTAGTTGTTAAAAATGAAGCTACATTGGCAGTATCAGAATTAAAAGAACTTGATGTAAAATTTGATAAACTGTTTAATAATGAAATTCGAGAAAAACTAGTTGAAAAAGGGACAAATTTTATTGATGACTATTTTTCACACCAAAGTGTTGCATCACAAAAAATTGCAAATGAATTAGATAAATTATTTAAAAGTTAAATCCATTTTTTCCAGTCATAACTATCAAATGTATAATTTTTCATTTCATTATCATTTGGTTTCCATGCAACATCTGCCATCACTAAAATCTTAGAAATTTTTTTTGAGGGATTAATGATTGCTGCAGCAATTCCATTTGAAACTGAAATTAATTTTAAACTTTCAGAATTAGCCTTTATTTCATGATATTTTCCATTTTTATCTTGAATAACAATAACCATTTCACCTTCAATACAAAAAAAGTAACTTGTTCTTTGTTTATGTATATGAGGACCTTTAATTTCTCCAGGGTTTACTGAATTCACATAAATCATCTCTGGATCATTTATTATTTCATCCCAATTTCTCCAAATTACGGTTAATTCACCATTGATGTGTGAATCTAAAACATCTTTAGTTTCATGATTTTCTAATTGAAATACTCTAAAATCCTCTGTTTTCATCTAAAAAAGTACTCAATTTGAGGAATAAAAGTTTGATTACTTTTTCTAATAAACAGCATATCCTTTTAAGAATATAATTCTGTAATGAGGTATGAAACTTTTAATCACTGGTGGAGATGGATTTATTGGAAGTAATTTTATTTTACATACATTAACAAAATTTCCAAAATTCGAAATTATTAATCTTGATGGAGGTTTTTATGGCTCTAATAAATTAAATTTAGATAGTATTTTAGATTACGATAATTATAAATTTGTTAAGGGTAACATTAATGATTCAACAATTGTAGATAATTTAGTATCTGAATCTGATGCAGTGATTAATTTTGCAGCAGAATCTTTTGTAGATAGAAGCATTGCAAATGCAAAACCTTTTCTTAGTTCAAATATACATGGTGTTTTTACTCTTCTTGAATCAATTAAAAAACATAAAAAAAAATTTCTTCAAATTTCAACTGATGAAGTTTTTGGAAGTCTTAAGAAAAAATCTGCATCAGAAACCTTTCAATATAATCCCTCTAGTCCATATGCGGCTACTAAAGCATCTGCAGAAATGTTAGTAAATTCCTATCATGTTACATATGATTGCGATACCTTGATTACTAGATGTACAAATAATTATGGTCCAAGACAATTTCCTGAAAAATTAATTCCAAAAATAGTAATTTTGGCAAAAAATAATAAAAAAATTCCAGTTTATGGTACCGGTAATAATGTACGAGATTGGCTATATGTAATTGATCATTGTGATGCAATTCTATCTTGTTTACATCATGGAAAATCTGGAGAATCATATAATATTTCATCTGGAAATGAAATTGATAATATTACTATTATTAAGAAAATTCTTTTAATTATGAATAAATCTGAAGATTTAATAGAATTTGTAGATGATAGACCAGGTCATGATTTTAGATATAGTTTGAATTCTCAGAAATTGCAAAAGGAGTTAGGTTGGAAATCAAAAACTACTTTTAAAACAGGAATAGAAAATACGGTAAATTGGTATTTGAATAACCCAAAATGGTGGGAAAATATGTCAGAAAGCATATTTGAACATACACCATGGAGAAAATAGAATTATTTTATTAAGAGAGATTTTGTTCTTTTTGGTATGAAAGGAATAATTCTACATGGAGGACATGGAACTAGATTAAGACCGTTAACCCATACAGGTCCAAAACAACTTCTTCCAATTGCAAACAAGCCAATGTCACAATATTGTGTAGAATCTATAAAAAATGCGGGTATAAATGAAATTGCCATAATAATTGGAGGAATTGGTTCAGATAAAGTAAAGGAATATTATGGAACAGGTGAAAATATGGGTGTAAAATTTACTTATATTCATCAAGATTATCCAAAGGGAATTGCTCATGCCATTCAACTATGTGAAAAGTTTGTAAATAATGAAAAATTTCTTGTTTTTCTTGGAGATAATATTATTCAAAAAGATATCAAATATCTAAGAAATAAATTTGAAGAAGTTGATTCAGATGCATCAATATTATTATGTGAAGTGGACAATCCATCCAGATTTGGAATAGCAGATGTTAAAAATGGACAAATTTTAAAAATTATGGAAAAACCTAAAGTTCCACCTACAAATCTTGCAGTGACTGGCATCTATTTCTTAACACCTAAAATTTTTGATATTATTAAAGAATTGAAACCATCATGGAGAAATGAATTAGAAATTACTGATGCACTTCAAATGCTTTTAGAAAAAGGAAATGAAATTACTTACGATACCATAACAGATTATTGGAAAGATACAGGAACACCAGAGGATATAATTAATGCAAATAAAGAAATTTTAAAAAATCTTGATTCTTCATTTGATGGTAAAAAAGAAGAAAATGTGTTAATTGAAGGAAATGTAATTGTTGGTAAAGATACAATAATAAAAAAAAATTGTCAAATTATTGGACCAGTGATAATTGGAGAAAATTGTATTTTTGAAGAAAATACTATCATTGGACCTAATGTAAGTATAGGAAAAAATTCAAAAATTACGAAAGCTGTTATCGAAGATTCAATAATTATGGAAAATTGTGAAATAATGACTGATGTAAAGATCAAAAATAGTATAATTTCATCAAATTCAAGGATTTATCAAGCAGAAAATGAAGAAAAAGAACTGCTTTTAGGCGAAGGTACTAGCATTAAAATTTGAAAAAATTTCAATAGTAATCGTTAATAAAAATAAATTAAGGATTTACAAGAAGTGAAAGAAAAAGAACCATTAATCAGCATAATAATTTTGAATTATAATGCAGGCAATTTACTTTTAGAGTGTGTTGAATCAATTTATAATTCAAATTACAAAAATTTTGAAATAATTATCGTAGATAATGTATCAAAAGATAACAGTGATAAAAAGTGTAAAGAAAAATTTTCAGATATCATCTTGATTGAAAATGAGAAAAATTTAGGGTATTGTGGTGGAAATAATGTTGGAATAGAAAAAGCAAAGGGTGATTTTTTAGTTATTTTGAATCCGGATGTAATTGTTAAAGTAGATTGGTTAGATGAATTATTAATTGCTTTTAGAAAATATGGTGACGGATTATATCAACCAAAAATTTTAGCAACCACAGATCATTCAACTCTAATTAGTGCAGGAAATATGATTCAATTATTTGGGTTTGGATTTTCTAGAGGTAAAGGAGAAATAGACAAAGGGCAGTTTGAAAAAGACGAAGAAGTAGGATATGCTTCAGGAACTTGTTTATTTTCATCATCCAGAATTTTTAGAGAAATTGGTAATTTTGATTCATATCTATTTGCTTATCATGACGATTTAGATTTATGTTGGAAAGGTAAGTTAAAAGGAATAAAATCTTTTTACATTCATAAATCAATCATTTATCATCCACTTGAAGGTTATAGTTTCAAATGGAATTCGTTTAAATTTTTTTTAATGGAACGAAATAGACTTTATTGTTTAAACAAAAATTTTACTAAAAAAACAATTTTTAAAATGATTCCATCACTCATATTAGTTGATATTGCCATAACATTATTTTATTTGAAAAAAGGTTTCATATCAGAAAAAATTAAAGCAAATTTAGATATTTTAAAAAATTATAGTCAAATTTCGAAAAACCATAATTTAATTCAAAAAAACAGGATAATTGACGATAATGAAATAATTAAAAAATTTACGAATAAAATTGAAGTTCCAAAATGGGTAATTGAAAAAGAAAATAATGATTTTTTAAATAGAATATTTGAAAATTTAAGTAAAATTGCACGTTTAAGTTTTTAATAATTTTAATTTTTTAAATTATTCAAAATCATATTTGCCCAAAATAGCCTCAATAAACAGAGATTTCCACATACTCCTTTCTCGCAGTAAAAAACCAACAATTCCAAGTGGAAAAGTTCTTCCATTATTATTAAGAGTGCCAATCATAAATTGCCTAAAGAAGATCATTGTTCTACCTCCAGATTTACGAAATCTTGCATTAGCTAATAATGTATCAGCACCGTAATCAAATTTGAAAGCAAATGCAAGGCTATCAGAATCCAATATTATATCAGCATCATTTTTTAAAAAATTTGATTCGTTTAAACCGTTAATTAGATCAAATGTTGCTGGTAGTTCTAAATCTTTAAGATATATTTTTGCAGATTTTAAAAAAGAGATTGAATGTGCGAATTTTATTAAAGTCCAATTATTTCGATTACGAATATTTGTAATGTAATTATTTGAGGCTAATTGTATATCTTCAAAAGGAATTTTGGGGGAATCCTTTTCTGGAACATGTGGAATTGCAAAATCATTTTCATAAAGTTCAATCGCAGAATTATTATCATTTTCTTCATTTAAATTCCATTTATACCCAGGATATAGAATAACAGGAATAGATTTAGTTTGTTTTTTAATGAATTCTTCAACATTTCTAATTTTGTTCACTTCGTCATTCATGTAAAAATTATCCTCATGAGAAAACCGTACAAAACTTGCAAAAGGAATAACGTATTTTGCATTAAATACTTGAGATTGAATTTTAATTCTCATTAATTTCTCTTTAGATGTATCTTTTCGCAATTGTACATCCTCAGGATCACCTATATGAGCAGCATAACCAAATTGTGTTAAAAGTAAATCAACATTACCAGTAATTTTTTGAATATATTGAGCTTGTCGAATACTATCAATACCACAATCATTAAGATTTAGAATTTTTTTATTACCTATTTCTAAATATAATAATGAATCATACAAGAGATAAGGTCTACATTTAATTTGAAAATCATCATCAAGTTTATAGAATTTATTATGTTTCATTTCAATCACTGAAAATCCTAATTGACGACATTTTTTAGCAACTCTATGGTCTAAAGTATCTTGAAATAGAACAGTTATTTCTTCACGTATTTCTTTAGGTATTGAATTTAAGACAGTGAGATTAAAATGATCAGGGTGCTCATGAGAAAACCAGATATGAGAAATTTCTTTAAAATCTTCTATACACATTTTTGATTCAGAAATTAATTCCCAGCTATTATTAAAAGCACTTCCAAAAATCCAAGGATCAGTTATCAATCTAATTTTTTTATAAGAAAAAATTACAGAAGCATGATTAACAAATGTAATTTCAGGAGAAATCAATAACAAAAAACGATTTAGATTTTATTTAATTATTGTGTAAAATTAATATAAAAAATTATAATATCAGGCACAAATAGTAGTTCAATGTTGAAACTTTAACTTTAAAAGTTAATTATTAATTTAAGATATTGTAAATATAATTTTCACCATCTAAATTTGTAAATTTTTCTTTTAAATCTATTAATAAAAAAATTATTTATCTACAATCATTATTCCTAAAGTATCTACTACATCTAACATACGGAATTTTGGAAATTTCTTTTCAAAATCCTTTATCGCCTTACTCATACCCCACTCAGTATCATAATCATGAATACATATTATTCCATTTTTTGCAATATGTTTTGATATAAACTCTATTGCAGTAATGCCACTCTGAAATAAATCACAGTCAATAAATGCAAATGAGAATATTTTATTAGATAACTGTTGTTCCAGTGTATCCTCAAATTTTCCTTCAATTAAATTCACATTTCTTTTTAAATTATTTTTTGTAAATAATTTGGCAACCTTTTCTGAACTTGTATCACTAAGATATCCTTTTTTTGCAAACAATATTTTTGAATGTTCATCATTATACGGAAATCCACTAAAAGTATCACATAGATACATTTTCCTTGAATCATTTGTAATATCAAGATATTTTGCCATATGAATTGCAGTTCCACCCTTATATGTTCCAAGTTCAATTATGTCTCCTTTAATCTCATTTGTAATTTTAATTTGTTTTAATATGGTTTCAAGTTGTAAAGGAGTGGTTCCTGGTCTGATTTTGAATTTTCCTTTCCATGCCATTTGTAGAATTTTTTTTATATCTTTATCAGATGTATTTGGTTCTGTATATGAATAAACTCTTTTCCAATCACTTATCCCTACACTTCGATATACTGATGCTATTGGATTTTGTGGAAGAAATGGAAGTTTCATTAATAATTTAAAATATGCTCTTTCAAAAAATTCATACATATTTCTTAGAATCATAAAAGTCTGAAAATAAACTTTATGTAATCATTGTGTTCTATACATCAATTTATTTTAAATATTAAATAAAAAAATTTAAAATATATTTTGTTATCCATAATTTGAAAAATATCTATTAATCATATAATTACTAAAATTATCCATGATAGTTAATCTATAATAATTTTAAAGAGAATTTTTTTCAAAATAATTAATTGTAGATATGATCCCATCTTTTGCAGAAATAGATGAAGTCCACCCTAATGATTTTAACTTAGAATTATCAACTAGAAAATTTCCCACATCTACTTTTGAAGTGTAAGCTGGAGTATCAACATAATTTACTTCCACATTTGTCAATTCATGTAACCATTCACCGATTTCATAAAACCATGTTTTACTACCAGAAGCAACCCAATATAGATTCCCAGATTTTCCTTTGAGCATTAATTGATTTAACGCTGTAACAACGTCAGATATAAAAATTAGATCTCTAAAGAAATTTCCTTGATTATAAATTGAAATTTCATTTCCTTTGTAAGCCTGATAAATCAAATAATTAACAGCATTTTTTTTTGGACTCAAATATTGTTCAAGAGGTCCAAAAGAATTAGTTATTCGAAAAATGACGGTATCAATTTCATATAAATTTGAATAAATTTTACAATAATGTTCACTAGTCAATCGATTTGTTCCATAAATTGTTGTAGGATTACAAGATGTTGATTCATTAATTGGTAATTTTTCAGGTTTACCAATTACAATGAAAGTACTTCCTAGAATAAATCGACATTTTAAATCAGATTTTCTTATTGTTTCAAGAATACATAATGTTGATTTTGCGTTTACATCAATATCATACATAGGATTTTCAAAAGATTTTTGATGAGATGTTTCACCAGCTAAGTGAAAAATTACATCAGGTTTATGAAACTTTAAAGATTTAGAAAGTTCTGAATAATTTGTTACGTCAACAAATTCAATGATTACGTTATGATTTGCAGTAATATTTTTTAATTTATTTTTATTTCTAACAAAAAGTACAATTTCATGGTTCTGTTTAATTAAAAAATTTGTTAAATTACTTCCTACAAATCCACTTCCGCCAGTAATAATTATCTTCATGTATATTTATTCAACAACCCTAACTATAATAATTTACAAATATTTATGATTAATTATCATAACTAACATTCAACATTTTTTATAAGATAGATTCAAAGATTCATAATAAGAATTAACATTACCCACATCTAATTCAAATTCAGAAGTATTTGTTGGAATTGCAAATACCTTATGCCCATCAGAAATTAATTTTTGAATGGCATCAGTTAGTTGGAATTCATTATTTTTTCCTTGTTTAATTTGATGTAAATATTTGAAAATAATTGGTTTAAAAACATAGCAAGGTAAAAGACCATAATTTGATTTAGGTTTTGTAGGTTTTTCTTCAACATTTTTAACTGAAAACAAAGATGAATTAATTTTTGTAATTTCAGGTACACCGTAATTTTTTGGATTTTTAATTTTTTTGCATAACAAAATAGCTGAAGCTGAAGGGTTATCATTAAAAGTTTTAATCATTCTAGAAATGGTTGAATTAGATTTACTTAAAATAGAAACATCACCACCGTGAACAATAAAATCATCTGTTCCAACATAAGATTCAGATCTTTTTACAGCATCACCAAAACCTAATGGTTCATCTTGATTAATCCATACTAAATTTGACTTTTTAATTTTTTTATAAAATGAAGTAATGAGTTTTTTCTGATCACTTGATAATTCATTTTGAAATGAAGAATCCAGTGTAAAATGATCTTCAATTGATCTTTTGGAACGACCAACAATGAAACAATGATTTTTAATTCCATTATTGAATAAATCTTCAAAAATTAGTTGGAGTATAGGTACCATTATTTTTTCACCACTAGTTAATCTACTAAAAATTGGAAGCATTTCTTTAGGTAATTCTTTTGTTAAAGGAAGTAATCTAGACCCCTTTCCAGCAGCTGTAATTACAGATTTCATAAAAAATCATTATTTCTAGATATAGTATGCTTTTAAATTTTAATATTCATTATTTTAAAACCACAATAACAATTAACAAATAGACAAGTAAAAATGAAATAAAATATGACTACACTTGGGATTATTGGAATTGGTAAATGGGGACAAATTTTACTTGAAGAATTTTCAAAAAATTCAAATATTACAAATTGTGTTTCAAAAGGAAATAATCAAAATAAAAATTGGTTGAAAAAAAGATATCCAGATATTGAATTTTCTACAAACTATAACTCAATTCTAAAAAATAAAAACATAGAGGGAGTAATAATAGCTACTCCAATTAAAACACATTTTAAATTAGCTTACCAGGCATTATTAGCTGGAAAACATGTTTTTGTAGAAAAAACGATATCAGAAAAATCTGAGGAAGGTAAAAAATTATTAGAATTAGCTAAAAAAAATAATTTAGAAATTTTTGTAGGTTATGAATTTTTATATCATTCAGTTTTCCAAAAATTAAAAAATATAAATAAAAATGAAAAAATAATAGAATTAAAATGTGATTGGCATAAATTTGGTTCGTTTAATGAAAATATATTTTATGATCTTGTTTCACATTTTCTATCAATTTCAATTATTTTATTTGGAACTCCAAATAAAATGAAAATTCAAGAAAAGATTAGTATTACAACAAAATGCGATATAACTAGATTAGAATTAAAATATAATAACAAAAAAGTTACAATATATGTCAACAGAGTATCAAATTCAAAAAGAAGAATAATAAATATTATTACAGATAAAAATTTGTACATTTGGGAAAATGAAGATTTATTTAAATTTCATAAATCAGATTATAAAAAAATAAAAATAAAAAATACTAGTCCAGTAGAAAATGAATCTAAAGAATTTTTAAAACAAATAAAAAATTCAAAACAGGATTATAAAAATGCGAAAAACGCAATAAGTGTATTAAAATTAATTGAGAGTGAGAAATAATTATGAAAATAGGCATAATTGGAGCAGGGATTTTTGGAATTACAATAGCAAATAGATTAGCAAAATCTCATCAAGTAGAAATAATTGAAAAAAATAATGATATACTCATGGCTAGTTCAGATGTAAATCAGTGTAGAGTCCATAGAGGATATCATTATCCCAGAAGTGATATCACGGTTAAAGAAGTTCTGGAATCCCAAGAAAGTTTTAAGGAAGAGTACGAGGATGCAATCATTAAAAAAATTGAAAATTATTACTGTATTTCTAAAGAAAACAGTAAAACAAGTGCAGAAGAATATTTAAAATTTTGTCAACGAAATAACTTAGAATATGAAATAACTAAATTAAATATAGTAAATGAAAATAGTATTGATCTTTGTGTAAAAGTAAAAGAAAATTTGTTTGATCATAAGAAAATTAAGAAAATTTGTCGAGAAAAATTGAAAAATAATAATGTAATAATTCATTTAAATCAAAAAGCAGATGAAAAAATTTTTGAAAATTATGATAAAATAATTATTTGTACGTATGCAGATACAAATGAATTATTAAATAAATTTTCAAACAATAAATTAAAAGCCCAATTTGAAATATGTGAAAAAATTTTTGTAAAACTTCCAAAAAGTTTTGATAAAAAAAGTGTTTTAATAATGGATGGACCATTTATGTCAATAGATCCTGTAGGTAATACTGACACATTCATTATTGGAGATGTTGTAAATACTGTTTTAACAAGCAATATAGGAACAACCCCGAAGATTAACAATAAATTTTTGGATGTTTTGAATAAAGGAATAATTGCTAATCCTCCTTTTACAAATTTTAATTCATTTATTAATTCTGCAGAAAAATTTATGCCCGATGTAAAAAAAGCAAAACATGTTGGGTCATCATTTTGTATTAAAGCAGTATTATCTAATGTGGACAAAACAGATGAAAGACCAACTATGGTTAGAGAAATAAACGAGAAAATTATCTCTGTGTTTTCTGGAAAAATTCCTACTTGTGTTGATGCTGCAAAAAAAGTGGAAAAAATCATTGAAAAAGATAATTCAATAGGATTTCTTAAATCATAAAATTTATGAGTAAATAGGAAGAAATGATGAAAATTAAATCAATATTAATTGTAGTTGATGAATATCCTACATCTTTTGGTCATACTACCGTAATTAAAGAGACATCTGTTCGTCTTCAAAAAATGGGATATAAAGTTGGAATAGGAGCTTTTGCATTTAAAGAAGAACCTCCAAAAAATATAAAAAAAATTATTTTAAATAAAAAAATTATTTTTTTAAAAAAAGAAAATCTTGACTTTGATGTTGTTCACTTGCATCAGCCAAAAATGACATACTTTTTTCTTTTTAAAAAAATTAATTTACCAGTTATTTTACACTATCATGGTTCTTCAAATTTTATTCAACGATTAAATTTTAAAATTTCAATGAAATTATTTTATAAAAAAATTGAAAAAATTATTCCCGTTTCAAATACGGCATTAAATCAAATCAAAAAAATGAGTAAAAAAATTCCAACACCAAAAGTAATTTTTAATGGCGTAGATTATAATTTTTTTACTGGTAATGATTCAAATGTGTTTAAAAAAGGAAATCCACAATTAGTTTTTGTTGGAGGTTTACGTAAGTATAAAAAAATTGATGAATTGATTTCTGCCATTCCAAAATTAGCAGTCAAATATCCAAAAGTTCATCTACAAATAATCGGTGAAGGCATTGAATTTTCAAAGTTGAATGAAATCATCATTGAAAAGAAACTACAAAAATTTGTGGAAATGGTAGGCAAACAAAGTAGAGAAAATATTTCTTTAAGACTATCTTCTTCGGATATTTATGTTTCAGCAAGTAGATTTGAAACATTTTCACTATCACCTCTAGAAGCTATGGCATCAGGATTACCTGTAGTGTTGTCAGAACATCCAGCACATAAAGAATTAATAGAAAAATCTAATGCTGGAAAGATTTTCTCTTATGACAACTCATCAGAATTGTGTCTAAATATTGAAGAAATTTTTGAAAATAAAGAACATTTTTCTAAAAACGCAAAAAATTTTGCAACAAATAATGACTGGGATCATATGATTAATCAAATGATCGAAACATATCAACAAGTTTTTGACGATTATAATGTAGGTAATAGGGAATTATAATGACATCATTTGGGAATAAAATTAAAAACTTCAAAGGATTAAAGGATTTAAGCTCACTAGGAATTGGAAATATTACAAGTAGTGGAATTTCAGGCGTATTTTGGTTTTATTTAGCTGCATTAATTGGAACTGAGGGTTATGGTGAATTAAGTTATTTACTAGCAATTGCAGGAATTGCGTCAACTGTTGCATCCATAGGTTCTGGTTATACTACAATTGTATACACTGCAAAAAAAATAAATATTCTGCCTGCAACTTTTATTGTTACAATTATTGGTAGTGCTACTGCAGCATTTGCAATTTATTTAGCATTAGACAATCCAGCATTATCAGGATATGTATTACTTTATGTTGTATTTAATTTAGGTACAGCAACATTAATGGGTTTAAAGCAATTTAAAAAATATGCAGTACTTTTAATTTTACAAAAAATCATAATGGTTGTATTAGTTATTTCATTATATTATATTTATGAAAATAACGGAGTAATTCTTGGTTATGCATTATCTTTTCTAATTTTTACTCCAATCATTTTCAGGGAAATTAAAATGAATGGAATACAATTTTCAGTAATGAAACCAAGATTAGGTTTTATGTTAAATAGTTATGGAACTGATTTAGTAAAAGCATTTAGTGGAAATACAGACAAATTAATCATTGGTCCATTGTTTGGTTTAAGTTTACTAGGAAATTACCATCTAGGAATGCAATTTTTAGTAATTGCAGCAATAATACCGAATATAATTATGCAATACACTTTACCCAGAGATTCAAGTGGAGAAAATAATGATGAAATAAAAAAATACATTGTTATTTTTTCCACATTAATTGCCTTAATTGGAATATTTGTTGGACCAACTATAATTGATCTATTATTTCCAGATTACAGTGGAACAACTGAAATTATTCAAATCATGATTCTAGCAATTATTCCAAAAACTATCAGTTTAACATTAATGTCAAAATTTTTGGGAATGGAAAAAAGTAAATTAGTAATTATAGGCGCAATAATTTTTCTTTTAGTCCAAATTCCAACAATAGTATTATTTGGAGAAATTGCAGGCATAATGGGAATTGCAATTTCCTTAGTACTAGCAGAGACAATCCAAGCAATATTTTATATTATTTCGAATAGAAGTATGAAGGTAAAAATAAAATGAATGTAAATTTTGCTCTAAAGAAAAATAGAAAAGAGGTCAAATAATGTCAAAAAAATTTAATGAACAAGATAATAATTTAATGAAAAAAGTTATTCCTACCAAAGTAATATTATTTTTTTTATGTATTATTGTAATTGCTTCATTAATTACAAGAATTTATTTTTTAAATTTTGAAATACCTATTACTCATGATGCACTAAATTACTTTTTTTATGCATTAGATATCAAAAATAGTAATCAATTACCAATTAATTATTCATTAGCAAATCCAGGATGGGGAATTTTTCTTTCCGTGTTTTTTTCAAATTTTGAATCTCAAAATATTATAGATTATATGAATTTACAAAAAATTTTAACGATTTCAATATCATCATTTACAATTCTGCCTATGTATTTATTATGCAAAAAATTTTTTAATAAACCATATAGTTTACTTGGTGCATTAATTATTGGAATTGAACCACATTTAATTCAAAATTCTTTATTAGGAATTAGTGATTCATTATACATTCTTTTAATTGTAATTAGTTTTTTATTATATTTTAATGAAAATAAAATAATAAAATATATTTCATTTGTCATAGTTGGATTTTGTACAATTATTAGAGGAGAAGGAATTTTTATTTTAATTCCGCTTTTATTAATGACTATTTTAAATAAAAATAAAAATAAAAATAAAATTTTAGATATAATTATTTCAGGAGTAATTTTTTCAATTATATTTTTACCAATGGCAGTTATACAATTTGAGATTTATGAAAGTGATATGGCATTTGGTCGTGCAATTAATACCATTGAAGCTCATTCCATAGATTCAAAAAATGAGGGTAACATTACAGGATTAGATTTTATTTTTAATGGAATAGAAAATTTTCCAAAATACTTGGGATGGAATTTAATTCCAATCTTCTTACCATTCTTACCAATTGGATTTTTGTTAATATTTAAAAATTGGAATTATAAAATAAAGGTAATTTTTGTATCTTTAATTTTCATGTCATTACCCCCATTTTATGCATATGCAATTTCAATTCAAGATGGAAGGTATTTTTTCTTCCTATACCCTCTTTTTGTGATTTTGTCAATATTAACGATTGAAAAAATAGGCAATAAATTTAATCAAAAAATTATTCTCAGTGTAGTAATTTCTTTCATAATAATTTCATCAGGAGTATATTGTGGATTAAAAATAGAAAATAATTTTGAAGAACAAATTTTTATCTCAGAAATCATTTCTAAAACACCAAAAGTAATTAATGATTTTAGTACTAGTCAATATTTAGAACCTCAAAATTACCCTGATAATTTTAATGAATTTAAAAAATTTTATGAGTTAGATAGATTAAATAATGAATCAGTTAGATCTGTAGTTCCTCAAAAAGTTTCAATTATTTCAATTTTTGAATATCAAAATATAGAAAATTTTATTTTTTCTAATAAAGAAAATTTAACACACATAGTTGTTGAAAATGATCAAGAATCCATATTATATGATATTTTTATTAATGAAAAGAATTACCCATATCTTGAAAAAGAATTTGATTCATCAATAGAGGATTTTAGATATGAAGTGAAAATTTTTAAAATTAATTTTGAAAAATAATTAATTATTATATATCAAATTAAGTTTTTTCAGTATATCATTTTTAGAAATTGTTTTTATTTCTCTAAAATATGAATGTGGATTTTTTAGTTTTTTTGCATTGGGATATGATTTACTAGGCATATTTAATGAAGGAATTATGAAAAAATCTTTGGTTTCAAAAACATGTTCTAATTCAAACTCATTTAGCAAATATTCAATTAATTTTTCTCCAGGTCTGATTCCAGTTATTTTAGTTTTAATTTGTGATGGTGTGTAACCATATTTTGGTGACAAAATATCTTTCATTGCGTCAAAAAGTTCATTTAATTTAATTAAAGGCATTTTTAGTACAAATGTTTCTCCCCCTTTTGCAACAGTAGTAGCAGATATGATTAAATTAATTGCGTCGTCCTTTGTCATAAAAAATCGTTTCATTTCAGGATTTGTTAAAGTGATAGGTCCACCGTTAGAAATTTGTTTCTCAATTCTAGGTAAAATTGAACCTCTAGTTTGGAACACATTACCAAATCTAACAGAAGCAAAAATAGTATTAGATTTATCTGTTGTTTCAGCAGAAACTA